>Ga0182021_10004820_pt1 | contig 15905 bp, 14 predicted proteins | sample 612E3MmetaG_FD_120493 | JGI IMG/M metagenome (GOLD analysis project Ga0182021, IMG submission 120493) | Permafrost microbial communities from Stordalen Mire, Sweden - 612E3M metaG (Illumina Assembly) | ecosystem: Environmental > Terrestrial > Soil > Wetlands > Permafrost | place: Sweden... | reverse complement strand
TCGATGTCGAGGTTGTTGAGAATGGAAAGAACGTTGTCGATCTCCTCCTGGTTCTCGACCGACTCCGGCAGCGCTTCGTTGATATCGTCGAAGGTCAGGTAACCCTGCTCCTTCGACTGGCGGATCAACTGGCGGATCTTTTCGTTCAGGTTGCCGGCGACCACGGGCAGCACCGGCTCGGCCCCTTCCTCGGGCACGATGGCATTGGACTGGGCAAGGACCTCCTCAACGGCCTCGCTTTGGGCTTCGGGAACGGAGTTCTTCGGTTTACGCGGCATAGATAAAATGGGACAAAAAAAACTACGCGACAACTCCAGGCAAACCTACCGGTTGCCGAAGCTGTCGCTGCAGTTCGGAGCGTTCTTTGATGAGAGAAATTGGGTCACCTTCACTGTCCGCCCGGTGATTGGCTAAATCAAGTTCGATTTTCCTCAGGCGCGGCTCCAAGGCGCGGGCGCGGAGCTGTCGGAGACCCTCTTGGGCGATTTTTGCGGGATCGTCGATGGTCGGCGGATCGAAGAGCAGAGAAGCCACAAGTGCCCGTTCTTCCGGAGTTTCCATCAAGACGTCGAGGTGATCGCGGCCGGGCCAGTTGTCATGTTCGATCTCGCCCAAGAAACGGTGCAGCAACACGCCGGCGGGGTGGGTGGTATCGATCCAACCTTGCGGGAGCGCCTGGCTGAGCGGTTTGCCGAGCGACTCGAAGTGCAGCGTAAGCATGAGGAGATGCTGCTCAGGAGTTTCGGCGGTGGAGGCGGCAGATTGCGCGGCAGACGCAGCGCGTTGCGCGTCGGCCGCCGGTAGGGCGTTGCGAGTATTCCGGCGGCGAAAGGTCTCGAAGTCGTGCTGCAGCGCCCCGACGGGCAATTTCAAATGGACGGCGGCGGCGCCGAGAAATTCGGAGCGGGCCACTTCGCTTTCGGCTGCGGCGATGAGTTCGAACATCGCCTGGGCCACCCGCGTCTTTTGCTCGGGCGAAGCGGCGTCGGGTGCGGGCAGGTGGGCGCGACAGGCAAAGGCCATTGCCGAGAGCGCCGAAGCGCGCACCGCGTGATAGGCATCCAGGCCGCGCTCCAGGAAAAGCAGGTCGGGATCGATTTTCTCGGCGCCGGCGAGCGTGAGGAAACGCACTTCGAGCCCCGCCTTGAGCGCCATCGGCAGGAAACGAAGCGCGGCCTTCTGCCCGGCGCTGTCGCTGTCGAAAAAGCACTCGACCTGGGTGGAATAGCGCCGCAGCAGCACGAGCTGCGACTCGGTGATCGAGGTGCCTTGCGGCGCGATTGCGGTCTTCAGCCCAACGCTCCAGCATCTGATCGCGTCGAGCTGGCCCTCGACCAGCACGAATGGCCGGCCTTCGCCCACCACCGTGCGGGCACGGTCGAGGTTGAAGAGCAGATTGCCTTTCGTGAAAATCGGCGTCTCGGGCGAGTTGACGTACTTGGCCTCGTGCGCCGGATCGTCGCCTGGCGTCAATTCGGTCTGCCGCGCGGTAAACGCCACCACGCGTCCCTGGTGGTCGCGGATCGGGATCATCAGCCGCCCGCGAAAACGCGGCCGCAGCGCCCCGAGCGCCAGCATCGCGTCGTCGCGGAAGAAGAAAAGCCCGCATTGGCGGAGCGCGTCCTCGGAGAATTTCCTCTTCCACAGCAGGGCCGCGAGGCCGTCGTCGGCCGAAGCGGCGGCGCCAACTCTGAATTCCTCGGCGATCTCCGGCGCGAAGCGGCGTTTCTCCGTCCAGTAGGCGCGCATGAAATCGCCGGTGGGCGACCTGGCGTTCAGTGCCTGATGGTAGTGATCGGCGGCGAGTTCGTGGATTTCGAAGATTTCCTGACGGATCGAACGCTCCTCGCGGCTTGGGCCGGAGCCTTCCTCGTACTCGATCGGCACGCCAAAGCGTTGGCCGAGCGTCTCAACGGCCTCGGTGAAGCTGAGTTGCTCCGTGTCGCGTACGAACGCGATGATGTCGCCCGACTTGCCGCAGCCAAAACAGTGATAGAGCCCCTTGTCGGGATCGACGTGGAACGACGGCGTCTTCTCGTTGTGAAACGGGCACAGTCCCTTCAATCGCGCGCCGCCCGCTTTGCGCAAAGTGACCACCCGCGAGACCACATCGACGAGATTCACGCGCAACTTCAAGTCGCGGACGCAAGTGAGTTTGATGGCGGGCATGGTTGAAAAGGCGAAGAAAGGGGCTAGTGATACCCCTCTATATATAGGGCACGGCGCGACCGGGGAGCAAAACGGGTGGCGGAAGAATGCACTTTCAACCCACCCCGGCCCCTGTCAAGTTTCGCGGCTCGCCGCGGAAACATTCTCCGTTTTCTCACGACTCACTCTTCACCATGCGTTTCGTCAAAATCGCTCTTTTCCTTACCACCTTGCTGGGGACCGCGTTAAGCGCGGTCGCACAGCTCCCGACCCCGGCCCCGGGCCAGGTGCCGGCCAAGAAGGCCGTGCCCGTACTTCGCGAACCCGTGTGGGAGGCGCGGCTGCCTTCTTACACCGAGGTCGCCTACGCCACCCAGGTCGAGACGCTCTTCAGCGAATGGGAAAGATCGGGAGGTCGCAAACTGGTGCCCGGGGCCAAGGGCAAGGTGGGCCTGAAGATCTACACCGACTCCGGCCCCGGCATGGCCACGCCCATTCCCCTCGTGAAGGCGGTCATCGCGGCGCTCGAGCGGCGGGGTTTCAAGCACGAAAACATCTTCCTCGTCGGTCTCAACCAGCTGCGCCTGCGGATGACCGGTTACCTGCCGTCGTTCATCACCGGTGCGAACGCCCTCGAGGGCACGCCGATCTACGTGCTCGAGTCGGGGCGCTATTATGACCCCGTGTGGTTTTACGACAGCCCGTTGCCGTCGCGTTTCGATCCGGTCTTCATGGAGTCGCAGACGAAAGGCGTGCCCAACAACTCCTCGGTGGACGAGGATCGCAAAAGCTTCCTGGCCACCCCGCTCTTCCTCGAAGCCGATTTCTGGATCAACCTGCCGGTTTACACCGACCACCCGATGCTCGGCGTCAATGGCGCGCTCGTGAATGCCACCTTGTGGAACGCCTCCAACACCGCCCGCTTTTTCCGCTCGCCCGCGAATGCCCCCGCCGCCGTCGCCGAGATGGGTGCCATCCCCGAGTTGCGCGAGACCTGGGTCTTTTCGCTCACGAGTCTCCAGCATTACCAGTTCATCGGCGGGCCCTATTTCAATTCGCTCTACACCGTGTCCGAGCCCGTGCTGTGGCTGAGCCGCGATCCGGTGCTGCTCGACGCGCTGATGCTCGACCGCATCAACACGTGGCGGAAGAAAAACCGCTTCGAGCCGGTGTCGGAGGAAATCCGCACGCTGGAGTTTGCCGAGATTCTCGGCGTCGGCTCGGCGAAAGTCGCCGACGCGAAAATCATCGACGTGACGCCCCGGAAACCCGACGCCCATTGACGGCGGGTGGTCGGCCCGGAAAATCGGTATTTGGTAGGTTAGCGAGCTTGCTCGCGCTCTGACCCACTGCGCGAGCAAGCTCGCTGCCTACAGTAAAATTGGGCCAACCTGCGGCGAGCTCGGTTGGCCCAGCGGGGTAAGGCGGCGCCGGCTGATTTCGAGGCAGTTGAAGAAACGGTAAAATTATAAAAACCGCTTGTCTCTTCGGAGCCGCTGCGGCCTATTCATCTCGTGATTACCTCTGCCGCCTATCTGCCGTTCTTGATCCAGATCGTGCTCGCTGCGGGGATCGGTGCGGTGATCATCGGTGCGAGCCATTTCTTCGGGCAGCGCGCACCGCGGAACGCGATCCAGGACACCCCCTACGAATGCGGCCTGAAATCCGAGGGCATCGGCCATACCCGCTTCTCGGTGAAATTCTACGCCACCGCGCTCCTCTTCATCGTCTTCGACATCGAGGTCGTGTTTCTCGTCCCGTGGGCGTTTGTCTATCGCGAATTCCTCGCCCACCACATCGCCATCCTCGGGCCGATGATGTTCTTCCTCTTCGTCCTCGTACTTGGCTTCTGCTACGAATGGAAAAAAGGCGGGCTCGAGTGGGAAAAATAGGCGGGAAAAATTCCAAACGCCAAACGTCCAAAATTCAAAAAATAACGCGACCCGCAGAGCAAAATGGAGTCTTATGCACTGTAATATTTTTGGCGTTTGGACTTTTGGCGTTTGGATTTTTTAGCCGATGCGCCTTGACCAAATCATCACCCGCGGCCGCGTCATCGATTTGCGCAGTCTCGATCTGGAGGGGGCGTTGCAGGAGCTGCTCGCCGTCTCCGTGTCCAGTTTCCCCGACCTGAAACCCGAGGCGTTGCTGCGCGGCCTGCTGGCGCGCGAGAGCACGATGACCACCTACCTCGGCCTGGGCGTGGCGTTGCCGCACGTGCGGGTAAAGATGGGCCGGCGTTACATCCTCGCCATCGGCCGCAGCCGCCTCGGCCTCCGCCACGACGGGGCCAAGGACGAGGAGCGCGTGCACCTCATCGTGATGCTCATCGCCGGCGAAAAGGCGCGCGATTACCTGCAGGTGCTCGCCTCCGTCGCGCGGCTCATGAAGGAGCCGGAGCTGGTCGACAGCCTCGTCAATGCCCCCGATCTCGGCGCATTGCATGAGCGCCTCGTGGGCGGCTTTGGCGGCATCCGCCCGGTGCAGGCGCAGCAGAACCGCGTCAATCGCCTGATGCTCCGCGAGGCCGAGCGCGTGGCCCAGGGCGCGAGTTGCAGCTCCTTGATGGTCTTCGGCGACACGTTCGTCGGCGGAATCGAGTCCGGCGCGCTGCCCTCGCGCCTCAAGACGATCCTCGTCACCCGCAACCCGATCGATGCGTCCGGCGGCGAAGCCCGGGAGGGATTCACCGAAACCATCCAGGTGCGCTCATTTTCGCGTCAACGGCTGGCCCAACTGCGCAGCGCGCTGCTGATGGCGCTGACCCGTGGCCTCGTCGCCTTCAACGACCGCGTCTGCTGCATCGGCGGCATGACCGGCAGCAACCAGTTCGACACGGTCGTGGTGGTCGACGTGGAGCGGGAATTCCAGACGTTGCTCACCGGCCACAACGACCTGCTCCCCGAGGACGTCAAGCCCGAGGTGCTCGAGCGCGTGATTGCCGTGGCCACCGAACTCGCCGTCGAGGGTCGTGAAGGCCGGCCGGTCGGCTGCTTTTTCGTCGTGGGCGATACTCCCAAGGTCGAGAAATTCATCAAGCCTCTCGTCCTAAATCCGTTTTTCGGATACAAGGAGGAGGATCGCAACATCCTCAATCCTTTCATGGACGAGACGATCAAGGAATTTTCCTCGATCGACGGGGCGTTCGTGATCCGGGGCGACGGGGTGGTGGAATCGGCCGGCAGCCTCATCCAGGCGACCGATGCCGAGCACAACCTGCCGAGCGGCCTCGGTTCGCGCCACGCGGCCGCGGCGGCGGTGAGCGTGGCGACCAACTGCATTTCCATCGTCGTCTCCTCGAGCTCGGGTCAGGTGACGCTCTTCCGCCGCGGCGTGATGCTGCCGCTCACGGAGAAACGCATGAGCGCGAGCGGCTGACGCCGCCGGCAGGCGGCGAACGCTCCGCGCAGGGCGGATGTTTCGGGCGGGATATGACTGTAGCCTGAGTCGATTGCAGCAGCCGTCCCGAGCCCCGCCGCGTAACCGTGGCGGCCATGCCCGGAAAGTAGTCGCGCCGGTTACGGCGCGGGAGATGCTTCGCAAACTACCTGCAGCTACAGTACAATTTGAACTGCGCTAGCTTGAAGTCGCGCGCGACCGCATCCCGGTGACTTCGACGCCCTCCTTCTCTGCGAGTTCGCGGATGAACGGGTCGTCGAGTCGCCCGGCGGTGCTGGTCAGGTCGGAAGCTTCCGGCCCAGCCGGGGAGCCGGTCTCGACCTTGCCCCCGAGCCCCAGGGGCGTCCTGACGAATTGCGAATCCTCGTTGCCGCGTCCGAAATAGGGTCCACCTCCCTGGATGAGCGCAGGCAGGGCGGCGGCCATGGCCACGCCGGCATTGCTCGCGCTCATTTTCGTGCGCCACAACCGCCGCGCTTCATGGCGGCCCAGTGCGGCGTAGTCGTAAGCGGTCACGATGACGAAGTAACGATCGTCTTGGGCGAGCTGCCGGAGCTCTCGCGCCTGGTCGCTCAGAAAAAGCGGGGGTGGAAAGTTGGTGTGCAAATCGCGCGAGATCTGGCGCTGGACGATGTCATCGTCGATCTGGCGCTCGTATGCGCGGCCGGCGACCAGTGCCACCCGGGCTTTCAAGTTGGGATCGATTTCCATGCCGTTCCGGATCGCGAGCGAGTCCCGGTTGAGGGATCCCCAGTGGTAGATGAGTAGCAACGTAGGCGGCGTTTGGGCCGTCGCGGGCCGATAGCCCTCGGCGGCGAGCGTCTGGCGCAGCGCGCGCGCCACCGCGGCGGCGGTCGGCGGTTTTTCGTTGGCGACGGGGTCGCCCGCTTCCCGATAGCCATCGTCAAAGGCGACGTAAGAGGCGGGTTGATCCGGCGTCGGTCGGACGAGTTTCGCGCTTTCGGGGGACGTTTCCGCGACCACCACCATGTCGAGTCGCGGATTTTTGCCGAAAGACAGCGGGGCCAACTGACCCGTCACGTCGGAAGAGCGCGGTTGATCCACCTCGGCTGGTTCCGCCGCCAAGCGCACGGACAGAAGGGCGGCCAACGCGAGGGTGATGCGAAACGGGGTTTTCATGTGCATAAATGGTTGCTATTCAGATCACTTGCAGCATGACAACGATGGCAGATGGCGATCAAATCATTTCATCAGAGACGATTCGGATGTTTTTACTGGCATTGATGCATGAAGGCATGGGCGGGAGTTGGTTACTGGCAACCAATAAGAGGCCGGCGCCCCGGCGCAAGTGATGAGCAGCACCCGCGAGGGCTGGGCGCCACGCTTGCAGACCCGGCCGGTGGTCGGGCAGCCCGGTCAACGCCCGGGCCCACAGCCTGGGTTTTCGTAGCGCAGGCATCCCTGCCTGCTTCCTGGGCTGATGCAGGCTGGAAGCCTGCGCTACTTTCGGCGGCTGCAAACAGATGCGTCCGGCCTTTGGCTTCGGGTCACTTTGCAGTTGCCCTCGCCGGGTCGGGCGCTTTGCTCTCAGCCCCTTCAACTTTTTTCGACCATGCAAGAACTCGTCACCCTGGAATGCACCGAAGCCCGCAAAGAGGGCAAACCCGTTTCGCGATACCTTACGACGCGCAATAAGAAAACCGTGACCGAGCGCATCGAGAAGAAGAAGTACAACCCGCATCTGAAGCGCCACACGCTCCACAAAGAGATCAAGTAAGCGCCGTCGCGCGCCTCCTGTTTGGTCGCAGCCGGGCGATCCGCCCGGCTTTTTGTTTGAGGCGGCGGTCCGTGACCGCCCCGGCCGGGATCATGCCATTGAGCCGCAGCACATCCGATGGCGCGGGAAACAGGCGGCAAGGCGGACCATCCTTAGTCCGCCCTCGGATTCGACCAGGGGAACACGGCGCGTTAAGGATAACGCGCCCCACCTCTCTTGCATCGTTCCGCCTCGGCGCTCCCTAAGATTGCGTCACCGAATGCTGATGCTGGGGCGGGTGCTGCGGATACATCGACTGGAGCTGGGCCCGCCGGGCCGCCCGCCAGCCTTCGCGATGTTTGCGGATCCAGTCGAGCAGGGCGCGTTCGAAGCCGATGTCGTAACCCAGTCGCTCTGACTCCAGCCATTTGTGCCGCAGAATCTCCTCCCGCTCGGCCAGGAATTCCTGGTAGAGGCTCGACTGTTTGACGAAGTCGCGGGAAGTTTCGATGTCTTTCACGGTTGGACCTATCACGATACTGAAGCGGCGCTAAGAAGAGAGACGCTGCGATGGCTGTCAACGCTGACGATTGCGTACGACCAATAAGTATAAATATTCAGGTCACGGGTTTGGCCGCTAATTGCCCCAGGAGGGTTTCCGCAATGCGGCGGAAGGTGCGCCCGGCGAGGCTGTCGGGGGCGGTGACGACCACCGGCGTGCCGGCGTCGCCGCCCGCCCGGATTTCCGACAGGAGCGGGACTTCGCCGAGCACGATGGTTTCCAATTTTTGGGCAACGGCGGCGCCGCCCCCCTGGCCGAAGAGGCGATGTTCGTTGCCCGCGGGATCGACAAAATAGCTCATGTTTTCAGCCACCCCCAATATCGGCACATTTACCTTTTGGAACATCAGGCCGCCTTTGCGGGCGATGTTGGCGGAGGCAACTTGCGGCGTGGTCACCAGGATGGCGCCGTCCAACGGCAACGTTTGTACCAGGGAGAGTTGCGCATCGCCCGTGCCGGGGGGCATGTCGACCAGCAGCACGTCGAGCTCGCCCCAGCGGACGTTTTGGACGAACTGCTGCACGGTCTTCATGATCATTGGCCCGCGCCAGATCACGGGCGTGTCGTCGTCGACCAGGAAACCCATGCTCATCACCTTCACGCCGAATTTCTCCATGGGTATGAGTTGCGCGTCGGGGCCTTCGCCCTCGATTTCCGGCCGGCCGCTGAGACCGATCATGAGCGGCACGCTCGGCCCGTAGATATCGCAATCCATCAGGCCCACGCGGCCGGCGCGGCCCTGGGCCTCCAATACCTGCGCCAGCGCGCAGGCGAGGTTGACGGCGAAGGTGCTCTTGCCGACGCCGCCTTTGCCGGAAGCGATGGCCACGGCGTAACGGATCGTCTTGGGCGCGGCCGCGGCGCTGGCCGGCGCGTTGCCGCCGGGTGCAGCGGTCGGGCGGGCGGGTGCCACGGCTATCTCGATGATCGTGTCCTTGACGCCGGGCAACGTCCGCAGGCACTTGTCCACCTCCTGCTTCAGGAGCAATGGCACCTTGGGGTCGCTCGTGGTCAGTTGGAGCGACACCTTCACCGTGCCATCGACCATGGCGGCGTCCCGCACCAGCCCGAACGACACGATGTCGCGGCTGAAGCCGGGATATTTCACTTGCTTGAGGCGTTCTTTGATGGCGTCGGGCGTCACGTGGAAGGATTGGCTTTTGTAAAAATGAAATCGGATTTACGTTGTTATGCGAGCAAGGGCTGTAAATAGAAGAAATGCGTCAGTTAATCCGTTTTTCATTTTGCAACTTTCCATGAAACATTTCCTACCGCTTCTCTTTGCCTTCGTGTGTACGACGGCACTCGCCCAGTCGGCGCCTGCCAAGGAGCCCGTCGACATCGGCAGGGTCACTGTGTCGATCGATGCCAAGTTGGTCTCTGTCCAAGTGTCGGCCAATACGCCCGAACTCAACGCCCTGGCGCGGGAAGCCTTCGGTGTGCATGGCCGTTATCAACGGGTCGACAGTGGCGGCCAGTTCGACATCAAGTTCACCCAGCTTGCGCCCACTCAGGTGCGCGTCGACGTCACCAAGGGTTCGGCGGCGACGCCCGTGCACTCGCAGGTTGTGACCGGTACGAGTCCGCGCAACGCGCTATTGCGTGCGGCCGATGTCGCCGTGGAGAAGACGAACGGCCTCGGACTGCGCGGCTTCTTCGCCTCCCGGCTCGCGTTGGTCAGTTCGCGAGGCCGCGCCGAGGAGATTTTAGTTGGTGATTTGTTTTTCGGCGAAGTCCGCCAGCTCACGCAGGACCGCGCGCAGATGCTCTCGCCGCGCTGGTCGCCGGATGGCAGCCGTCTGGTTTACACGAGCTTCTACAAATCGGGCTTTCCCGACATTTATCAGATCGATCTGAACACCTACCAGCGCACGACCCTGGTGAGTTTCCAAGGCACCAACAGCGGCGCGCGCTTCAGTCCCAATGGCCAGCAGATCGCGATGGTGTTGAGCGGCGAGGGCAACCCCGAAATCTACGTGGGCAACTCGCAGGGTAGACTGGCCCACCGCCTCACCTACACGGATGCGGTCGAGGCTTCGCCCTGCTTCTCGCCCGACGGCTCGCGGCTCGTCTTTACGAGCGACGCAGTCGGCGGTCCGCAGCTCTACACGATGCCGGTGGCGGGCGGCACGATGACCCGCCTGCCGACCGCGATCAGCGGCTATTGCGCGGAGCCGGACTGGAGCCGGGGCAATCCCAACCGCATCGCCTTTACCATCAGGATTGGGAAAGGCTACCAGATCGCCGTGTACGACCTGGCGACGCACCAGAGCCAGCAGGTGTCGCATGCGCCGTTCGACGGCCTGGAGCCCTCCTGGCTCGCCGACGGCCGGCACCTGGTCTACACCGCCCGCACCGCGAGCGACAGCCGCATCTGCATTCTCGATACGGAAACCGGCAAGAGCACGCCGGTGTCGCCGGTCGGTCTCGGCCTGGTGATGCAGGCGAGCGTGCGCGACCCGTGATCGAATTTTCGATTTTCGATCGGTGATTTTGGATTTCGGAATGGCGGGGGCTACGCCCGCGGGGCTGAGCGCCTCTGGCAATGGGTGCGGGTCGTCTGCCCTGGGTGGCCACGAGCGGGAGCCCCTCGGCCGGCTCGGGACCCTGACCCATTCGACTCCGCTCAGGGTCATCCTGGGCCTGTCGAGCGGATGAGCTTGTCGAACGAGCAAGTGGAGGCGCGGGAAACTGTAGCGGCCGCCTATGCCGCCGAGATCAAACGGTGTAACTGCTACGTTTTACCGGCGGTCATAGACCGCCGCTACAGGGCGGATCGAACCGCCGCGTCGTCGTTCCGGTTTTTCCGCGCCCGTGCCGCTCCCGGCAAATGGGAGCGGGCGGGCCACTGGTTGAAGGACCTCTTGCGTCTGGCCCGATAGCGTTACGGTACCGGCTTTATTGGATACGTGCGATCCAGCAGCGACTTTGGAATCGGCACGACACATATATTCAGAGCCCGGCCATCCGGTGAGATCAGGGCGGATTGGATTTCGATCTTGGTGCCGTCCGCATTGAATGTCGGGTGGATGTGATCCGCGCCGCGTTTCTGGGGCCCGGCCAGCAGGATCGTCTCGCCGTTGTGGCGATCCATGAGCCAGACCTCATATTCGAAGTCGTCGCAGGCCGCCCAGCGACCGTCGGCCGACCCGGCGACATGCCAGTCCGAGCGGCCCTTCGACCACGCAGGCACCTGCCCGGCAATCCGCATCTCCCGGGTCCGCAAATTTACGATGCCCACGCCGGTCGGATGTTCAAAGGTCCCGGCGACGCCCCAATCGGAATCGGGCGTGGCTCGGGCGATGTCGCGGTGGCCGAGGATGGCGATGGCCACCTCATCCTTGCCGATGACGGCCTCGTGGGTGATCCACTCGTACGGCGCTTCCGGATAGAGCGGACGCAGTCCGGTGCCGTCGGCCATTACGGTCCACGTGCGCTGCGGCGCCTTGCCGGTGGTCTCCCAGCAGAAAACGATCTCGCCGGGGTTCCACGGGTTGGTCTGTACGTGCCCCATGCCGAAGCCGACGTTGCAGATGAATTTAATCTCCCCGGTCTTGAGGTTCATGCTGCGCAGACCGCTGGTGCTCTGACGAGCTCGTGGGCCAAAGCCCGGCAGGAGCGTTTGCCCCGGGGACAATTCGGCGGTTTCCGGTCCGTTCACCCGGAAGTACAGGAAGTCGTCGTTGGCATCCACGCCCATGTTGCCGTCGGCGATCAGGGTGGCCGGGATCGTGCCGCAGACGCGCTGGTAATTGTCCACCGATTTCACCGTCCTGGCGGCCACGTCGGCGAAGAGCTTGGCGAGGTCGATTTCGAGAATCCGCCGCGGTCCGGCTTCTCTGAAGCCCGGACCCCGACCTTCTGCCGGCGGGGTGGCTGGTCCGCGAGCGTCGGGTGCTGCAACAGCTCCTTTCGCGGCGTCGGGTGTGGGAGCGGCGCCTTTTGCGGCATCCGGTGCCTTGGCTGCGCCCCGACCTCTTCCGCCGCCACCACCGCCCTCCATGACGACCAGCTTCATCGTCTTGTTGCCGGCGCACAACATCCCCGTGAAGCCGGTCTGCGTCACCTGCACGATATCGCCGGTCTCTTCGTTCACCGCGAACGCCTGCGGGCCGGAGTCCCCGCGCGAACCGCGGAAGATGAGCCATTTTCCGTCCGCGGTCCATTGCCGGTGCGTCTGGTAGATCTTCGATTGATTCCCATTTTCGTTGTTGGTCAGGAAGGTGAGCGGGACACCCGTGACCGGGTCCGGCACGATCTTTTTCTCTGACGGCCATTTTCGGCCCATCTGCCCAAACAGAGCGGACGAGGAAAACAACCCGAGGACGGTGAGGCAAACTGCGGTCTTGAAAACTCTGGATATCATGGGGGAGTCACTTTTGTTGCAGGTTGGTACATAGTGGTCTCAATTGCTGGAAATTGTGACGGCATCTTCACCACCGACCACCGCAGAAGTCAAACGTGCGGGCCCAGGAGTTTGTCGGGCTTAGGATAAAAGTTTGGCCAGAGCGCGAGACATCGTCGCAAAGCAATGCGCGCCGACTGGCAAACTCCTATTAGAGCCCGGCGCTGTGCGCCGCGCGGTCGAGTCATTGCGACGGCAAGTGTCAGCATGCGACGGCAGGAAAATATCAATATCCGCCGCCTGACCCCCGGGCCCCCGTCCCCTGGGAAGGCCGCCCCGGCGCGCCCGACAGGTCGGCGGGGGCGGACAATTCGTGGGCGACGTGGTTCGCCAGGCGGGCGGCGAGCGCGACGAGATTGATGGTGGGAAAACTCGCGCCCACGGTCGGGAAGACGGAGCTCCCCGCCACGTAGAGGTTGGCGAGCTCGTGCACCCGGCAATGGCGGTCGACCACGCCCGAGCGCGGCGAGTCGTGCATGCGGGTCGTGCCCATGTGATGCCAGGTGCCTTCGAGCTCGGCGGGCCATCCGTCGCGCGCGAACGGCGCCGGCGGCTCGGTCGGGGTCAGGCCGGCGGACTGGAGCGCGGCCGACACGACGCGAAAGTTTTCGTTGAAGGTCCTCTGCTCCAGCTCTCCCAGACGCCAGCAAACTTGAACCCGGTTCACGCCGAGCGCGTCGCGTTCTTGCGCCAGCACGATCCGGCTGTCGGGATTCGGGGCGGGCTCGACGATGATCTGCAGCCGGCAGGTCTTCGCAAGCCATGGGGGATGGAACTGGCGGACGAAGGCGAACATCGCGATCTCGTGAGGGGCGCGAGCCGCCCGGAAGCAGGAGTCCAGCAGGCGGCTGCCCGGCGGGGCGGTGCCGAGGGCATGCTGCTTGATCCGGCGAAGCGCGTTGATTGCCGGGGCTTCATAGATCGCGAAATCCGAGTCCAGCCAAGAGTACGCGTTCAACAGCTGCGCTCTTTCCTGGACCTCGGGCGAAAGGCGGAAACTGCCGGCGATGCACACGCCGTGTGCCGCCACCGCCTGGTTGTGATACTGGTATTTCAGGTCGAAGAGCTTGTTGTGAGTGCGGCGGCCGTGGGTGAAGCGTCCCCGATAAAGGCGGGGATGATCCATGAAATACCGGCCCACCAGGTCGTGGTGGTTGCCGATACCCCGGGGCATCTGCCGGTTTGAGGCGAGCAGCAGCCGGGCGTTTTCGATCCCGCCGCCGGCGAGGATGAAAATCCGGGCGGTGATTTCGAGCGGGCGCCGGTCAGGCGTCAGGACCCGAACGGAGGTCAGGCGGCCCAGGAGGGAGTCGGTCACCAATTCCACCGTGGTCGCATGAAGGTAGAGGGAGATTCGCGCGGATTGCGCCAGTTGCTTCCGATACTCCCGGCCCATCCGCACGGGCGGGCTGAACTGCGCGATGATCTCGCGGACGTCCGGATGATTGGGCAAAACGTGTTGCACGTCGCGCCGGCCGATGGCGCCGATCCAGAAGTCGGGATCGTAGTTGACCGGCCCGAGCTTGAGCATCTGGTGCGCTTCCGGAATATGGCGGAGCAATTCGGTCCGGGGAATCGGCCATCCGCTGTCCGGCACCCAGGGCCGGGCCGTGAAATCCTCCTCGTCGAGCGGCCGGCAGAACCCGGCCCAACAATTGCTGCTGCCGCCCAGGTAGCGCGAGCGGCTGCCGTCCGCGAACGAGTAGGGCAGTCCGATGTTCAGGCCCCGATTCAAGTCGCGTGCGTGCGAGTCCGGTCGGAACCCGCCGCTCTCGACGATGCAGGTGGCGATCCCACGGCGCTCCAGCGCGAGGGCTAGGGTGATCCCCGCGATGCCTGCGCCCACGATACAGACCTCCGACGAAATGCTGCCGGAATTTATGGTGCGGGAGTCGATGATCATGTCGCGAACGTCCCAGCCGGCGGGAGCATTAAAGAAGGTAAGGTGGCGGATATTGATATCAATGGGATTTGCGCGAAATCTCAATTTCCGCTGCCAGGCCCCAACGGAATTCTTGGCGCTATGCGCCTCCCGGTCGGGGTCGTTGCGGCGGCAAACTGTAGGAGCCTGCTTGCAGGCGATTCCCTTGGAATCTCCCTCGGCGGATCGCCTGCAAGCAGGCTCCTACAACAGGCGCAAACCACGAATCCGATTTCGGCAACACGTCCTAAAGACGCGATCACGGCGGCCCTCGCAACCTGACACTTTTCCATCAAGTCCGATGTCAATGATGCTTGACACATGTAAAGCATGCATTACAGCTTCGGTCCATGGACTCCACCCCGATATCACGTCCCCCGTCTTCGAAAATTTCGACCGGATCGAGCATTGCTCCCCGGTGGTCCATCATGGTCACGGGAATCATGCTGGCCGTCATCGCCGTCGATCTCCTCACCCATCACGCTTTTTTCCCCCGGGGGTTGATGCCGGTAAGCCTCCTGGCTGTGGTGACGATCGCAACGATACTGATAATCCGGCACCTTTTTCGGCGGCTAACCAGGCTGACGCGATTGAACGACCCGGCGGCCGATGGCTCCTCCGTTTCCGCCGAGCAACCGAGCCTTCTGCGCGCGGTACTTAAAAGGGGGAGTCCGACCTGGTCTGTCGCTTTTATATTAACGATATTCGTAACGAGTTCACTCGTCCCGTCCCTCGCCATGCCCGTCTGGCTTACGATTGTGGTTGCGCTCCTGCCCATGGTGCCGGGCTTCATGTTATTGCGCAGTTTCCATCGCGTGCCGAAGGAGGAGGACGAATTGGTGGCGCACATCTGGCGGGAAGCCTGCAGCTTTGCCTTGGTCGCCCTGCTCGGCGTGTTCCTGAGCGTCGGCTTGCTCGAACAGGCGGGCGTGCTCAAAAATTTCGCCTGGAACACCAGAGGACTGTTGGCTCTCTGGTTGGCATTTGTCTGTGCCGGAACCGCGATCTCCAGCCGTCGCTATAACTAGGCCACCGGTGAAGACCCGGCTCAGAGAACTGCGCGCAGCGAAGGATTGGTCGCAAGGCGAGCTCGCCAGCCGGCTCGGCGTTTCGCGGCAAACGATCAATGCCATCGAAACCGAGAAGTACGATCCCAGCCTGCCGCTGGCCTTCAAAATTGCCCGGCTATTCAAACTCTCAATCGAAGAGATCTTCGAAGTGGATTCCAGATAGTGCGCCTCGAGCCAAAGGGGTCAGTCTTCAAATCTCAAGCAGACGCAAACGCGTTGCTGTTGATCACTGTCGTTAGCGGAAAATTAGGATACTTGAGGACTGACCCCTTTTTTGAGACGCCCGCGCTATTTCTTTTCCGACTCCAAACTGGCTCCGTATTCGATCACCGTCGGGGTGCCGATTTCCACCCGGGCGTCACGCAGGACACGGCGGTTCAATACTTCGGCGTCTTTCATTTCGCGACCGAAATATGGCGCGGCGGACACGACCAGCGTCGGTAGGGATTGGGGCTGGGAGACACCGCGCGAGTTGACCGTCATCCGGGTGCGCCACAGGAGCAGTTTCACGTGAGTGGCGACGGACGAATAGTCGTAGGCGGAGGCGACGACGAAGTAGCAACTGTCCGATGCCTGATCTACGAGGAACTCGTTTTTGACCGAGCGTTGTTTGAACAGGCGCACGGGATTCATCATGGCGTTCATTTGCGCCACGGCTTGGGCGGCACCGAAATTCGACATCG
>Ga0182021_10004819_pt1 | contig 15905 bp, 14 predicted proteins | sample 612E3MmetaG_FD_120493 | JGI IMG/M metagenome (GOLD analysis project Ga0182021, IMG submission 120493) | Permafrost microbial communities from Stordalen Mire, Sweden - 612E3M metaG (Illumina Assembly) | ecosystem: Environmental > Terrestrial > Soil > Wetlands > Permafrost | place: Sweden... | reverse complement strand
GCATGCGGAAGCTCCTCGTCCGGCTGAACGCCATGATTCGAGACCGCGTGCCGTGGCGAGAAAAATCGCCTCAAGTCACTTGACAAAGAACACAGCTGCTCTCCCCCCGTTGGAGGGAGAGGGGTGAAACAGCAAGTCAAGGCGAGGCACTGGCGGACAATCCGCCAGAGGCAAAAAACCTGTCCCACCCTTCCTCGGAAAGAGCGGGGCGGGAGGCGACGCACGTCCTATTGGACCAGAGTCTTGAACCGGTCGGGACAATTCGATATATTGTCACCAAGAAATCCGCCTCTCACGCTGCCCTCTCCGCGCGACGGAGGGAGAGGGGAGAAGAAGCAAGCCAAGACAAACAAGACACTGGCGGATCCCGATGAATCGGGACCAGTGGCACAGAACTGACGGACAGGAAAGGAGAGAGCAATGGGGAATGCACTGTTCGCGATCAGCGCGTACATTTTCATGAGGGCGTTCGAGGTGCTCTTTGCGGGACAGAAGGGGAAAGCGTGGTACAAGGGGGTCATCGGAGTGGTCGCCGTGGCGGTGATGTATGCGGCGGCGGCGACGATGATCTGGTTCTACCGCAACGACCTGCACCTGCTGGGGTTTGACCCGAAGTGAGCGGCGAAAAGATCTTCACCACAGAGGACACAGAGGAAAACGGCGGAAACTTGGGTTCAACAACAACGGGAAACGGAGAGAGATTGGAACCGCAGATCAACGCGGATGAGAAGCAGAAGCAAGAACCCTGGGGTACGCAAAACGGCCCGTTCCGAGGAATCGGAACGGGCCGCCCGTGTTCAAGGCCACCTGACCGCGGCTCTACTTGATGAAGCGGATGCAGAGCGGATAGCGGTAGCGGATGCCGCTGTTCGCCTTCATGGCGGCGATGATGATGAACACAATGTCAGCGATGAGCAGGGCCGGGAGAAGGATGAACCCGATCAGGACGAAACACAGAACGAAGCAGATAATCGCGGCGATCAACACGGTGATCTGGAAGTTGAGAGACTCCTTGCCCTGGTTATTGACGAGGTCGTACTGGTCTTTCTTGATAAGCCAGAAGACGAGGGGGCCAATGATGTTCCCGAGGGGGATAATGAAGCCGGCGAGCGCGCCAAGGTGACAGAGCATGGCCCATGTCCTGGCCTCGGGCGGATCGACCTGCGGCTGTCCGACGGGCGGCACAGGCTGCGGCTGCTGAACGTTTCCTTGACTCATGGTCCGTCTCCTCAAAAGAAGATTCACGGCGCCCCTCAAAGCGGCACCCAAGCCGCGTATCGAGACACCGCCACTGCGGGGTGAATACTACCCATGGAAAGGAGTAAGAGCAAGAGATTTCTTGGGGAATTCCGGCAACCCTTTGGCCGCAAAGGAGGCAAGAATTTCACCACAGAGGACACATCCCGATAGATCGGGACGAAGACGAAGGACGCAAAGGAAAACCCCGTTCGGGAAAAGACGCAAGAATTTCACCACAGAGGGCACAGAGGGAAACAGCGGGAACGGGGGTTCAACAACAGCAGCAAGAGGGACCGCAAGTTCAGAAAGGCTGAAGGTCTAAAGCCCCGGGATGGTGACAGGCCGCCGCCCCCGGGGCTTTTCTTTTCCGAAGCAGACCTCGCATGCGGCCTGGATGCAGACGTCGCTGTCGTACCAGGCGGCGAGGAGATTGTGGGCGGGGGCGAGACGGCCGAGGACGTAGGGAGAACCGAAGGAGATGGCGGTGAGGGGTTTTGCGGAGCGGGCGAGCGCGGCGAGGAGGGATTCATCGACGGCGGACTTGCCGCCCGAGGATGCTTTGTAGGCTTCGACGCGGGCGAAAGTGGCGAGAAGGAGTTGACCGGCGCCGGAGAGGAGGGACTCGAGTTCGCGGAGTGCGGCAGGCGCGGCCTCGGGAGATTCGTCGACGAAGAGACAGCGGACGGAGGGGTGGAACTTTGCGAGCTCGGCGGCGAGGATCTGGTGGCTTTCGCCGAGGTTGTAGCGCTTGGCGCGGTGAATGACGGCGAGGAGGGGCTTTGCGGGGTCGAAACAGGGGGTGCGGCCCCGAAGGAGGGTGATGCTTTTTCGGGCGATGTCGAGCGCGGATTCGCGGTGGGTTGGAGTTCCGACGAGAGACGAGACGGCCGCCGGGTCGGGGGTGCGGGTCTCGTGAAGACCGAGGCGCTCCTTGGCGACGAGAAGTCGGCGGACGGAATCGCGAAGCCGGTCGGTGGTGACGCGACCGGAATTGACGGCGGCGAGGAGCGCTTTGTGTGCGGGAGCGGGTTGGGCGCAGAGGACGAAATCGGCCCCGGCCTCGACGGCGCGCACCTCGGCCTCGCCCAAGGGGAAATTGTCGATGATCGCTTTCATCGCCATGGCGTCGGTGACGATGACACCGGTGAAGCCGAGCTCTTCGCGGAGGAGGCCGGTGAGGATTTTGCGGCTGAGCGTCGCCGGGAGGCCGGGGGTGGGATCCACCGCCGGGAACACGATGTGCGCCGACATGATGAAGTTTATCCCGGCGTCGATGCACCGGCGGAAGGGGACGAGCTCAACCGCGTCCATGCGCTCGCGCGAGTGCAGGACGGTGGGAAGCTCGCGGTGCGAGTCCATGTCGGTGTCGCCGTGACCGGGGAAATGCTTGCCGCAGGCGAGGACGCCTGCGGCTTCGGCGCCGCGGAAGAAGGCGAGACCCATCTCGGCGACCTTGGCGGGGTCTTCGCCGAAGGAGCGGACGTTGATGATGGGGTTGGCGGGGTTGACGTTGATGTCGAGGATGGGGGCGAGGAGGACATGGTAGCCGAGGGCGCGGGACTCGACGGCAGTGATGCGGGCGGCTTCGTAGGCGCAGGCGGGGTCGCCGGTGGCGGCGAGACCCATGGAAGAGGTGATTTCGGTGGCGCCGGGGACAAGATAGCCGACGCCAAACTCGAAGTCCTCGAGGAAGAGCAGGGGGAGCGGGGAGCGGCGCTGAAGATCGGCGGTGAACTCGGCGGCGGAAGCGGGGGTGGGAGGAGTGACTGCGCCGCGGGAGATGATGCCGCCGAGGAGGCCCGCCTCGACCATGCGGAGCACGTCGGGCGAGGCGGTCCAGTAGGACCAGAGAACCTGGCCGACGAGCTGTTCGACGGGAAGAGCGGCGAGCGTGCGGCCGGTCCATTGACCCATGGGACGTCATCCTTTCCGCGGGGCGGATTCTTTGACAAAGGACATGAGGCCGCCGGAGCGGATGATGCGGCGCATTTCCTCGGGGAATGGGGGCACGGAGTAGGTTTTTCCGCGGGTGAGGTTGCGGATGGTTCCGGAGTCGAGCTCGACGGACATTTCGTCGCCGGAGCGCGCATCGGCGGCGGCCTGGGGGCAAACGAGAATGGGAAGACCTATATTGATAGAGTTACGGAAGAAGATGCGGGCGAAGGAGGCGGCGACGACGCAGGAGACGCCTGCGGCCTTCATGGCGAGGGGCGCGTGCTCGCGGGAGGATCCGCAGCCGAAGTTGCGGCCGCCGACGATGATGTCGCCGGGCCGCTTGCGCTTGACGAACCCGGGGTCGGCGTCCTCCATGCAGTGGGAGGCGAGCTCGGCGGCGTCGGAGGTATTGAGATAACGGGCGGGGACGATGAGGTCGGTGTTGACATCGTCGCCGAACTTGTGAACGGTGCCTTTCATGGGACACATCCTTTTCGAGCAGGGACGACGGGACCTGAGACATCCGGGTGCGACAGGGTGGATTATACGGCGGGAAGGGGGGCGAGACAAGTTGAAAAGGGGAGAGGCGCGGGGGAAGAAACGACAGTGGCTCTTTGACCACAGAGGACACAGAGGGCACAGAGGGAAAGCAGGGGTACAAAAAGACATAAGGCCTAGGGAGAAGAACCCCTGAGGGAATGACGAAAGTCCGAAATCCGAATGACGAATCAATGACGAAACGGAAATGCCGAATAAAGCATCCCTCACCCCAACCCTCTCCCGGAGGGAGAGGGGGAAAGAGCATCCCGACCTGTCGGGATGGCACAAAGATCCACCCCACCCGCCGTCGCCAAGACCCGCCACAGGCGGGCAAACTCCGGCGGGCAAGCCCTGCCCTCACCCCGACCCTCTCCCGGAGGGAGAGGGGTGAAACGACGAGTTGGTCAGGCCCTCGTCCGCCTTGGCGAGAAGTTCCAAGGACCAAGGGCGACACGCACAGGTCCGAGACCGGAGGCTTCACCCGCCTTCGCCCGGAAGTCCCGTCCCTTGGGACGGGGAGGAAGGGCGCATCCGTTTTGGGGTGGCAGCGCTTTGGGCGCCCGGGCTTCGGCGGGTTCCGCCTCTTCTGCCGTTAGAAGCCCCGCCGCTTGCGGCGGGGAGGCTTCACTTGGCGGGAGGCACCGCGGCGGGTTTGGCATCGGCGGCGGGAAGGGGACGGGTGAGGAAGACGCGGACGAAGACGAGGCGCGGAGTCTGGGCGGACTCTTCCTTCGGCTTCTGGAGTTGGCCGGCGAGTTTGCCCGCATCCGTTCTGGCGGCCTCGGCGGGAGCGGCGGGAGTGGCGGTCGCAGCGGGCGGCGGAGTTACGGGCGCGGGGACGCCACGCGAGTCTTTGCCGGACAGGTCGCGGGTCCCGGAAATTCTGGACGGGGAGGGGACCACGGCCGACTGGGTCTTCGCCTCGGCCTCGGCGTCCTTTGCGGCCGGCACGTCCACGGAGGCGACGTAGTCGGAGCCGCCGGGACTGTCCGCGTCAGCGTCCAGGCGACGGGCGGCAAGCCTGGTGACGAGAGAGGGAAGTTTCTGCTCGTCGAGGGCGAGGACGAACACCGGGAGACCGCGGTCGACGGTCAGGGCGGCTTGCCTGTATTCGTCCTTGTCCATGGCGGCGTCCGAGGGCGTTTCCGCGGGCGGCGGACCGGGCTTCTCCCTGGCTTCGGGGCTTGCCGTAGGGGCAATGGCCCTGACGGCGACGCCCGCGATCAGCTTGGCCTTAAAGGTATCGGCGGGCTGAGGGGGCAGGTCCCTGAGGGCGCGGATGTGGAGGGAATCGGCGACGGCGAGGATGTGTTTTTTGGCGGCATCGAAATCGGCGGCGGAGACGACGAGGTTGAGGACCTCGGGCTGGGATGGTCTTATCGCGTCGAGCCCGATATCCGTCGCACCCGCCGACGGCGGAGTTTTTCCCGCCTCGAATGCGAGTTTCCCACCCTGGTTTTCCGCGCGGGCACGCTCCGCCATGACGTCGCCCACGGGTTTGTCCACAGTTTCCTTACCGACCAACCGTAACCGCTTCGCGTCAGCATCCCTGCGGAAAGCGAGCGTGTCCCGGTCCGGGACGGGCGAAGAGGATCGGACGGGGAAGAACATGACATAGACGCCGAGTGCGAGGAGTATAGCGGCGGCGGCGAGTGCGGCGCCGGAGAGCACCCTTCGGAGAACGACGTATCGGCGAGGACGAGGCGCAGGCGTCGCGAGGAGGAGCGAGCGCTCGATGCGACACGCGACCTCCTGGTCCAACCCATCGGGGGCCGGACGGCGCGGAAGCGCATGGAGGAGGCCGGTAAGTTCGCGGAGACGCTGGAGCTCGGCCGTGCAGGCCGGGCAGGCGTCGAGGTGCTCTTTGACCTCGCCGGCGAGATTCGGATCGAGCTCATCGTCGAGGTAAGCGCTGAGTTGTTCTGAGACGAATCGGCATTTCATTGCACGAACCCTTTGAGTTTTTCGCGCAGCATGAGCCGCGCGCGGTGGAGTCTCGATTTCACCGTCCCACGCGGACACGCGGCCACCTGGGCGATCTCCTCGTAATCCAAACCCTCGATATCGCGCAGCACCAGGACCGTGCGGTGGACGTCGTCGAGGGAGGCGATGGCCTGGGCGACGGCGGTTTCGCGTTCGCGGCTGAGGACCATTTCCCCGGGATCGTCCGACGCGGCGGACCCGTCCAGCCTCCTAGCGTCTTCATCGGGGCTCATGATGAAGGTCTCGCTCAGGACCTGGGGGGTGCGGGAGCGTCTTTTGCGCTCGTCCAGGGCCGTATTCACCCCGATGCGATAGAGCCAAGTGTAAAAGGTCGAGCCGCCTCGAAACTGGTTCAACGACAAGTACGCTTTCAAGAACGCCTGCTGGGTGAGGTCGCCGGCTTCCTGATAGTCGCCGAGGAGGCGGTAGATGGTGTTAAAGATCCGGTCCTGATAACGCTTGACGACGTCGCCAAACGCATCGGGGCGGCCGCCCTTGACGGCGGCCACGCACTTCAAGTCCTCGACCTGGGAGTCGCGGGAAGCCATAGCTTCCTTACCCTTGATTAGACGACGGATCGGGATGCGGGTTCCGGGAAAAAAGGGCGGTTCGGGACGACCGGCGGACCCTCCGGGCAAACCCACCGCAACCATTATAGCGGGAGGAGGTTGCGATTTCAACGTGCGGCGCATTACGGCGTAAAGGCCCCCCTTGGAGCCTATCGATTTGTCCTCGCGAAGCACCCTGAACTCGATCCAGAGAGGCCGTAGAAGCCATCCTGCAGTATCCATAACATTGCCATCCAAGAGGTGCACGGCAATTTCCCCTGCTGCAAGACATTGGTGACAGGCAAGAATGCCCGTCCCACCCTCCCCAAGGAAGAGCGTGGCAGGTCAATGACCGATGCGGGTATTGTGGCCACGCTCCCTGATCCAACGCTGGCGCCACTGAAGGCCGAGGGAACGGCCACCCATCATCCGCTTGATCCAGAAAGTCGCAAGTCAACAGGTCGACAAGTCCCCCTCACCCCGCCCTCTCCCCCTGAAGCGGGAGAGGGGAGAAACAACGAGAGGATCCGCCCCTTGTCCGCCTTCGCTAAAGCTTCCTCCTTCGCCGAAGCTACGGCGGACAAACTGGCGGACAGGCCCTGTATCCTCTCCCTCCCGATGACGAATTCGGGACTCGGAAGACCTCGCCGGAGGAGGAGAGGCAGTAACAACATCAACAAAGCACACTGGCGGGCAAGCCGCCAGTGGCACAAAGAGAAGAAGTTACCCCTCTCCCTGACCCTCCCCCTTCCCGATGATGACATCGGGACAGGCAAGGGGGGAGGGGTAACGCGAACGAAAACGGTTGACTTCCCCCGCCCGTTACCGTACCATTTCCTGCGGTTTTGACACGGAAACCGGAGAGTTTGGGGGCCGGACATGAGCAAGGAAAAGGGGCCGTACGACGTTTTCCAGGACCCGGTGGCGGAGCGGTATGCGTCGCCGGAGATGAGCGCGAACTTTTCGGCGCGGAAGAGGTTCAGCACGTGGCGGCGACTGTGGGTGGCGCTGGCCCGGGGAGAGAAGGCGCTGGGACTGGAGATCACGGACGAACAGATCGCGGAGATGGAACGGTTCGTCGAGGAGATCAACTTTGCGGAGGCGGAGGCGAAGGAACGGGAGATCCGGCACGACGTGATGGCGCACGTGTACGCGTATGGCCTGCAGGCGACGAAGGCGAAGCCGATCATCCACCTGGGGGCGACGAGCTGCACCGTGAGCGACAACGCGGACGTGCTGCTGATGCGTGACGCGCTGCGGATCATCCTGAAGAGGCTGGTGAACGTGATCGACCGGCTGGGGGAATTCGCGCTGCGGTATAAGGACGTGCCGACGCTAGCGTTCACGCATTTTCAGCCGGCGCAGTTCACGACGGTGGGGAAGCGTGCGTCGCTGTGGCTGTCGGACCTGATGATGGACCTGGAGGAGATCGAGCGACGGATCGGGGGGTTGAAGCTGCTGGGGGTGAAGGGGACGACGGGGACGCAGGCGAGTTTCCTGGAGCTTTTCGGCGGGGACGCGGAGAAGGTGAGGAAACTGGAGGAAGTGTTCGCGCGGGAGATGGGGTTCGCGGAATGCTTCGCGGTGACGGGGCAGACGTATCCGCGGAAACTGGACGCCCAGGTGCTGGGGAGCCTGAGCGGGATCGCGCAGTCGGCGCACAAGTTCGCGAGCGACCTGCGACTCCTGTCGCACCTGCGGGAAGTGGAGGAGCCGTTCGACGAGAAACAGGTGGGGTCGTCGGCGATGGCGTACAAGCGGAACCCGCGGCGCGCGGAACTGATGACGGCGCTGGCGAGACACGTGATGGTGCTGTCGGCGGACCCGGCGTTCACGGCGGCGAGCCAGTGGCTGGAACGGACGCTGGACGACTCGGCGAACCGGCGGATCGCGCTTCCGGGGGCGTTCTTAGCGACGGACGGGATCCTGCGGGTGTTCCTGAACGTGGTGTCGGGACTGGTGGTGAACGAGCCGGTGATCCGACGACACCTGCGCGAGGAGCTTCCGTTCATCGCGACGGAGAACCTGCTGATGCAGGCGGTGAAGGCGGGGGGCGACCGGCAGGAACTGCACGAGAAGATCCGCGCGCACTCGCAGGCGGCGTCGCGACGGATGAAGGAGATGGGCGAGGAGAACGACCTCGTGACGAGACTCAAATCCGACAGGGCGTTCGGCGGGGTGAACGTGGAGACGGCGCTGGACCCGTCGCGGTACGTGGGACTAGCGCCGCGGCAGACGGAAGAGTACGTGAAGAAGTTCGTGCAGCCGGCGCTGCGGCCTTACCACAAGCTTCTGGGCGAGACGGCGGAGTTCGAGCTGTGAGGACGCCATGATCAAGTCGGTGTTTTTCGACCTTGGGGGGACGATCCTCCACTTTCACGGAGCGGACGAGAAGGCCCTGTACGTGCAGGGAATGCGAGGGGTCCACCAGGAGCTGATCCGGCGGGGCTACCGCGTGGGGGAGTTCGAGACGTTCCACCGGAAGATGCGCCGGGCCGTCAAGGTGCGGGCGCTGCTGCTCTTTTTCAGCGGACGCGAGCTGAAGCTCGACCGGATCCTGCTCGCGGTGCTGCGTCGGATGAAGGTGCGCCTGAAACCCGGGGAACTGGAGAGACTTTCCGAGGTGTGGTGGAAGGCGTACCAGCCGCACCTGGGGTATGACGACGACGTGGGGTGGACGCTGGAAACGCTGCGGAAGATGGGCCTGACGACGGGACTGATATCGAACACGCTGTGGCCGGCGTGGATACTGAAGGAGGAACTGCGCCGGCGCGGGCACTCGCAATATTTCGACGTGATGCTCTTCAGCCCGGAGGTGGGGTTCCGCAAGCCGAGCCGGAAGATTTTCCGGCTAGCACTGAAGGCACTGAAGATCAAGGGGCGCGAGGCGGCGTTCGTGGGCGACCGGCTGGTGGAGGACGTCCGCGGGCCGCAGCGCGTCAAGATGCTCACGATCCTCAAGCGACATCCGTCGGTGAAACCCCGAGCGACCATCCGCCCCAACTTCATCGTGGACCGGCTTTCCGAGATCCCGGGCATTATCGAAGCGGTGAACACCGCCGCGGCCAAGACCCGCTGACGGAAGAGAAGACCACGGCAAGACCGGGACACGATGAGCCTATCCGAATAACCCCGGCGAGGCGTCATTCTCGGACTTGTCATTCTGAGCACCCCCGATTTATCGGGGGGCGAAGAATCTTGCCTCCCGTTGACGAGCGCGCCTCCTATTCGCGGGCAAGATGCTTCGTCCCGGCCGAAGCCGGGCCTCAGCATGACAGCGCCGAAGAAACGGGAGGGGGTTATTAGGATAGGCTCTATTTCAATCCGGGGGGAGAATGTCATGACGAAGCGGGACTGGCTGGCGACGGGACTGCGGGTGGCCGGGGTGACGATGATCGTCATTACGGTGCTGGAGGCGGCGGGGCTATTGATCCAGATCGCGGAATATCTGGGCCGAAACCGAGACGTGCAGTTGGCGACGTTTATCGTGTTGGCCCTATCGTTCACGGCGATCATCGCCGCATGGGCGGCGGTTGTGAAATGGGCGGACCTGATCGCACGGAAGATCGCCCCGGAGGAGCCGCCGACGGGGAACTGCGAGAGTCCCGAAGGGCAGAAGGCGGTGCTCGTCCTTTCGATGCGGGTGATGGGCGCGGTGGTGCTGATCAACCTCGTGGGCACCATCATACAGACGGTCAATTCCTGGCAGAACCCGACGACGTTCAGGGTGGCCGAGGCAAGCGGGACGACGGTGGCGGGGTGGATGGTGGCAAGCATCGTGGCATGGTCGATGCTGATCGGCCTGAGCGTTTATCTGCTCTTCGGGAGGAAATGGCTGCTGTGGTTGGCTTTTCCGCCTGAGAAAGCCGCGGACCAGGGCGCGTGGGGAGGGGAGCAAATCCCGGTGTTCGGGAGTGCGAGGAACCTCTTTTCGGTGGCACTGAGGGTGATCGGCCTGTGCTTCCTGCTGAAACAGCCGGTCGGGCTCGCCTATGGGCTGGTGATCCAGGCATTCCCGCCGGCTGCCGAGGCAATGGGGAGAGCTTTCAACTGGGAGAGGTTCATCGAGTCGTGGCTCCTGCTGATTGTGGGGGTTTATTTCCTGACGGGGGGAAAACGGCTTGTGCAGCTTCTCTTCCGGGAACGCAGAGCCACAGGCAACGCGTCGGATGAAACGGCGGGGGGTAAGGCGGGTTCCTGACGCACGGCGCGAGCCCTCGGAGCAGCGAAAAAGGACGGCGGAGCGGAACGGGTGGAGACCGTACCACGACAGGCGCCGGGCTCGACGAAAGGTTCAGGACTCTTCGACGGCGGGAATGCCGGCGTCACGCCAGCGGGACTCGATCTCGCGCTTGAGACGGCTGTTATGCTCCTGGAGCTCGTGGGCGCGGAGAGCGTCGCGGTCGGCGGGTTCGAGCTCGAAGTCCTGGTCGTGGGCGTCCACCGTGAAGCGGAAATCGTCCGATCCGATTCGGAGGAGCGTCAGCTTCATGTAGGGGTATTGGGGGTTTCCGAGGCGGATGGCGTAGGAGGCGATCGTGCGCGGTCCGGTCTCGGACGCCACACGCTCCACGACCTCGTGCGAGAGCATGCCGGCCAGGTCGTCGCCGGTGTAGTCGGTGAAGAGGACGAGGCGGCTCTTAACGGTGACCGGGATTGGCGAAGTCTCGTAGGCGGTGGCGACGTAGATCTCGATGGCCTGCTTCACCATGTCGGTGGTAATGTCATCGAGTTTCACGAAGCACCTCCCGTCGCGAGGGGAGCGGCTGGGCACGTTCTCTCTGCACCGGACAGGATACCCGCGGGGGGAAGGGTTGTCAAGAACGCTTCGGAGCCCCGGGTGAGGGAAAAACCCCTTGCGCGGGGGGCGGGGGATCGATATAATTCCCGGGACTTTCAGTATTCAATCCAGACATCCTAGAAAAGCGAGGCCTGCATGCACAAGATCGCAGTGATTGGAGGCGACGGGACGGGACCGGAAGTGGTGGCCGAGGGGCTCAAGGTGCTGAAGGCCGTCGCGGAGAAGAAGGGGTTCCAGTATGAGACGAAGTCGTTCGATTTCGGCGGGGAGCGTTACCTCAAGACGGGCGAGGTGCTGCCGGCCGGGGCGATCGAGGAACTGCGGAAATTCGACGTGATCTACCTGGGGGCGGTGGGCCATCCGGACGTGGCGCCGGGGATCCTGGAGAAGGGACTGCTCTTGCGCTTGCGGTTCGAGCTGGACCAGTACATCAACCTGAGACCTGTGAAGCTGTATCCGGGGGTGGATGGGCCGCTCAAGAACAAGGGACCGAAGGACATCGACTTCGTGGTGGTGCGGGAGAACACGGAGGGGCTTTACACGGGGATGGGAGGCATCCAGTACAAGAACACGCCGGCCGAAGTGGCGACGCAGATCATGTGCGACACGCGGTTCGGGGTGGAGCGGTGCGTGCGGTATGCGTTCGGGGCGACGAGGAAACGGGGACGGACGCGCACGGTGACGGTTGCGGCGAAGGACCTGACGGAGATCGGGAAGCCGGACGCGTCGGGGCGGGTGAGGTTCGTGCACCGCGAGCGCGGGGCGATGACCGGGAAGCTGGTCAAGAAAACCGACGGGGACGTGCAGTTCGAGGTGGCCGGGATGCTGACGCTGTGCGCCAAGACCAACGTGCTGACGTTCGCGAGCGACCTGTGGTGGCGCGCGTTCAACCAGGTGGGCGAGAAGGATTACCCGGAGATCTTCCGCGATTACGCGCACGTGGACGCCACGTGCATGTGGATGGTGAAGAACCCGGAGTGGTTCGACGTGATCGTGACGAACAACATGTTCGGGGACATCATCACGGACCTGGGGGCGATGGTGCAGGGGGGGCTGGGGATCGCGGCGGGGGGGAACATCAACCCGGGCGGACTGTCGATGTTCGAGCCGATCGGCGGGTCGGCGCCCAAGTACACGGGGAAGAACGTCATCAACCCGCTGGCGGCCATCTGCGCCGTGGGGATGCTGCTGGAGGAACTGGGGGAAAGCGACGCGGCGCGGTCGGTCGAGAACGCCGTGATGGAGGTCACCTCGACGAAGCTCAAGAGCCTGGCGGCGGGACGGATGGGGTACGGGACGAAGGAAGTGGGGGACCTGGTGGTCGCGGCGCTCAAATAGGCCGTGAGAGGGATGCGAGGGAAAGCCGTGTCTGAAGCAACCGCACTGGATGCGAGCGTATTGGTGCTGAACCGGCTGTATATGGCCGTGAACGTGGTCAGCGCGCGGCGGGCGTTCACGCTGTTGGCGAAGTCGCAGGCCGAGGTGGTGGCGGTCGAGGACAACCAGTTCAACTCGTACGACTTCGAGACGTGGATCGAGGCGGGGCAGGCTCGGGACCGGTGGAAGAGCGACGGGGTGGAATGGGTCCGGGCGGTTTCGTTCGACATCATGGTGCCGAAGATCATCCGGCTTCTGTTTTACGACCGGCTGCCGCAGACGCGGGTGAAGTTCAACCGACGGAACATCTTCGCGCGGGACGAGAACCGCTGCCAGTATTGCGGCAAGAAACGCGCGACGAACGAGTTGTCGCTGGACCACGTGATCCCGCGGTCGCGCGGCGGGCAGACCACGTGGGAGAACGTGGTCTGCTCGTGCACGCGGTGCAACGCGCGGAAGGGCGGAAGGCTGCCGGAGGAGGCGGGACTGAGCCTTTACCGGAAACCCGCGAAGCCGCGACGGAGTCCGGTCATCCGGCTGAAGCTGCTGTCGGACAAGTACCAGACGTGGAAGCAGTTCCTGGACAACGCGTACTGGAACGTGGAACTGAAGTAGGGCAGGGAACGCCCGGACCAGAGGATTAGCCTGAGACAACAAATCGCCCGGCCGAAATCGGCCGGGCGATTCTTTTTGGGAGAGACGCGGCGATCAGAAGCGGAGCATTTTGCGGAAGGCGTCGGAGCGCGCGTCGATATCGTCGCGGGTGATCGCACGGAGGCGGTCGAGGGAGAAGCCCTCGACGTTGATGCTAGCGACGACGGTCCCGGCGAGGAGGCCGCGCTTGAGGTCCGGGAGGCGGAAATCCCCGGCGTGGGCGAGATAACCCATCAGGCCACCGGCGAAGCTGTCGCCGGCGCCCGTCGGGTCGATCACCTCCGTGGTGGGGTAGGCAGGGAGGACAAAGAACTCGTCCTTCGTGACGAGGAGCGACCCGTGCTCGCCTTTCTTGACGACGACGAAACGGAGTCCCTCTTCGATGAGTTTTCTGCCGGCACGGGGCAGGTTTTCCTCGCCGGTGTAAACCCTCACTTCCTGGTCGTTCATGACGACGCCGTCCACGCGGCGGAAGAGACGCGCCAGGTCGTCGCGGGTGTCGCGGATCCAGTGGTTCATGGTGTCGGCGACCTTGAGCCGGGCGGCGGGCAACTGGTCGAGGACCCGGTGCTGCATCGCGGGCGGACCGTTGGCGAGGAAGACATAGTCGGAGTCGAGGAAACTCGGGGGAAGCCCGCCGTCGAACCCCCCGAGGACGTTCAACTCGACGGCGAGGGTCCTCGCCTCGTTCATCGAGCCTTCGTAGGAGCCTTTCCAGCGGAAGGTTTTGCCGGGGGACCGGCGGACGCCGGCGGTGTCGACGCCGTGGCGGCGCAACTCGTCGAGGTGATGCTCCGGGAAATCGTCGCCGACCACCCCCACCACCCGCACGGGGGCGAAGAAGCTCGCAGCGTAGGCGAAGTAAACGGCCGAGCCGCCGAGGACCTCGGTCACTTCGCCGCGCGGCGTCTTGACCGAATCCAGCGCAATGGAACCGACAACCAGCAACGACATCATTGTCTCCAAGAGATCTCTAATGCTGAGCCGATCCGAATCTCACGATCGCGTCGTGCATCCGTGCGAGAGATTTCTCGCGGCCTAGGAGCACGAGGGTGTCGCCGATGCCCTTGGAGACGCGCGTGCCGGTGACGGCGACGCGGACGGGCTGGGCGACCTTGCCGAACCCGAGAGATTTTTCCTGGGCGACGCGCTTGAGGGTCTCCTCGAGTTTTTCACGGCTCCAATCGGGGAGTGCGGCAAGCGCGCGGCGGATCTCGCCCAAGAGTGCGAGGCCGTTGTCCTTGAGAAGGAACTTCTCGACGTCGCCGGGGTCGTATTCCACGCGGTCGACGAGGAGAAACCGAACCTGCGCCGGGAGCTCGCTCATGCTCTTGAGCCCGTCGCGATAGACCTCGACGAGTTGCTTCAACCAAGCGGGGTCCAAGGCCGACGGGTCGAGACCTGAGTCCTTGAGGGCGGCGGCGGCCAGCGCGGCGAGACGGTCGCCGCTCGCCTGCTTGATGTATTTCTGGTTCATCCAGAGGAGCTTTTCGGCGTCGAAACGCGCGGAACCCTTTTTCACCCGGCCGAGGTCGAAGGTCTGGATCAACTCGTCGCGGGAGAGCATCTCGCGGTCGTCGCCTGGACTCCAGCCGAGGAGCGCCATGTAGTTGACCAGCGCATCGGGGAGATACCCCTGCCGGCGATACTCCACCATGGAGAGGGCGCCGAGACGCTTGGAGAGCTTGCCTTTGCCGTCGGCGCTCAGCACCGACGGGAGATGCGCGAAGATCGGGAGTTTCCATCCGAGGGCGTCGTAGAGGAGGCACTGGACCGGGGTGTTCGACACGTGGCCCTCGGCCCGGATGACATGTGTGATTTGCATCTGGAAGTCGTCTATAACCACGGCGTAGTTATAGGTCGGGAAACCGTCCGACTTGAGGATGACAAAATCTCCAATGAGGTCGCTGTCAAAGCTTGTTTCGCCGAGGATCAGGTCGCTAAAGACGATTTTCTGCCCCCTCGGGACGCGAAAACGAACGCAGAACTTCCTTCCTTCAATGGCAGGCGCAGTAATACCAACGTTCTCTTCCCAGCAATCGCAGTTGTAAATCTCCTTGCTTCCAGACTTCTGTGCAGCTTCGCGTCGCGCCTCAAACTCTTCCGGGTCGCAGGTGCATTTGTAGGCTGAGCGGCTTGCAAAAAGACCGTTAGCCCAAGTCTGGTAATTTACCTTTAATTGGGCTAACCGCTCGGACTGGCGGTAGGGGCCATAGGGACCGCCCTTGTCGGGCCCCTCGTCCCAGTCGAGTCCGAGCCAGCGGAAGTCGTCGAGGATCTGGGCGACGTATTCCTCTTTGGAGCGTTCGCGGTCGGTGTCCTCGATGCGGAGGATGAACGTCCCGCGCTCGTGGCGGGCGAAGAGCCAGTTGAAGAGTGCGGTGCGGAGGTTCCCGATGTGCTGGAAGCCCGTGGGGGAGGGGGCATAACGGACGCGGACGGATTCGGGCATTGGAACGCTTTCTTTTGAGTGGACTCGAGGAAGACCGACGGACTTGCGTCGAGGGGCAAGTGTGCCCGGAGCGGGGGCGTTTGTCAATGCCGATTTTGGACGAGGCGCGTGACGGGGTTTCCTCTCCCTTGCAGGGAGAGGATCAAGGCGAGGGTAGAGTCTTGCGAGGGAGAGAGGATCCACCCCTTGCCCGCCGTCGCCAAGGCTTCCTCCTTCGCCGAGGCTACGGCGGACAAGCTGGCGGGCGGGTCCTACCCTTGTATGTTGTCCGGGAGAGTGATTTCCCGGTGTTGCAGTGAGATGAGAGTTTTTCCTCACCCCCGAGGGGGTGAGGAAAAGAATCGCGCGAACGTTATAATAGTTTCGTCCCGGACGT
>Ga0182021_10004818_pt1 | contig 15907 bp, 15 predicted proteins | sample 612E3MmetaG_FD_120493 | JGI IMG/M metagenome (GOLD analysis project Ga0182021, IMG submission 120493) | Permafrost microbial communities from Stordalen Mire, Sweden - 612E3M metaG (Illumina Assembly) | ecosystem: Environmental > Terrestrial > Soil > Wetlands > Permafrost | place: Sweden... | reverse complement strand
AATTTTCCATGAATGATAGGAGGCAACCAGAATTTCAAATGGCAGCCTCTCAAGAAATTTCTGGGGAATGTTCAAAGAAATAACATTAGCCTATCTTTTTGATGTATTTGGGTTGCTAGCTGGTTTTCTAATTGCTTATCAACTTAACGTTTTTAGGCTTTCGCCGTGGGCTTTGGCTCTTTATCCAACTCTGATAAGTACACGTATAATTAGTGGTCTACTAAGTGGACGCTTAAGTACTGCCTTGCATCTTGGCACGATTTATCCGCGGTTTTCTGGGAACACAAAAAGTTTCCATAAATTAATCCATGCTATAATCGTGTTGACTTTAGTAACTAGCCTTACGGTTAGCTTAATTTCGTTATTGTTCGGTTATTTGCTTTGGGGCATAACCATTGTTGATTTTTCAGCAATAGTTTCTGTGATGATTTCAACGTTAGCAATTGGTTTGGTTTTTTCTTTAGTGACAATTAAAGTTGCATTCATCTCTTTCAAACGTGGGTTAGACCCAGATATCGTAGTTTACCCGATAATTTCAACAGCAGCCAGCATTTTCATAACCCTCTGCTATATCGGCGTGCTAAACTTATTCTTTTTTTCAACTTACTTTGGCAGGTTAGCAATACTTGCAATCGGCTTCGCACATGTCTTTCTCGTCTTATACATAATAACAAAAGATAGGCATGATCCCGAATTCTTAAAAACCATTCGAGAATCGCTAATTATGCTCCTGTTTGTTGCTGTAATGGTAACTCTCACTGGAACCATTTTCAGAAGCATAAGCTACTTCGCACAGAACAGAAAAGAAATTTACACTATTTATCCAGCCTTAATCAACATGGTAAGTAGCGTAGGCTCAGTTGTTGGCTCAACAGCTAACACTAAGCTTGCCCTTGGCCTGCTCACACCATCTTTCTCCTCCATTAAAAATCACACCAAAAACATTATAACCGCGTGGGTAACCTCATTATTAATTTTCACAATCTTAGCGCTTATATCTCTATTAGTCAACTCAGTGTTTACACCATCAGCGGCTCTTAGTTTTCTTGGGATAATTTGGATATCTAACATAATAGCCGTGATAACTATAGTGTTTTTATCTTACGGTATCTCGATTTTAACTTTCAAAAGAGGTTTGAACCCTGAAAACTTTGTAATTCCTCTTGAAACCTCGTTGGCGACAATAATAACCTCAACCGCTTTACTAATAGCATTGTTTCTACTCTGACGGTGAAGAGCATAATTAAAATAATTAAGAACACTATTTTATTTCGGAGACGACCTTAAGGGTATGCCTACTAAATTCGAAAAGATAGAGTACAAACCTATTCCTGTCAGAGAACTTTTACTTGAAATGAAAAATCTATCTGAACTGATGATTGACTTAGCTTATTCCTCAGCATTATATAATGATAAAGACCTTGCTGAAGATGTTCTTGCACTTGAAAGACGGGTAGATACTTTGGCGTACCTTTTAGATATGGAAATAATGGTTGCTTCAAGAGATCCAAAAGATGCTGAAGCAATGGTGGGCATTTCCAGAGTAGCCTCATCAACTAATAAAATTTCGGATGCAGCCGCAGACATAGCTGCCATTGTAACACGCAATATTGGCATTCACCCAATAGTTGGGGAAATCTTTGAAAAAGTAGAAGAACGCATAATGAAAGTCACAGTTAAACCCAACTCAGCAATAGTTAAGAAAAGAATAGATGAGCTTGATTTAGCTGCAAGAATGGGCGTTGACATTATCGCCATCCGCCGAAATAACGAGTGGATACTTGACCCAAAAGATTCAGAAAGAGTCTTTCAAGGAGACATATTGATTACTCGTGGAGCACCCTCAGGAATTGAAGAGTTCAAAGATTTAGCTGAAGGCCAACTTGCAAAATTAAATACCCAAGAACGAGCTAAATTCGAAGAAATCGTTTCAAGGTTTGTAGAACTAAAGAACACATCAGAGTTAATGTTAGATTTAGCATATTCGTCCCTTCTATTAAACAATAAAGAGTTAGCGGAAGAAGTCGAGCGTCTTGAAGAGCTCATGGACCAAATGCACACCGATTTTGAATTGCTTGCTTTAACCAGTGACTTCAAAAAAGAAGAGGCTTCAGGTTTTCTTGGGTTAATTCGATTAGGTGTTGCGACAGAAAAAATCGCCGATGCCGCGGCAGAAATGGCTGAAGTAGTTCTAAGAGGCATTGAGCCGCACCCAATTTTGAAGCTTACAATTAAAGAATCACAGGAAACAGTTACGCAGGCTTGTGTCACGGCTGATTCTCTTCTTGTTAACAAGACACTAAAAGAAGCAGGTGTACATGAAGAAACAGGCATGTGGATTTTAGTGATTAAGAGAGGAGAGAAAGTTTTACGTCCTAAAGGAGACTCAAAAATCGAAGTAGGCGATGTATTGATTGCTTCTGGTTACTCTGAAGGTGCTGACGATTTAAAGAAACTATCTTCTCCAGCTCAAACATGCAATGCCGAATAGTCAGCATCTTTATTTTAAATTCATCAATACTATAAGCGAGTAACCTCATTGCATTAATAGTCAACCTTGTCAGAGAAATGAGGGAAAGAAAACGTACACCTGCCCGAACGCGTCATGCAAAAAAGTTTTTGCAACACCATTGAATAACATAAATTTTCGTCCATCGGAGCCGTACGCCGCTTGCCCATACTGCCTCACAAAAATAACTGAAACTAAAATAGAATCAGCGAATAAGCCAGAACGAACGCAGACAGAAATAAATTTCACAAAAGAAAAAACGGCGAATAAAAATCAAGAAAAGCCTTCAGCTTGTCAACAGCATCTTGGATATCTAAGTGAACGAGATCGGAACCAAGAAATTCCTGAAGCTGTTGTTTGCAAAGATATTGTTGAATGCATGTTGCGAAGAATGAGAGCCTAATTATAATTCTCTTAAAATATTAATATAAAAAAATTAAAGAATTGAAAGATAAGAAAATTGAAGTTTTTTATTTCTTTTTCTTAGCTGATTTATCTTCGGGGGCAGGCGCTTCAGTTGATTTTACTGGCTCTTCTACTTTTTGCTCTTCTTTTTTCTCTTCGATTTCAGTTGTTATTTCTTCAATTGGTTTTGGGGGCGGTGTTGTTGCCATTGTCCAGCCTATCCATGCACCGATTGCAAGAATAGCGATAAATGCTATGGAAACGAGAATCAATACTGCATCTAGTCTTATGTTGTTACCAGTATTACTTGTAACAGTGCCCAAGATTCCGTACACCTGTGCTGGGAATATTACCAGTAATGCATATACTAATGCTACGATAACGCAAACGCCAAGTATTGCTCCACCTATTCCTTGATCTTTGCTAACCATTTAAGTCACCACTTTATAGCCAAGTACTATGTCAAGCAATTTAAAGTTTGTCATGATTAAGTGAGCTCTTGCTTAAGTTGTTCCCATTTCCCAAGTTGACAAATACTTTTTCTGCTCAGCAGTAAGCTCATCGATTGTTACGCCCATGGATTTCAGTTTTAACTCAGCGACTTTTTCGTCAAGGTCCTTTGGAACTGGGTAGACTTTTGTTTGCAGCTTTGCAGTTTTAGCTATGTATTCGGCACATAATGCTTGATTTGCAAATGACATGTCCATGACTTCTGAGGGGTGTCCTTCTGCAGCGGCCAAGTTCACAAGCCTACCTTCTGCGAGGAGATAAAGTTTTCTGCCGTCTTTTAAGCTGTATTCTTCCATGTTAGGGCGCATCGTTCGTTTAGATTTAGTAAGCGAATCCAAGTCTGGGATGTTGATTTCCACATTAAAGTGCCCGCTATTACAAATGATGGCGCCATCTTTCATCTTCTGCATGTGTTCTTTGCGTATGACACTTATGTCGCCTGTAGCTGTGGCAAATATGTCACCGATGAGCGCTGCTTCAGCCATAGTCATGACTTGATAGCCGTCCATGACTGCTTCTAGTGCACGGGTTGGTTGAACCTCGGTAACTATAACTTTGGCGCCTAAGCCTCGTGCACGCATGGCTATACCTCTGCTGCACCAGCCGTATCCTCCGACAACAAAATTTTTGCCAGCAAGCAGAACTGAGGTTGCCCGCATAATACCATCGATGGTGCTTTGACCTGTTCCATACCGATTGTCAAAGAGATACTTTGTGTAGGCGTCGTTAACGGCTACGATTGGATATTTGAGGCTACCATCTTGTTCCATTGCTTTTAGGCGGACTACACCGGTAGAGGTTTCTTCAGTCCCGCCTTTGATGTCTTTAATTTGGTTTGGACGTTTGCTGTGAAGCATACCGACAACGTCTGCACCATCATCCATAGTTATTGTTGGTTTGAAGTCTAGGACCTTATCGATACATTTGTAGTAGTCTTCTGTGTTTTGTCCTCTCCAAGCAAAAACGTGAACGCCACTGTCTGCTAAGGCGGCGGCGACGTCGTCTTGGGTGGACAGAGGATTGGAGCCACATAAAGCGACGTTGGCGCCTCCAGCAATAAGTACTTTGATAAGTACTGCTGTTTCTTTGGTTACGTGAAGGCATGCGGCTATGGTCTGACTTTTGAGCGGCTTTTCTTTTTCAAATCTTGTTTTGATGATGTTCAGGACGGGCATATGTTTTGCCGCCCATTCGATTTGTAAGTGACCTTGAGGTGCTAAACTTTTATCTTTAACCTGGAATTGTTCCATGGATCTTACCTCTCTTAGGAACATTGTGTCTTCTACCTATTTAGAATTTCCTCACCGACAGCAGGTAAGCTCTCGTGCTTGCTCGAAAAAGTTTAATTATTCAATACTCAGACCTACATGTGAGAGATACATAATGAAAGAACCCTTTGACTCGTTTATCAAAAAAGAGTTAGAGCCAAGAACCCTGCTGATAACATGCGGGTTGCCTGCAAGTTACAAGACAGAAACTTCGGAGGAAGTCGCAAGAATCAAGGGTTACCCCATCCTGCGCAGCGACTTGATCCGATTGGAAGTGCTCAAGAACGAGAATATTTTTGACGCGAAAGTTGCTGGAAACATAAGCAAGCGATTATCCGTTTATGACGAACTATTCCGTCGCGCAGACGACCTTTCAGCAAAAGGCAAGGGCGGCTTAATCTTAGATGCAACATTTGTTACTCAAGAACTCCGCAGGCGCGCGGCTGAAATTGCAGCAAAGAACAACATGAATTTCGTTATTCTGCAAACCAGTTGCCCCCAGGAAGTATCCATTGCCAGAATCATGAAGCGAACTAAGGAGAAATATGAGTCAAATGCATTAACCGAGGAAGCTTATCTTGCGAACAAGAACAAGTTTGAACCAGTCGGCGTAGACGACTTGAAGAAAAAGTATCCAACGCTCAAGGTTACCCACTTGACGGTTGACACATGCCATGACGAAACTGACCGCTGGTACGTTGTCGGAGTGGAGAAAAGGTAAAGTCAAAATATGAAAATTGATTTACACATACACTCAAAAAGCTCAGATGGAAAATTCAGCGTAGCAGAGATTGGAAAAGAAGCTAAAGCCCGAAACATTGATTTCCTATCGATTACTGACCACGATTCCATCAGCTGCCAAACTCAAGCCTTCTTAATGGCTAAAAAAGATAGCATCAATTATGTTGCTGGAGTTGAGTTAAACGTGACTTTTTTTCATTCAAAGTTTCATGAAAGCAAAGCGGTTTCTCTGGATTTCTTAGGCTACCAATTTGACCCTAAAAACCAGGCACTGGAGAGCAAACTGGAGATGATGGCTAAGTATCGAAAGGAGCGGGCGGCTAAAATCCTCGATAACCTTAATGCTGAATTCCAAAAAGAGCAGATTGAAACGTTAACTTCCGATGATTTGAGGCAGATTGAAGAATCCGTGGATGGCGTGCTCGGTAGACCCCACATAGCAGACTATTTGATTAAGAAAGGAATTGTGAAAACCCGTCAAGAAGCGTTCGATAAATACTTAGTCAAATGCGACGTCCCCAAGTTCCCTCTTTATATAGAAGAGGCATCGAAGCTCATCAGGGACGCGAGCGGAAAATTAGTTTTAGCCCACCCAAACGACCCACACGGAACCTCTCTAACTTCATTAAGTAAGGTACTTGCGGAGCAAACCCAAATAATAAAGGAAAAAATGCTCCCCTACATTGACGGGGTTGAATGCTGGCACTCGAGAAACACCCCAGAAACAACAACCCATTACTTAGCGTTTGCAAAAGAGCAGGGGCTAATCATGACTGGCGGGAGTGATTGCCACCAAAGACCGATCATTATGGGCACTGTTCAAATTCCCGACTGGGTAGCTAACCAATTCGTGTATTAGGTTTTTACAATGTTTTAGCATAAAGAGCAGCGAGTTCAAAGTAGGCTTGTGCTTCTTTGGCAGAAATTTTCTTTTCTTCTGCACTCACGATAGGGTCGTCAAGTTTAAAGCTGATTACCTTGCCACGCACATAGGCTCGGTAGCATTCATAGAATGGAAGGACTTTTGTCAAATCTTGGTCTTTGGAGTAGGTTACGTATCTTTCAATAAAGTAGTCTGATAAATCATGTCTCCCTTGGAAGTCCAAGTCCATAGCTAAAAAAGCCACGTCGGAAGCCACATCAGAATACCTGAAGCGATCATTAAATTCTATAGAATCAAAGATGCAGATTGGATCTGTAATGAATATATTTCCTGAATGCATGTCTCCGTGGCAATCTCTGATTTTAGTGTTTTTTATTCTGCTTTCAAAAAGTGGCTTGTTTTTCTTGATGAACTCGTTGATTTTGGTTTTGATAAATTCGAATTCAACTTGCGAAATTGTTTGATTAATGTATTTTAATGTTTGAGCGAAATTTTCGTCCCAGTTAGTCTTTATAATTTTAAGGGAACCATACTCGTTTATCTCATTGCCCGTTTGGGCTTTGGAATGAAATTTAACAATAATTTTTGTTAATTCATCAATCGTTTTCTTGTCTACTTTGTTCCCTTTAAGAAGAACAGTCATTATTTTTTCTTGGGGAAGCCGCTTCATTTTCAAGGCATATTCTATTGTTTCGCCATTGCCGTTAATTTTGATTATGTTTGATTTGTTGATCGGTACAACTTCAAGGTACACTTCTGGGCAAAGTCGTCTGTTGAGCTCTAATTCTTTCTCGCAGAAGAAACGTCTTTTATCAAGGGTTGAAAAGTCTAGGAATCCAAAGTTTACGGCCTTTTTCACTTTGTAAACAAAATTTTTGGTGATGAAAACAAAGGATATGTGGGTTTGAATTAATCCAATTTCACCTGGATTTTCAGGGTAAGCCTTAGGAGTTAGGAGCGAATCAACAATTTGTTTTTGGGTTTGCATCGCGGTTGCTTCCGTTTAAGTGTATATTGTTGTGAATTGCATCCCAATAAATATAGGCGTGTTTTTTTCCGTAAATTGTGATTTGTTCAAGTATCATCTGCAGAAAAAAGAACCAAACGGTGCTAGGGCGCTTTGAAATTTGTTATAAAATCTAAAACTTCATCTGCCTGTTTTTTTGAAATATGTTTACTTTGATGTAGAGAGTTAACTATTTCAGAAACTTTAGCTAAAGCATGCACTTTGAAGCCTAGTTTCTCTAACTTCTCTTTGCCGCCCTGCTCGCGGTTAACTACAACCAGCAAATGCTTAACGTTGCCGCCTAATTCTTGCAGTGGTTTGATTCCTTCAATCTTAGATATGCCTTCACTTATAACATCATCAAAGAACAGGATATTATCTCCTTTTGCTACATCATCGCCTGCAATTCTGCCCGTAATGCCATATGCCTTTTCCTCCTTTCGAACGATAATACAGGGCAAGTTTACTTGGCATGCTATGCTTGGCACTATCAAGGCACCTTTTAGTTCAATGGAGGCTAATTTGTCTATTTTATCATAAACGGATATCTGTCTAACATTTTCAGCTGCGACCTCGGCTATAGCGCAAAACTGTTTTGGAGAAGAAAGCAAACGGGCAAGATCAATATAATATGGGCTGATGGCACCAGATTTAATTTTGAAGCTTCCAAACTTTAAACATCCAGACAAATAGAGGGCATCAGCGATTTTATCGGTAATACTTGACATAGAGTTATCCCTGATTTGAATGTAAACTAGGAAATTTAACCCTTTACCATCAATTAAGCGACCAAATCCGCCATGTCTACACTGCGTTCATAAATCTGTCGTAGGAATGATACTGCCGCTAAAAGCTGGGGCATCAGATCCACAGAAGAGTCTTTTGCGACCTGCTCAATGTTTGAATAGGTAGCGTCGATTTTTGTTCTGAAGTTTCGTACATTTTCTGCCAAAGAAATGTCTTTTGTTACAAACGATTTTAATGCCTGTTCGTGAGCTTTACAGCAAGTTTCTTGCAAATCAAGCAGCAACCTTTGCAGTTCACTTGACATCTTCACGCCTTTAAGGGCGATCGTTTTTGTCGCCACCTGTACACATGCATCACCTATACCTTCAATCAAACTTGCGGCTAAACGGTAATCCAGACACTCTATTGGAGTAATTCCAAGTTTATCGCTTAAACGTGGATTTTGAATAATTGTTCGCAAAATTCTAACCAACAAAAAGTACAGCTTATTACTCTCAGCATCTCTATCAATAACATTCTTCGCTAGCTCTACATCCCCATACACAAAGGAGTTAGCGGAGTCACGAATCATGCCTTCAACAATGGCGTAGGTTCGATGCAGGATTTTTTCAGGTATAAATCCAGATGGCTGTTGCATCAAAGTTTGCAAGGAAATTTTTGAGCTTGTTTCCTCTACAATTTCTAAACCAGCCAAAGAACCTGCAGTTGATTTAACTATTTTTCTAGCATCAGAGTCAATTCTGTCCTTTGCTTCAATATCGATAACATCATAACCAAGAAGATAACGGCCAACAATTTCCCGACCCAAGTAAGGACCAACATTTAAAGAAGTAATCCTTGGCGGCGGCTCAACGTTATTGGAGGGATCAACAACAAGTTTACCGTCACTAGTTACGTCCAAACTTACTAACGAACCCTTTTTTAACCCAGTTTTTTTAGCCCAATCTCGCGGTACGCAGACGAAAAACGTGCCAGTTGGCGTTTGTTGAACTTTGCGCGATTCACTCATAGTTCTTCCTCAAGAGAGATATAACATATCTAAACTATATGTTAATTATATAAATTAAATTGACTTTAACTAATTAACATCACATGGGATAAAGTTAAAAAGTTGAAGAAAAACCCCATCGTATGCGATAAATAAATTCAACAATTTTGAAACTTCAAAAAGTTATCTTTCAAACAAAAAACAGTAAATAAAGCAAAAGCATAAGAATCTAAGCATTAAAGCATGGATTCAAAAGGCTGTGTTTAAAGGACAAGATCAAAATGAGTGCAGAAGAAAAACTACAAAGAGCAATCGAGGCAACAATTGCAGCGGGTTATCAATTAAACAGCGAAGCTTTTGAATTCTTAAGCCAAAACGCGGATACCACCAATCCTGTTGATATTATGAATTCAGCCGTTCAAAAGCTGCAGGAATTGGAGGAAAAACCATTCTTTATTGACAAAGTTTTCTTGGAAGCCTTGACGCGACAGTTAACCACTACCGTTATTGAAGCACAAACAGAGACACAACAACAAAAGCCTGTAGAGCCACCAGTCACACAGCAAATAAGTCAGGGTATAACAAAGGAGAGCGACTTTTTTTATCCATATGCCAGAGATATAAAATCCAGCCTGACTATTCTGGAAGATGCAACTGGCAAATTGAGGTCTAATGGTACATTAGAAGAATACGTACAATATTTCCAAGACAGGTTTAGAAGAATCGAACACCTTCTGCGGCAAAGAATCGATGTTAGATCAGCAACTTCGATACATGAAGCGCTCAAATCTCCTGCTAAAACAAAACTTAAGTTAATTTGTATGATAACGGAGAAAAGAGAATCAAAAAACCAAATGATATTGTCCGTTGAAGATCTGCAGGGAACCGCAACAGTTTTAGTACCTCTAAAAGCGCAGGAAGAAGTCCGCAAAAGAGCACTCCTTCTTTTACCCGATCAAGTAGTTTGTTTAGCAGTGATAAAAACAAAAACTAATCTTTTCTTAGCCGAGGACATTATTTTTCCAGAAATTGGAAAAAAAACCCAACAACGAGCTGAAGAACCAGTGTATGCCGTCTTGACTTCAGACCTTCATATTGGCAGCAACAAGTTTGAAAAAGCAGCATTCAGGCGGTTCATACTTTGGCTTAGGGGCAAATATGGAAACGAGCAGATGAAGGAAATAGCAAGCAGAGTAAAATACGTGTTAATGGCAGGCGACATCGTTGATGGAGTTGGAGTTTACCCTAACCAACAGCTAGAATTATCAATTCGGGATGTGCACAAACAATATAATTTTGCAGCCAAATATTTGGAAAAAATTCCAGAGTATATAGAAATAGTAATTTCCCCCGGGAACCATGATGCTTCGCGCAAAGCTTTGCCCCAGCCCGCCATACCGGAAGGCTACTTGACTGGAATTCAAGGGAAAAAAAACATTCATTCTGTTGGAAGTCCTTGCCTTTTGAGTTTGCATGGCGTGGAAGTTTTAATGTATCATGGCAGAAGCTTAGATGACATAGTCGCTGTTATACCTGGAATGGACCATGCGCACCCTGAAAAATCAATGAAGCTACTAATGCAAAGCCGCCACTTAGCTCCAGTTTACGGTGGGAAAACAATGCTTTCCCCAGAAAACCGCGATTACCTAGTAATCGATAGAGTTCCTGATATTTTTCATGCTGGGCACATTCACGTTTTAGGTTACCTCAATTATAAGGGCGTGCTGGTTATAAATTCCGGGGGTTGGCAAGCACAGACGGAGTATATGGAAAAATTAGGGCTTGTTCCCACGCCAGGAAAAGTTCCAGTAGTAAATCTGCAAACACTAGAGATTACTGTTCTCTCATTTCTCTAAATTGTTCGGTAGGTTTCAACTGTATTAGGCTGACCTTTTATGTGATGTTTGTGGAGAATACTCCATCAAACGGCTAAATCGGTTGTCGTCATTAAATACATCTTTGATCAAGCTTCTTGAGATTTCAAGTCTTATTTTTTTGGTTCTGCCATAACGACCCATGCTTACAACCTTTGCGTTCACAAGACCCATAGAATCAAGCTCATTGATCAGAGTACCTAGGCGGCGTTGGGTTAGAAGACCCGAGCCCATTTCACCGCATAACTCGTTGTAAACATCATATATTTCGCCTGTTGTAGAGCTTGATTTGTTCAAGTGGTAAACACTAAGAAGCACTAATTTGGAATGCAGTGTTAAATTTTTAAGAGATTCAACTACCCGGTTGTGTTCAATGTGTTTCTCTGCTTGGCGAACATGTTCTTCGGTAACTACTGTTGCGCCTTGTCGTTCAGCAACTTCTCCTGCGACACGCAACAAATCCAGAGCTCGTCGTGCATCACCATGCTCTGCGGCAGCCAAAGCCGAGCAAATACTTAATGCAGAATCAGATAAAACGCCATCTTGGAAAGATAACAATGAGCGTTCAAGAAGGATGTTACGAAGCTCGCCTGCATCATATGGCCTAAAAACTAGTTCTTCCTCACTAAGAGAGCTAAACACTCTAGGATCCAAAAATTCCTTCAACCGAAGATCGTTTGATATACCGATTATCGCAACTTTGCTCTTAGTTAGAGTTTCATTTATCCTTGTTAATTCGTACATGAAGGCATCGCCCTTGTCTTTAATCAGGGCATCAATTTCGTCCAGAATTATAATGAAGATTATTCTGGAAGAATCTAATGCTGCTCTGAACCTGTCAAAAACTTCACCAACCGATAATCCCGTAAAAGGTATTGCCATGCCAATGTTTTGGCTTAGAGCTGCAAAAACACGGTATTCTGAACCTGTCATTCGGCAATTTATATAACAAAACTTTACTTGTGAACCATATGCTTTGGCTTTAGATTCTAGGTGACTTAACACGTATTTTGTTACGGCAGTTTTTCCCGTTCCAGTTTTTCCATAAATGAAAATATTAGAGCACCTTTCATTTTTTAGAACTGGTGCAACAGTTTGCCCTAGTAGTTTTATTTGTTCTTCTCTGTGGGGTAATTTTTCAGGAAGATAATCGTGCCGTAGAACTTCTCTATCTTTAAAAAGTCGAACCCCATTAACGAAATTTTCGAATACATCATCTAATACACTTGGATTTCCCATTTCCCCATCCCTCGCTTTCCAGAGACTCAACCGTTATTTCGAGTGGAACAGATAAAGCATGTACTACAAAAAAATAGTTTTACCACACAACAATCCTAAAAAACAATGGAAAGACCAGATAACAAATCGAAGTCAGGACACACACCAACGTTTCTACTGGAAAAAATAGCTCAAATAGAGAATTATTCAATTATTATAACTATATTATATATACTCTAAGTGGTACATAAAGATTTTATATATTAAGCAATACTATCAAAATTTTTAGATAAAAATCTGTAAATATTTTTTCAGTATTCCCTTAACTTCTTTTTGCCCTGAAGTCTTCGACAGGAAACATAGGGGTGCCCCTACAATTAACTTTTCCATGGAAAATAAGCGGTAACTCGATAGTTTTACCAATAAAACATTCAAATGTACAATGGCAAATTAACTTTAGAATTATAATTCACAAAGTTTGCTCATAACCGTTCACAAAATTGTGAAGATGTGTGAAATAGCATTAAATTTACCGCTTAATCAGTTCCATTTTCAGATAAATTGCCTTTTTCTTGTCCTTTTACAGTGAACAAGGCACCCCTGCGCTTCTACTGGAAAAGCACAACCAAACAAGAACTGCACTCTTTAAGCCATTCCAAATTACTGTGAACCTCGTTATGCTGAACAAAATGAAAACTACTGACGTTTAGTTAAAATAAGCTCATTAATAATTCTTTTACTTTATCCCTTTCACCATAACAGCTATAAGCTGTGAAGCATAAAGCTGTGGACAACCTTAAGGTGTAACCAAATGCCAGCTCGTAAAATACGTGTGGAGCTGTTCGATAGCGACGGTAATCGATATACTATTGCTTTCGAGGGTCAAGTTACACGCGATAAGGCTCTCCGCCTCTTAGATCTTGTAGAGTTGCTTGGTGGTGCACCCAGTGAAGGACCATCTACAAATTCAAACAACATCATACCAAATCGTGCCCTTTCGCGCTTTGACAAGGTTCAATCAGTTATCCAGAAAAGTTTTCCTTTAATTTGGTTCTCTTCAAAAGATATCCAATCGATTTATGAACAAGAATTAAAAGAGCCAGTTAGCTTAAGCACTGTTTCTACTTATCTTTCAAGAATGGCAGGCAGAGGCATGCTTCTTAGAACTGGCGGTTCAAACAATTTGAAGTATAAGACTGCGCCACACATTCCTCAGGCAGCTATTAAGCAACGTATAAAATAAGTGAACTTGCCGAGATTTACTGATCGCTTTTTCCGGTCCAATTTAGTCTTATGTGTATTTGCAACTTTTAAAAGCAGAGTATCATTGAGGTTTTAATGAGTTATGTAGGCTGGCTATTTTCGGGTTTTTTTAATAGCTTTTCCATTTCTTTTTTGATGCTATAGCTGAATGGTATTTTGCCTACTTCTCTTTCTAAGTAGCCTTCTTCATAGAGTTTCTTCATCAGTCGTGCTGTGTGTTCTCTACTAAGATGCACTCTGTCTTTGATTTCAGGTGCCGTTTTGGGGCCTTCTGAGGATAACATTTCCAAGACGGTGATTTCAGTGTCAGTTAATGCTGCCATTGCTTTGTCACGCTTGATAAAGATTACTGGTTCATTTTTTATTTCTGGGCCGGCAGTTATGCTTTTTTGGATTTGTTCTTCAAAACCTGAAACTTTTACCTTAATAATTTCTTGGGATGCTTCAATATCTTTTATTTTTGATTCTAACCCTGTTAATCCTGAAAGGATAGCTGTTACATTACTGGAAATATCTATTCTACTCTGTGATATAGCGGTGATTTGATCTTCTAGTGGCGCCATCTTCTTCTCAACTCTCTCTATTCTTCTCAAGCTTGTATCGGCTTTGGAAGAGTTTCCCTCAACTTTAAATGCAACAAGATCTAATTTATCGAATTCACGCTTTAGTTCCCTGTTGAAACTAAGGATGATATCTTCAACAGTGCCTTTGGCTTTCTCATACTCTTTCTGCGCCTTACGTACCTGCCTATAGTATTCGATTGATGCTGTAACTGTTGCAATCAGCAATACGCCTAAGATTATCGTTACAAAGTCAACCGTGATTTTTGCCCCCGTGATTCAAGCGTGATTTATTGTGTTGCATCACACATCACAGTTCTACATTGACTTTTTAAGGTTTGTGGTGATTTCAACACATGAATACTATGATATCACAGGTCACATCAAACCATTTGCCTCATTATTTTCTTAACACATTGTTCTGGAATGTCTTTAAATTGTGCTTATTTTAGCATTTAGGACGAAATAATGAGGCTAAAATGAAGGTTTCTCTTGTCTCCGTCATGGTGCTACAAATCCTCGATTTATGCTGTGATTTGTGACGTCACAGATGCTATTCTGATGGGCTAGAAAGCCGTTTTAAGCTCGTTTCGAGCTCCTGGCGGATGATTTCTATGACTTTTAGATGATCTTTTAACTCCCCTTCCTTCTCTGGCGTCTCTTGGTGTGCCTCAACATATTCGTGCAGTTTATTGGCTATTTCTAGATACGGGTCAAGAGTTGTGCTGTCAAATACCCCTAAATAACCTAGAAGTAACACTGTGTAAATGGATTTTATTACGTTTTCTTTGGACTGTTTTAATGTCCTGTTAAAAGCACCACGGCTTATTTTAGCCTTAGTTAGTCTTAAATTGGCTTTTTCGTCGTACTTTAGCTGTTTGCCTGATAAATTCTCGGCTAAAATGTCTATAAGTAGCGTTTCGAGTTGTATTTTAGTTAATTGGCTATTTTTTGCCAGTATTTTGACAATTGGGTCGTTTAATGCCCCATTTAACCAAGTTTGAACGCCGTCTTTTAACTTCAAATCTCCATAACTCCCATATGTCTGAATGGATACTGTTTTGTATACTGACCCTCGTTTTTAAGTCTTATCCAAGAGGAGATGAGCCCTGAGGGTTATTTTAACCCCATATTCTGTGTCTAAATAGAAAAATAACCACAAAATGCGTGCTTTTTTAAATTTAACGTTGTATTCGGTACAGTTAACACTTAAAAAGCAATTTGCTCATACATTCAATTAGAATCATCACATTGATTTTAAAGGAAAAACTCAGTTTTAACAAGCTATTACATTTCTTTTCTAATAGTTTGCCGAGTTTATGTTATTTAGCCTATCGCTTTACTTTGCTTTTTAATGCTTGATTACGTTATTTCAAACAATAAGCCTTGTTTATCCTGGTATTCTGAGTTGTGACGTCACCTATCACGTCAAAATCACCGTGATTTAGCCTTAAATCACTTGATATCACAATTTCGTGATGAAGCTGTGATGTACTTGTGATTTATTTTTCCATACTATAGGTTTAAAGACGTTCAGAATATTCTTTTAATTTGTCAAAAAGCTCAGGTCGAAGGTCTCTTAACGTCGGGATAAATGTTTCTGCGGCTTTTAGATCTCTATAATCTACTTCACAGATGACAAAGTCCTCTTCGTCATACTTTGCCTTGGCAAGAACGTCCCCAGATGGACCGACCAATCTGCTTCCACCCCAAAACTGCAAACCGTCTTGAACGCCTGCAAGGTTCACGTAAGCAAGATAAGCAGTATTTTCAATTGCCCTAGCACAAGTTAATGTTTCAAAGTAGCTTCTGCGCACTGCTGGCGACGCTGATATACAAACAATTAGCTGAGCACCTTTCAAACGTGTAAGCCTAATGACTTCTGGGAAGAAAATGTCATAACAAATGCATAAACCGATGTTGCCTACCTCTGTT
>Ga0182021_10004817_pt1 | contig 15909 bp, 11 predicted proteins | sample 612E3MmetaG_FD_120493 | JGI IMG/M metagenome (GOLD analysis project Ga0182021, IMG submission 120493) | Permafrost microbial communities from Stordalen Mire, Sweden - 612E3M metaG (Illumina Assembly) | ecosystem: Environmental > Terrestrial > Soil > Wetlands > Permafrost | place: Sweden... | reverse complement strand
GCCGGGGCGTTCACCGGGACGTTTGACGCCTCGCGGCTCTCGAGCGGCGTCTATTTCTACAGGCTCCAGGCCGGGTCGTTCGTGAGCACAAAGAAAATGGTCCTGACAAAATGAGAAGAGATACCGGTCGCGGTGAACGCGGGACTTCCGGTGCCTGGCGGTGGGTGAATCCGGCGGCGCTCGTCATCGCCGCCCTCTGCGGATCCGCCCCCGCGCAGCCGGTGCCGAACCCGCATGACGTCTATCCTCCCTCTCCCGGGACGAAGCCGGTGTATCTGAACATCATATGGCACCAGCACCAGCCTCTTTATGTCAACCCTTCGCTGGATCAGCTCTCCGGACCGTGGGTCCGCACCCACGCCACGAAGGACTACTACGACATGGCGGCGGTCCTGAAGTCATTTCCCGACGTGCACTGCACGATCAATCTCACCTCCACGCTCGTTCTCCAGCTCCGTGAATACTACCTGGCCCGGCTGGGCCCGTACATCGACCTGCGCACGGGCCGCATGGACGTCGCCGGGTTCCTTGCACGGTGGCGGGGGAAGACGGACCCCTGGATTGATCTTGCGCTCTGTGACGCTTCGACGTTCGACGCAAAGGACAGGGACTTCCTGTACCGGAACGCGTGGAACGCGTTCAGCGTCTCCGCCGTCCAGATCGCCCGATTTCCCGCCTACAGGGCGCTCCAGGCGAGGGTCCCGCCCGGCGGCGGGGCGGACGACCTCTTCTCGACGCAGGAGCTCCGGGAGATAAAATTCTGGTTCTATCTTGCGGAGTTCGATCCCGACTTCCTCCTGGGACCCGTGCGTCTTCCGGACGGCACGGTGTGCGACCTGAGCGGTTATGTCGCGTTCATGCCCGATTCGACGTTCGTCCTGAAGAGAAAAATCACGGAGGAGGACTGCACGAGGATGGTTGTCGAGGCGTACCGGGTGATGGCGAACATCATCCCGGTTCACCGTTCGCTCTCGGCGCACGGCGGGACGGGCCAGGTGGAGCTGATAACGACGCCGTATACGCATCCGATACTCCCGCTCATTGACGATTCTGACATCGCCAGGGTATGCCAGCCCTCCGATTCACTCCCCGAACGATTCTCGTTTCCCTCCGATGCGGAGGCCCATGTCGCAAAGGCGGTCGCGCTCTTCCGGGGGGTGTTCGGTCATCCACCGGACGGCATGTGGCCGGGTGAGGGGGCACTCTCTCAGGGAGTCCTCCATGTCTTCGCGGACAACGGGATCGCCTGGAGCGCGAGCGACGTGAAGAACCTTACGCGGTCCGATCCCCCCGGCATGCCGAACACAACGGCGTACAGGTTTCCGGCGGGAAACGGCCGCTCGATCTCGCTTGTCTTCCGCGACACGGATCTCTCCGACAGAATCGGATTTACGTACCAGAATTATACCGGGGAAGAGGGTGCGGAGGATTTCGTGCGCGCGGTTCTCGCCCGCGCTCCCGGAAAGAACGAGAGGGACGTGCTCGTGACGGTGATACTTGACGGCGAAAACGCCTGGGAACACTACGCGAAGGATATGGACGGGAAACAGTTCATCGCCGCGCTCTACAGGAAACTCACCGCGCTCTACGGAGAGAGGCGCGTCATTACGACGACGACGATGGAATATATTGAGGGAAACCGCTCCAGGGGCATCGCGGCCCATCCTGTCACGGAACAGCCACTCATGAAGAGTCTCTGGCCGGGATCCTGGATCAACGCAAATTTCGACACCTGGATCGGGGAAAAGGAGGAGAACACGGCATGGAACTACCTTCTCCGTGCCCGCAACGACATTGCCCGTTCAGGCATTGCCCGCCCTGACCCTGCGGCGCAGCCGCCGGCGGAAGGGACTCGTTCGTGGTTTGCCTACAGGGCATGGGAGGAGATGTATGCAGCCGAGGGCTCGGACTGGTTCTGGTGGTACGGCGACGACCAGACCGCACCGGGAGGGGACAAGCCGTTTGACACCGCATACATCATTCATCTGGAGAACATATACGCCTTTGCACGTAAAGCCGGCTCGTCCATCCCGTCCCCCGGTTTCGCGCCGATTATCACCGATGAGCATCTCCCCGCGTCCACGCAGGGGGTGATGGCAAAGAGCAGTGCGGGAGAGCAGCCGGTCCTCTTCACGTGCGATGCCCGGGGGGAGCACGTCGCCGGTTCTCTCTACATCGTCGGAAATCTCCCTCAACTCGGGAGCTGGATGCCGAATCTGATCCCGATGAGGGACGACGGGCGTGAAGGGGATGAAAAGGCGGGGGACGGCATCTGGTCGCTGCGGAGCGTGGTCCCCGTGGGGGTGGAAGTGCAGTACAAGTACACGAACAGCGGGAAAAGAGGGGAGTGGACACCCGGCGAGGAGTTTCCCGTCCGCCACAGGTCATTTACGGTCCCTGCCGCCTCGCCGGCGGTCAGGATCATCAAGGACATATTCGGTCAATAGCCGCCCATGGAGAACGTCACTTCACACGCCGCACTTACCGTGCTCGAGCGCGCTCTGGAGAGCGCCCGGAAAACCTACAGGGAGAGAAACAAAGAGAGGAAATCCATGTACGCCGTCCCCGGGCTCTGGGTCTCTGCGGGGGGTGGCGGCAAATCCGTGAGTGTCGATCCGTTTGATTTCTTCCTCGGTGCGGTCAGGCACGCCGTGAGCGCGGTCCCTCCTGCGCCCCGTGACCCTTCGGCGGGAGAATGGACGAAGGATGCGGTAATCTACAACATGTTCGTGCGCACGACGTCCGCGTTTGATCACGACGGAAGCGGAAAACTCGAACTCCCGGTAAACGGGGACGGGTTCCGCGAGACGGGGACGTTTCTCAAGGCGATCGCGATGCTCCCGTACATCAAACGCCTCGGCGCGGACACGGTGCACCTCCTGCCGATCACGTCGATCGGACATGACGGGAACAAGGGAACGCTCGGGTCTCCGTATGCGATACGGAATCCCTATGAGATCGACGAGAACCTCTCCGAGCCTCTTCTGGGACTCGATGCCAAAACGGAATTCCGGGCGTTCGTCGAAGCGGCGCACAGGATGGGTATCCGCGTTGTCGTCGAGTTCGTCTTCCGGACCGCCGCCAAGGACGCGGACTGGGTGAAGGAACATCCCGAATGGATGTACTGGATCAGGGACTCCATTCCCTTGAGGGATCCGCAGCACCAGGACGAGTCGCGGTACGGTTCGCCGCTTTTCACACCGGCGGAGCTCGAACAGATCCACCGTGACGTCAAGGCGGGGAATCTCGGCAACCTGCTCCCCCCCCATGAGATCTACAGAAACTTCTTCACGGCTCCCCCCGTCCCCGCCGGCGTGACGAAGGCAGGCGGAAGATACGTCGGCCGCCTCGCGGACGGCACCGAAGTCAAGATACCCGGCGCATTCGCGGACTGGCCGCCGGATGACAACCAGCCCCCCTGGGGGGACGTGACGTACCTCCGCATGTACACGCACCCCGCATTCAACTATATCGGGTACAACACGATACGGATGTACGACACGCGCCTGATGCAGCCGGAATACGTAAACCGCCCCCTCTGGGACAGGATTGTGGGGATCATCCCGTATTACCAGAGCGAGTTCGGCATCGACGGGGTCATGATCGATATGGGGCATGCCCTCCCGATGCAGCTGAAGGCCGAGATGGTGGCGAAGGCGCGCGCGAAGGACGCCGATTTTGCGTTCTGGGACGAGAATTTTTCGATAACGCGGAAGAGCAGGGAGGAGGGATACAACGCCGTCTTCGGGTACCTCTGGGTCGATGAACACCATAGGGAGAAGATGCGGGAATTCCTCCGGAGGCTCTCGACGGAGGCCCTCCCCATCCCGTTCTTCGGCACGCCGGAAAACCACAACACGCCGCGCGCCGCCTCCCGTCCCGGAGGGACGTCGTACTCCCGCTGGGCGCTCGTTGTCAACAGCTTTCTCCCTGCGGTTCCGTTTATCCATTCCGGGTACGAGCTTGCGGAGCGGTACCCGATAAACACGGGGCTCGATTTCACCGTCGATCAGATACGGCAGTTCCCCTCCGAGCGGCTCCCCCTGTTCAGCGAATACGGGTACAACTGGCTGAGCGCCGAGGAATTCACCGCGTTCGTGAGCCACGTGCTGGCCATCCGGGCCCGATACAGGGCGCTTGTCGTCGACGCTTCCCCTGCGACGTTCCGCGTTCTCCAGCCTGACAATCACTCGGTTCTTGCGTTCGCCCGTGTCGCCCCGGGGGAGGGAGCGAGGCTTGTGGTCGCCGGCAACGCGGATTTTCACACGGCGGTCTCCTTCCGCGTGTATTGCGGGTCCGGGAAACCGCACGTGACAGACCTCCTGCGGGGCGTGACGATCGACGTGCACGACGGTGCCATCGCCGCCACGCTCGGGCCGGGAGAGTCCCTTGTGTTTGAATACTGACGGTGCACCCGGCTCCCCTCACTCTCAGAAAACAGACGGCGGACTCCCATGCGCGACATGCAACGCAAACTGACAGGCGGATTCTACGCGCTCATAAGTCTCCCGTCGACCGCGATGGGATTTGCGCTTTCGATCCAGATCTCGGCGTTGAGCTGGATACTCACGACACAGTACGGGCTTGACATACATCAGGTGGGCATCGTCTGGGCTGCGGGCCCTCTGGCCGGAATATTCGGCCAGGTGATCATCGGGTTGATAAGCGACAGGGTCTGGTTCTGGGGGGGGAGGCGGCGTCCGTTCATCATCATCGGCGGGGCGCTTGCGGCGCTGATGCTCTTCGCGCTTCCCAACATCCGGGCGATAAGCGAAGCGCTCGGCGTCGCGAGCCTTCTCGTTGTTGCGACGGTGATCGCCCTGACGCTCGATCTCGCCATCAACGTCAGCTTCAACCCCACCCGCTCCGTCATCGCAGACGTCACCCCGGAAGGGGAAGCGAGGACGAAGGGGTACACGTGGATGCAGACGATATCCGGTTTCTTCGGCGTCCTTGCCTACGTCATCGGCGCCGTTGCGGGGAATTACGTCCTCATCTATGCCGGCGTCGGTCTCGTGCTACTGTTTTCGGTGATACCGATTCTCTTCGTCGACGAACCACGCGAGCTCCGCGCCGGCGCTGATCAAAGGCCCGGGGAAAAAAGCGGGGGGACGCAGTGGGGACAGCTCTTCCGCCTCTACGGGGCGCATGCGTTTTCGTGGATCGGCGTCCAGACGATGTTCGTCTACATCATCGCTTTCATACAGCAGAAGATGGCGCTCCCTTCCTCGCCGGCGGATGCGGCCCGTGTGTCGGGTCAGGTCATATCGATCTCTTTCGCGGTGCTCAATACCGTCGGATTCCTCCTCCCCGCCCCCGTTCTTGAGCCCCTTGCCGTCAGGTTCGGCCGGGTCAGGGTCCACATGGGAGCGGTCGCAATAATGGCGGCGGGGTACTTCGGCGTCGTCGCGTTCGGCACCACTCCTCTGATGCTCTATATCCTGATGGGCGTGCTGGGCATCGGATGGGCATCCATTGTCTCGCTTCCGTTTGCCATCATGACGGAAAAAGTCGACAAGTCGCGCACGGGGTTCTTCATGGGGATATTCAATCTCTCCGTCGTCCTCCCCCAGCTGTTCGTCAGCCTCGTGCTGGGAAAGATCATACTCGACGCGCCGGACAAATCCCTGATATTCATCGTCAGCGGGTGTACGCTCGCACTCTCCGCGTTCGGGTGGCTCTTCGTGCGCGAAGGGGGGCCGGCGCGCTCAGCCGGCGCCTCACCGGAGCGGACACATTGAGGGGAAGGGAACGCATTGCGATGGAACAACCGAGAGGTCTCACGTGAACAAGCCGCGCCTGTCGTCTCTTCAGATCTGGAACATGAATTTCGGATTCTTCGGAATCCAGTTCGGGTGGGGACTCCAGATGGCCAATATGAGCGCCATCTACCAGTACCTGGGGGCGAAGGAGGAGGACATCGCGTGGCTCTGGATCGCCGCCCCGCTCACCGGGCTGATCGTCCAGCCGATCGTCGGCTATGCGAGCGACAGGACATGGACCCGGCTCGGACGGAGACGGCCGTATTTCCTGGTGGGGGCGCTCCTTTCGACGCTTGCGCTGATTGCGATGCCGAATTCCCCCACCGTGTGGATGGCCGCGGGACTCCTCTGGATGCTCGATGCGAGCATCAATATCACGATGGAGCCCTTCCGGGCATTTGTGGGGGACATGCTCCCTCCTGCGCAAAGGAAGACCGGGTTCGCCATGCAGAGCCTCCTCATCGGGCTCGGGGCGGTCCTCTCCTCGGCGCTCCCCTGGGTGTTGACGAACTGGCTCGGCGTCTCCGGCGCGGCCGAGGGGAGCCTCATCCCCCGCACCGTCCATCTTGCGTTCACAATCGGCTCGGCGGTATTCGCACTGGCGGTGCTTTACACGGTCGTCATGACGCGGGAGTATCCCCCGGACGATCCCGCGGCGTTCCGCGCGATGAAAGAGTCCTCCGCCGGAGCCGCCCGGGCGTTCCGGGAGATACTCGGCGGCATCCGTTCGATGCCGAAGGCGATGCGCCAGCTCGCAATCGTCCAGTTCTTCACCTGGTTTGCCCTTTTCTGCATGTGGATCTATTTTGTCCCCGCGGTGGCGACGAATGTGTTCGGCGGGGCGCCGGGGTCCCCCGCGTTCCAGCAGGGGAGCGAGTGGGGCGGGCTCTGTTTCTCGGTGTACAACGGGACGGCGTTTGCGTTCTCGTTCGTGCTTCTCGCGCTCGTACGGAAACTCGGCGCACGGGAGATACACAGGTGGAGTCTGATCGCGGGAGGGGCCGGTCTCGTCCTTGCGGTCCTCGTCAGCAACCAGTATGCGCTTCTCTTCTGCATGGTTCTCGTCGGCATCGCGTGGGCGAGCATACTCTCGATGCCGTACGCGATGCTCTCGAACGTCATTGCAGCGGAGAAGATGGGGTTCTACATGGGGGTGTTCAATTTCTTCATCGTCCTGCCGCAGATCCTGGCGTCCCTCGGGCTCGGGCTCCTCATGAAGCACGTTCTCGGCGGCAACCCGATGAACGCGATACTCATGGGAGGGTGTTCGCTCGGCGTCGCGGCAGCGTGCACGTTCCTGCTTCACGACGCCGGTGACGCCCCGGCCGCCGTCGGAGGAGCCGCCTAAGGGGGGCTGAACCCCCGCGCAAGAAACCCCCCGTCGACAGGGATGCAGGCGCCGGTGATGTAGGATGCCTCGTCCATGCAGAGGAAGGCGACGGCCGCCGCCGCTTCTTCGGGTTCTCCAACGCGTCCCAGCGGGGTGTGGGCGACGACTGCCGCAAGGTAGTCCGGCTTCCCGAGAACGCCGGAGGCAAGCGGCGTCCGGATGTACCACGGCGCCACAGAGTTCACGCGTATCCCCTCCGGGCCCCACTCGGAGGCAAGCGTCCGCGTCATCTGCATCATCGCCGCTTTGCTCATTGCATACGGCGTGCCGGTGCCGAGCGCGGTCATCCCCGCGACGGACGCGACGTTGACGATGCTTCCTCCCCCCGCGCTCACAAGAAGCGGGTACGCCTTCCTGCACATCTCGAATGCCGACGTCATATTCGTCTTCATGATGCTGTCGTACTCTTCGGGCGTATACGCGGGCGTTTTCTTCCGGATATTGGTCCCGGCGTTGTTGACGAGTATGTCGAGCTTCCCCCACTGTTTGCCGATTCGCGCGAGGACCGCCTCCCGCAGGTGCCCGTCGGCGATGTCTCCGGGCATTCCCCGTGCCTCCCAGCCCTTTGCCGTCCACTCTTCCACGCGCGCACTGACGTCGGGCGCGGAGCGCGCGACGATGAATACCCCGGCGCCGAGCGAGAGGAATTCCTCGGCGATGGCTTCGCCGATCCCTTTTGTTCCGCCCGTAATCAGGGCTTTCTTCCCCTTGAGCGTCCATCTCCTTTCGGCGTTCGCTGTCATCGCGTTGTCCCTCCGGCTGCGGTAATTGTGCCGTATATGTTGGGATCGCCCGGGCGGAGCTTTCCTCCGCCGTTCCATTCCCCCCGGTCCCTGTTCACCGTCCTGAATTCCCCGAGCCCCGAGCCGCCGTGGTCATCCTGCCCGCCGGCAACGACGGTAAACGTCCACGATGAGTCCGGATGGCCGAGGAGCGCCGTCGGGAGCGCGAAGCGGATCGTACCGGAGGCCGCGTCGCCGAACGGGTGGAGGGCGTCTTCTTTCAGAGGGACATATGCGGTAAGGACGTTCCCGCGTGCATCTTCCATCTGTATCCCCCCCCCGACGTAGATGATCTTCTCGTACCAGTGCGTGCTGTCGAGCCGGACTTCTGCATTCCTTCCGATCCGGTCCCTCCCCGATCCCCGAACGCCGTCTGCATCAATTGCGATCGCGGCGAACGTGAGCTGGAATCCGTACTCGGGATGCCATCCAGGATCCGAGAGGGCTGCGAACCGGAGCGTGAAGTACGCATACTGGCTGTCCGCGCTCACGGCGAAGCGGCGGAGCGAGAACGAGCCGGGGACAAAGAGAGGATTGCGGGGGTACGAATACGCGGGTGAGTCCGCTCCGGGTGAGAGAGTAATGTCCACAATGGGATGGGAGGCCGGATTTCTCTTCATGATAATGTCGTGGGGGAGCAGGGGATACCCCGGCCCCCTGAGTGATTTCAGGTTCCCCGCGATGCGGGGACGTGCCAGCGTGAGTGCGCTTCCGGGGTTCCCGGGGATAATCTTCCCGCTGACGCGCGCCGGCCACGCCGCCCCGTTGCACGTCACACGCAGCGCCGCACCGGCGTAAATGATCTCAATATGTGAACGGGGGGGGAGACGGGTTTCAGCCCCCAGGTATGTGCTCCCCGATATGTGGATGAGTGCATGGAGCGTCGTGGTATCACCATTCCCCGATGAGGAAACCCTGAGTGCGTCCCCGGGAGCCGCGCGTTTGACGTTCACCACGAAGTCCTCCCCTTCGACAGTGATGCGGGCGTTGACGTCCCCCAGCCCTGCGGGGAGCTTCGGTTCGACGGAGAGTGAACGTGTGAGCCGGTTAAACCTGAGGCCGAGGTAATCGTCGTAGAAATTCCGGATAAACTCCGCCAGGCTCCATGCCTGTGAAAACGTTCCGGAGAGCCTCGGCTCTGATTCGCCGGGTCCCGGGACGGCATCGAGGAGCTCCGGGAGTGTGCCGGCGGCCCCCCGGTCGAGCATCTGGTGGACGGAGTTCCGTGTGATCGTCCATGAGGTTTCCTCCCTCCCCGCGGCGCACAGTAGCGAGATGAGCGGACCCTGGAGCCACGTCCAGACGGTTCCGTTATGATACGCGGCGTCCTTCGGATAGAAGGGGGGACGATCATGCCACGGATGAAAACCCGGGTCATCCTGAGAGAGTGAGGCGACGCCGTATTCATATGTAAGCCGGGAGACGACAGTGTCGATCATCCGGTCGCGGGCGATGTCATCCAGAAGCCCCGCAGTGAATATCTGGTTCGGCCGGAGCGTCATATCCGGCGTGCCGTCCTCGCGCAGCCTGTCTGCGATCCCTCCCTGCGTCACAAAGTACCGGAGGAAATTGCCCTTCAGGCGGAGAAGAGCATCATGCCACCGCCTCGCCGAAACTACGTCGCCGAGGAGAGTCGCAAAATATTCCCCTGCATCGAGCTGTCCGGCCCAGAGCGCCTGTATGTCGTTCGCCCTGTTCCCTCTCGGGCTCCACGGGCCGTCGGGACCCACAGCGTCCATCCACGTTTCGGCATCCCGGTGAGTGAGGAAGCCGAGAGAGTCCGTGTGATAGCGGAGTGTCCCTTCGATGGAGCGAAGGACCACCGGATACATCGCGAGCGCAAAATGCATGTCGCCCGACCGCTCTGCATACTCTCTCACCATCATCACGAACCGGGGCGTCCCGTCGGCGGTGTTGTATGCCGTGTCGGTCGCCGTCACCCGGTTGGGGATCCTCCCGCAGTCGGTGGAGAGGGAATCCCGCTGCTGGAATGAAGCAAAAAGCGCGAGTATCCGGCGGGCCTCCGTGAACCTGCCGGTGACAAGCGCCGCTCCCGGGAGCGCAATGAACGTATCGCGTCCCCAGTAGTCGGCGAACCAGGGGAGCCCCGCGTAGATCCCTCCGCCGGCAACCGTGAGTGCATCGAGTGAGAGCTTTGCCCATGAGAGGGCCCGGTTGAATCTCCCGTCCGACGTCAGCACGGACGTTGCGCCGAGGAGACGTTCCATCCTTGCCCTGCGGCGCAGGGCAAGGCCGGTCCGCGTGGAGGCGGCAAACCGGGCCAGGGCCAGCGCTTCTCCCTTCGTATCCCCCGTCGCCGCGGCGACAATATGCAATTTTCCCCTTGGTGCGACGAGTGATCCGGGCGCATGTGATTCCGGTCCGCCGCCGGGGGAGGAATCCGGGGAAAAACCCGGAGCATAGAGCGAGACCCAGACGGGGAAGTTCTCCTGCGTAGTCCGGTGGGTGTGACTCTTCCTGGCGATCGAGATCGACGACTCACCGGCCTTTGTCAGGACATCCGCACCCCCCTTCGCGCCTCCCGGGAGCGGGATGAATTTCATCTCGACGGGGCGGGGGCTCGTGACCGTGACGACGAACGCCGCGATGCTGTCGGCGGGCCTCAGTTCTTCGACGATGCCGCCAGGGTATTCCCTCCTGAGGAAGTCCGGGAAGACCGTCGAGAGGGCCGCGCTCCTGTCGAGCGTGACGCCGTCGACCTCGAGAGCGTAATCTTCGATAAAAACGTGCCCTTCGACGGTGAACCCCTCCCAGCCCGGAGCGGAGGGCCGGCTGGTCTCACCGTAGAAGAATGCGCCGGCCCTGTTTGTGTAGCAGAAAGTGCGGGGCCCGCCGCGGCAGACGATCCCGAGAGAGTCGAGCGGAGATTTCCCCTCCGGTGCGCCCCGCGTGAGACCGCACGAGATCGTGACGAGCGAGCAAATGAGCACAAGCGATCTTCTCCTCATCGGGTCCCCCGGAATGTCCTGAGTATGTCGGTCAGCCTGCCGCTCCAGTTGAGCCGGTTATGCGATTCGGGATATCCCCTGTATGTGGTCCGGTACCCCTTCGCCGTCATCATGCCGCGGGCGATTCGGGAGCCGCCGTCTACAGATGGAAGAGTATAGGGAGGAGGATGTACGCCGCGCTCATCCCCGCGATGATGAGGCAGATCATCGATCCCGCCGCCCAGAAGAACATCCTGAGGTCGCCGTCACGCAGACCCGACACGCGGAGCGCCTGGCGGAACGTGAGGAACGCACCCGCCAGCGAGAGCAGGGAGACGGATCCGAACGCGGCCAGAAGAATGAGATCGAGCTTTGCCATTCGTCAATATAGCAAAACCTCCGGCGAAATGGTACGGGCTTCCTTGCAGTTCTTCCCGGCAATCTCTACATTTATTGCATTGGCGCGGCAGCCGGATGCTTGGGGGGTGGTATCGACTCTGCCTCCGGCGCCCGCAACTGTCACGGGGGCTGCGATGCCAGAGGGGGGTAAAAGGGGCGTTCTTGTTGTCGAAGACGACACGGATCTCCGCCTGCTCTTCGGACTCATGCTGACCGCGGCGCACTTCCAAGTGTACGAAGCGGCCGACGGCATCGCCGGCCTGAAAGTGCTTGAGGACCATCCCGGAGCCATCGATCTCGTGCTCACGGATCTCGGTCTCCCGGGACTGGGAGGGGTCGAGCTCATCTCGCGGGTGCGTGCTGCGAAGCCGTCGGTGAAGATCATAGGCACGAGCGGTTTCGGATCGAAAAATGTGCGCGAGATGGTCCTTCGTGCCGGCGCGGATGAATTCTTCTCAAAGCCGTTCTCCATGGGAGAGGTCATCGAGAAAGTCAAGACAATGACGCAATGAGATTTGCCACCGAGTATCTCTGGTTCGACACTGCACAGAAGCGCGAATACATCAATATCACGGAGCGGGTCCGCGAGGTCGTCCGCAAGAGCGGCATCAGGGAGGGGATGGTTCTCGTCTCCGCCATGCACATCACCGCCGGCGTGTACGTCAACGACGCGGAGTCCGGCCTCATACAGGATATCGACAAGTGGCTCGAACAGCTCGCCCCGTTCGACGCACACTACCGGCATCACCGCACGGGCGAAACGAACGGCGACGCCCACCTGAAGAGCCTCCTTGTCCACCATGAAGTCATTGTTCCCGTCACCGCGGGAGATCTCGATTTCGGCCCCTGGCAGCAGGTGTACTACGCTGAATTCGACGGCCGGCGGAAGAAGCGGGTCATCATCAAGGTGATGGGAGAGTAGCGGGTACGCTCCCCGCGCTCCGCACGTCCATTCCTTCAACGAGAGGTGCCAGTGAACACACCACGGTTACTGCTTATCGCCGCTTTGCTCATCGCCGCCGGGAGCGGTACGGCGCGGGCACAGACATACCCGGCGAAAGAACGCATGCGCCTCATGCTCGACATCGCCCGGTTCCGCGGGGCGGATGACAGCACCGCTCTCGTTGAGTTCCATTACTCGATCAACAGGGACGCCCTCACATTCCTGCATGACAGCGCGGGCTGGGGCGGGGCGGCGGACCTGTTGCTGACCGGAAAGTCGGGGGACTCGCTCATCATCGCCGACCGGTGGCTCGTCCCGGCAAGGCTCACCGACACGGCGGGGGACAGGAAGGGGATGAACCTGGTCGGCCTCTACCCGGTCCAGTTCAGGGCGGGGATCTTTGACGTCAGGCTGGTGGCGAGGGACCGGGCGAATGCCGGCATCCGCGACAGCATCAGCGTGCGCGTTCCGGTGACGCCTCCCCCCGCGGACCGCCCGGCAATGAGCGACATCGAATTCGCCGCCTCGATAAAGCCCGGCACGAAAGAGAGTCCGTTCACGAAGAACACTCTCGACGTCATTCCGAACGTCGGAGGCATGTACGACGAGGCGCAGGTGTGCTATTTCTACTTGGAGGCGTACAACCTGCTCCTGACGGGCGACCGGAGCGACATGACGATGACGACGACGGTGTATGACGCCGTCGGGAAGGAAGTCCTGAAGCGCGAGCGGCAGAAGAAACGCGTGGGGGAATCGGCCGTGCTTGTCGACCAGTTTGCGGCAAACAGATTGAAGTCCGGCACGTACTCGCTCACGGTGGCTCTCCTGGACACGACGAAACACCCGCTGGTCCAGGCGTCGCGGAAATTCTACGTGTTCAACCCGACGCTGGGCGTCGATTCGACGCTTCTGTCGCTCGGATCGTCGCTCCCCCTGGCGGTCTACAGCACGATGGAGGAGCCGGAGCTGGACAGGGATTTCAAGTGGTCGAGGTACGAGATTACGGACCCGGAGCAGGCGCAGTACAGGCAGCTGAAGGGTGCGGATGTGAAGAGGAAGTTCCTGAGCGATGTCTGGCGCCGCCGTCCCCCGGGGGCCCGGGAGCTGTACATGGCCCGCGTTGAATACGTCAATCAGAACTTCGGGATGCTGGGGCGCGAAGGGTACAGGACGGACAGGGGGCGGGTCTATATCGTGTACGGCCCCCCGGACGACATCGAGCGCCATCCGAACGAATCGGATACGAAACCGTACGAGATCTGGACGTACAACAGCATCCAGGGGGGAGTGGAGTTCGATTTCCTCCAGAAAGTCCAGGGATCGGACTATGAACTTGTCAACTCGACTGTCAGGAGCGAGCTCCACGACGACACCTGGATGCAGCAGGCACAACAGGTGAATTGATCCTGACCGTTCCAGCAGGTGCTCCTGATGCTCCTCCGCACGCTGAAAAACCTGGTTGAGTACGCGCTCTTCCTCCCGGTGAACGCGCTCGCGCGCAGGATGTCATACCGTGCGGCGGGATCCCTCGGATCGGCGGTGGGCGGATTCGTCTGGCGCTGCGCAGGGTACCGTACGTCGATCACGCTCGACAACCTGAGAAGGGCGTTCCCCGGGATGCCGGAACAGGAAATCCGGACGATCGCCCTGGGCGCCTACCGCGGATACGGGCGTGCGCTCATGGAGATGCTCTGGTCCGGCGGTGCGGGGGAGGATGAGCTGCGGAGCACGATGACCCTCGAGAATCCGGAGGTTCCCCTTGATGCGCTTGCGCGCGGGAAGGGGCTCATACTCCTCTCGGGGCATTTCGGCGCGTGGGAGTTTATTGTGACCTCCATGAGCCTTCTCCTCGGCCGGCCTGTCACTGCCATCGCCCAGCCGCAGCGAAACAGGTATGTCGACGCGGTCATCACGGCGAACAGGAACAGATTCGGGAGCGGCACCATCGCGATGCACCAGTCGGTGCGCGAGGTGATGAAACTCCTCCAGTCGGGGAAGATCGTCGGGATGCTGGGAGACCAGAGTGGTCCGAAAGAATCGCTCTTTGTCGACTTCTTCGGCCGCCCCGCGGCGACGCACCGCGGCGCCGCCGCGTTCAGCCTCAGATTTGACACCCCAATCGTGATGTTCTTTTTCATCCGCCAGGCGGACGGGACGTACAGGACTGTCTACGAGGAGGTCGACAGGGAGGGACTCCGGGGGACGTCCGAAGAGAACATCGTCGAGCTCACCCGGCGCCACACGGCGGTCCTCGAACGGTACATCCGGAAATACCCCGATCATTGGCTCTGGATGCACAAGCGGTGGAAGCATACGGAGTACTTTGAATCGCTCCCCCCCGGCGCCCGGCGTCACGATCCCGCCGGCGAGAGCGTGCGATGAGCGGTCCCCGTTCAATCCTCGTGGTCCAGACTGCATTCGTGGGTGACGTCATCCTCGTCCTCCCGCTTCTCGCTCTCCTCCATGAGACGTTCCCCGGAACGAACATCACGGCCGTCACGATCCCCGCGGCGGCGGAACTTCTTTCCGGGCAACCCGGCGTGCAGGGTGTTATCGCCTATGACAAGAGGGGGGGGGACAGAGGCCTGCGGGGGCTTCTCTCGACGGCGTCACGGATCCGCGCCGCCCGTTTTGACATCGCGGTGATCCCGCACAGGTCTCTCCGGAGCGCGCTTCTCTGCCGGCTTGCGGGGATTCCCGTGAGGATCGGATTCGACACGAGCGCAGGGCGGTTTCTTCTGACGCACACCGTTCGCTACGTCGGGACCGACAATGAAATCCGGCGGAATCTTTCCCTGGCCGTCCCGCTCGGCGTTCCGTCTCCTCCGTTCACGATCCCCCGGCTCACACCGTCGGCTCTGGACGGGCTCGTCGTCGATGCGTTCCTCCGCAGGAGTTTCGGGGAGGATGCCCTCCGCCCCGGTGTCACGTGCGTTGCGGTGGCGCCCGGATCCGCATGGAACACGAAGCGGTGGCCGGAATCGAAATTTGTGTCTCTGGTCAGGTTCCTACTGGACGACGGGAACCGCGTCGTCCTCATCGGGGGGCCCGCGGACCGGAATCTCTGCTCGCGTCTGCGGAGCGCTCTTCCCGACCGCCGTCTGGCGGACGCATCGGGACGGCTCTCGCTCCTGGAATCGGCGGAGCTCATCTCCCGGTGCGCGGTTCTCGTCAGCAACGACAGCGCACCGGTGCACATGGCCGTGGGAATGGGTGTTCCCGTCGTTGCCATATTCGGACCGACCCTCCCGTCGTTCGGATTTGCACCGCCCGGCCCCCGTGACCGCGTCGTCGAGACGATGGATCTCTACTGCCGCCCCTGTTCCATCCACGGGGGAACCCGGTGCCCGACCGGGACGTTTGACTGCATGAACCGCATATCCGCCGAAAGGGTACGCAGGGAGGTCATGGCGGTTGCGCGAGTGGACACGTAAGGGAGGCACGACAGGAAAACCCGGAGACGAACATGGCACTGAATCTGAACGTCGACACGCGCGAGCCGGCGGACAGGGCGCTGGTCCTGGCCGCGGAAGTGGTCCAGGCGGGGGGAATCGTCGTCTATCCGACGGAGACGGTATACGGTCTTGGCGCAAACGCATGGAACCCTGAAGCGGTGGAACGGGTGCACGCGCTGAAGAAGAGAAAGGGAGGGAAGCCCGTCCTCGTCATCGTTCACAATGCGGGG
>Ga0182021_10004816_pt1 | contig 15911 bp, 13 predicted proteins | sample 612E3MmetaG_FD_120493 | JGI IMG/M metagenome (GOLD analysis project Ga0182021, IMG submission 120493) | Permafrost microbial communities from Stordalen Mire, Sweden - 612E3M metaG (Illumina Assembly) | ecosystem: Environmental > Terrestrial > Soil > Wetlands > Permafrost | place: Sweden... | reverse complement strand
TGACATCCATAATTTTTCCTTGAGGGCTGATGGTAACCAAAGGATCTAAACTCGCTTCGATGAGACTTCGGGCATATAAAAAAGCTCTTTTATCTTCCAACTCATATTGTTCACGGTAATATTTTGCCTGCTGATAACGCCAGATATAAGCGACAATAACTCCAAGAGCCAATATGTTGACTATGATGAAAAATACAGTCACCCAAAAGCGCGCCACTAAAGGCGCATATATTTCTTCCGTATCGACCTTGGCAATAAGAAACCAAGCAGTATCCGGCACGGCCTTGATTGCCGCAATAACATTTTTTTTACGGTAATCTGTTCCATAAATAACGCCCTTCCAGCCAAGTGCCGCCTTAACGGCAGGGAGGGATGTTTCCGTTAACGGATATCTCATCATTAAAGGTATATTCTTAATGTGACGCAGCTCGTTAAGATACACAACATCGTTACCTTCACGATGTACAAGCAGTGCCTCACCCGTCTCACTGGGCACAGGCCATAATTTAATCGCCGGGTATAAGCGTATGTGAGGATCTAGAACGATTACTACAGTACCAATGTGTATTGATCTGAGCTTTTGAATAATCACAATGGGAATAGCCACAGACAGCTCAATAGCACTGCTTTTCTCATCCATGTAGAAATCGCTGACTACGATATCGTTTTTATCGGCAGCTTCATTGATAACATTAGAATGGATCTTACCAAAATCAAAATCGTACTTGTTTAAGGCCAATCTAATTTTCTTTCTTTCATCGAGAAGTAATATATTTTTATAGTTATATGATTTTTGAGTTGCAGAAAGTAATGATAAAATATTTATTTTTGCTTCCGAAGATGAAGGATTGTTGAAATATTGCATTACATCGGACGCAAATACATTATTTTTGTAGATTACACTTGCATCGCCTATGCGCTCGTTGCGCCAATTATTGATTTCCCATACTTTAAGTTCGGCAATCGCGGTAAGCTGCTGACCGGCAGCATTATTGATGTATGTTTTCTGGTTTTGATAAATATTATAGCCCAAAATAATAATTAAAGCGGATGCTGCAAAAAATATCATTAATGCAGTAAAAAATATTTTTTTGTTTTTCCCGGGAAGAGGATTTGTCATTCTCTCTTTGCTTTCTTATCTGCAGTAAGTTTTTATTTTAAGTGTTTATAAACTTGAATAACTTTCAGTTCAAGAATGTTTTTTAATATTAACTTTGAATTCTCTATGTGTGCTTCATGATGGTATCCTGAATAAACTGAAGTATTAAGGTGCACCTTTCTGCATAATTGGTAAACTCAATATATGCATCCCTATACTCACGCCTAGCCTCGATGCTATGATCTGCGTGTTTTCTAGCTTCTTTTACTTTAGCAAAACGTTCATGGATACCTTCTCTGACCTTCAGGGTAATAAGTTTAATCAGTACGTCTACTGACATAGTCTCTAGAGCTTTGTCTGCTTCAACAACTCCTGCAGAGTTTAAGCCGGTAGATGGCTCGCCATCACCGGCAAGGTGCAGCTTGACAAATGTTTCCAGAAAATACCTATCGGCAATTTCTTGAGCTTCTTTCCCTTTGTTTCTGACTATCAATGTCTTCTTGAAAAGGTCTTGAATTTCCTTTCCCTTCTCTTTTTTCACCCACTTCAGTATTGGTGTGATATCTCCTTCTTCGAAGGCAGTGTGCACCGTTTTGACAATAGGATGGTTCAGTGTATCACAGTATGAATTCATAACGATTACCTCCTTTTTAATGTTTGATTAAAGTCATCAATCAACTAACTCCATTTAAAAATCAGATTAGCTCCTGACAAGCAACACAGGGCACTTAGCTCTTTTTATAACTTTATCGACAACACCGCCTAATAAATTTTTCAAGATTCCTGTTTTCCCATGTGAAGCAATGACAATCAGATCAATGCCTTTTTCTTCTTGTTCTTTGAGTATCTCTTCATACGGAATGCCTCTTTTTGTATCATAATAAATTTCTATGCCGGGGTCGCTGTCAGCAACTATTTTAATTTCTTCTTGCAGTTTATTTTTTGCATTATTTATACTTTCTTTATAAACTTTTTGTACGGTTCCCTCATCCAAACAATATTCAAGAGCACATTGATAAAATCCGTCATCGATGACATGAAAGAGATAAATCTTAGCTTTATTTTGTTTGGCAACGTCTATAGCCTGTTTTAACGCGTTATCCGCATAAACTGAAAAATCAGTCGGTACTAATATTAATTTTGGTGTGGACATAACAATATTCTCCTTTTTATTTATACAATACGCGTTAAAATTGAATTTACAATAACGGTTAATGATTTTTACATCATGCAACAATGTTGTAGGCTGCCGGATCAAGCGGTGAACCCGCCGTAAAGATACGTGCGGCCAATTCCCTATCCAGCATCAGAATGCCTTCTTTTGATGTTTCCACCATTGCCAATTCGCGGGAAACTTTTTCCGTATTTTTTTCTTCTTCAATCTGCTCGTTCAGAAACCAGGAAAGCAGCGGCTCTGATGTATAGTCGTTTTCTTCACGGGATATTTTGGTTAAATTATTTATTTTACCGGTAATGAACTTTTCATGTTCATAGGCATCCTGCCAGGCCTCCAGTGGTTTCTTCCATGTTGTTTTAATCTGCTTTAAATCCAAAAGCACTACCTTGCCGCCTCTGTCAATTATGTGATCATAAAATTTCATGGCGTGGATCATTTCCTCATGCGCCTGACATCGCATCCAGTGTGCCATGCCATCAAGATTCTGCGCATGGAAATATGCAGTCATCGATAAATAGATGTAGAACGATTCCATTTCATGTTTGATCTGTTCATTCATCGCGTTTCTTATTTTTTCTCCAATCATCTTGCCCACATTCCTTTCTTGACTTAAATTAAATTATTTAAATTTATTTAGCCTTTTTCCCTGCCCATTTTACCAATAACATTCTGCCAATACTATTTATGCGGCTTCTTCTGCCTTTTGTTGATTATATTCCGGAGGTGATTGCAAAAGACCGGCTATGCGTGTTTTGTGTTCAATAGCAGGGATATCCTCTTTCAGAAAATGGCCTACAAATTTATTTATACGAAACTCCAACTTCTGCCATTCTTGATCCTTTGTGTTCTGATTCATAAAGGCCCTCCTTTAAATGATTATTATGTTTAGTTCACTGCCAAATATTTTTTTAATCGCTGTAATTGTACTTTTTCAGTTAAATTAAATACGAGTTGTACTCAGCCACGGTAAAATTTGCCGACGAGTTCCAGATATTCGGCCAGATTTTTGCGGCTGACAACAAAAATATGTCCAATATTTTTTTCAATAACACGGTTTAAAGGAGCTCCGGCAGTGCTTGCATTCCCATTATTGACCCGTCCCCATTTTTCCGCGGAAACACAGGAACCGGCGGGAGCAATGGGATCTCTAGACCCTTTGTATTCAAATATGGCGACACCCGCTTTTCTGAGCATATCCATATTCACTGGTTTGCCGTCAAATTCGGGATTGCCGGAAGGTAGACAAAATTTCCCTTCGTATATTTGATTTCCTATAAAAACATCCTGAATCCATTGGATGTGAGCGTTGACTGGAAATCGGGTGCCATGAGTCAGCCAGTAAAGAAAAGGTGCGGCATCTTCTATGGCCTCCAGCTTTTCCGCACGGCTGTAGAGGCCTAAAACTACATTATATTGAACACCGGGTTGAATTTCATTCATGCCCGATTCAATTATCTGCGACGAAATATTAACTGCGCCAAATAGTTCCTTCATCAACAGAGGATCATAACTTCTCCTGATCAAAGAACGAATTGCTTTATGGCCGCTCTCTTCATCATCAAACTTAACTGGAGAAGCCATTAATGCAACTTTTTTTATATCCATCTTTTTACCTGCGGCTAATAGTTCCTCAGCGCGGCGGGCAAGATAAGGCATAATTAAAGTTCCACCCATACAATATGCCATTATGTATATTTCATCATGGGGATGATTTTGGGCAATAATGTTCAAATATTTGTCATGCAGCGTTTGAGCATAGAAATCCAAACCCAGTTCCGTTTCTTCCCAGCCCGGATCGCCATGATCAATAAGATAAATCCGGTAACCTTCTTTGTGCATACCTTCGATGACCGACTTACCGGGGGCCAGATCAAACAGTTCCGGTCTGTTTATCAACGGTGTCACCATATAAATGATTTTACCGTTCGGCTTAATTCCTTTTGGCAGGGGATAATGACGCAACCGGACACCGTGGATTAATGATTCTTCAACATATTCGTATGGAGAAAAACCGATTTTCCCTCTGGTAGCCAGCTCCGAATACTCTTTGATATCGAAAACATTTTCCCGGAATATGTTTTCCAGACGCATGCGGTTTTCAGCCAGATACTCTTCGAAAGACATCGCCATTGTTCCATCGGGGTTTCGTTTGGCAAATGGTAATTCACCGTTGGCAAAAGGTATTTCAGTTATCAAAACCAAAAGGCATTTTAAAAGTTCCTTCATTGCCTTGAGTCTGGTGAGGCCGGCATTATTATAATTATTTTCCAGATGCCTGAATTCCTCCATATAGTTTTTCAGAAATTCATGACCTTTCTTTGTTGTTGATATTTCACTGGCTCTATCGCGGTTGAATTTGCAGTCCTTAATAAAAAATCCTGTCAGCGTATAAAGGAGGCGTGAATAACACTTATAAATCTGACCATTCATGTCTCCAATAAGATCTGGGTTTCTGCCTGAACCTACAGCCATACGGGCCTGTGCTCTTATCGGATCGGTTATATATGTTTCAACAATGCTTTTTTGCCAGGCTGCAGTCATTGACAAGGGACCGAAAAAAAACATCTTTTTACTGATTGTATCCAGTAGATTCTGATATCCGAAGAGACCTCTCACCTGTAAACCCACCAAATTACTTTTCCAGGGAACAGAGGTGGGTAGTCCTTGTATATTATCTACCGGAGTCAATCCGATAAAGGATAGAAGTCTATCAGGTGTTATTTTTTCTTCCGTTAGATCATTCATATTCCTGTTCGCCTCTCTTTTTTATGATCTTTCATTTTGAATCAGACGACGATTATTCTTAATGTCATTCTATAGAATTTAACTTTTTGATTGCAAATTACTGCAATAGATTAATGAAAACAATACTGATTAATTGTAAGGGGAATAGTAGGCAATGCCTACCACTGTTCTAAAAGATAAAAATTCATAAATGAGATTAAAATAAAGAAGATTTTACTATTCCGGTAGGATTAATTTCACGGTAGTAGTTTGGAGTATAATAGAAGCTCCTCTTGCTACTTGTGCAGCTTATTTTTAAATTGTTCAGTCAATGACGGAACAATCTGGAACAAATCACCCACTATTCCATAATTGGCAATATTGAAAATAGGCGCGTCGGGATCCTTATTTATGGCAACAATCACTTTAGATGTTTTCATCCCTGCCAGATGCTGTATTTGTCCGGAAATGCCGCAGGCAATATAAAGATCGGGGCGCACCGTGCGGCCGGTCTGTCCTATCTGATGGGCGTAAGATATCCATCCTGCATCCACAGCCTGGCGTGATGATCCCACCGCACCGCCTAATACTTCAGCCAATTTGCGGATCGTATCGAAACCGGACGGACCACCCACACCTCGTCCACCTGACACAATTATACGGGCATCAGCCAGATTAATCTCATCTTTTTCAAGAATGGAGTCTATCACATGCACCGTAATTTGATCAGCCATAATGGCCGCTTTGATTGGAATGACCTGTCCCTGATGCTGGGAATCGGCAACCGGCATCTCAAATACACGATAGCGCACGGTGGCCATTTGCGGACGGTGATTAGCACAAATGATTGTAGCCATGATGTTGCCGCCAAATGCCGGACGAGTCTGCAGTAATAAACCATTCTCCGGATCAATATCAAGACCGGTGCAATCAGCGGTTAATCCTGTATAGAGAACTGAAGCTACGGAACCGGCGAGATCGCGGCCACGAGCACTTGCGCCCAACAAGAATATCTCCGGTTTATACTGTCGAATCAGACTAATCAGCGTGCCCGCATAAGGCGCTGTAGTGTAAGCGGAGAGGCTTTCGTCATCCACCCAAAAAACACGATCTGCTCCGAAAGAAATGGCTTCTTTCGTAATGTGTTCCACATTGTGTCCCAGCACACACGCGGTAAGCGCAACTTTGCGCCGATCGGCAAGCTTTCGGCCCTGGCCAAGCATCTCTATGGAAATGTTGCCTGTCCTGCCATGGAACTGCTCCATCCAGACCCACACACCGCTGTAGGCCGCCAGATTCACAGTGGCTTCCAGCGGACGCGCCTGAGGCAGATTGAGCGCATGCACAGGACACGCAAGCAGGCACGCTCCGCAGGCCGTACATTTATCGTTAACTACTGCCAGATCATCCACCAGACTGAGCGCACCCAATGGGCATGCATCAACACAGCCGCCACAACCGATACACTTATCTTTATCAATTTCCAGCAGAGGCATGATTTCTCCTTAAAGAATCTTTTCCGCGATAATTTTATCGGAGAGTATCGCCGCAGACTGCTCGACGCTGTCCGCCTGAATCAAATCCAAAACCCCAACTCGTTTGGGTGGGCTGAAAATTTTTATTACTTGTGTAGGACTTCCCTTCAGTCCTAATTTGAAGAGGTCTACTCCGGGCAAATCGGCAGCCGTCCATGTAGGAATCTGGAGTTGAGCGGCACGACGAATGTGAAAAAGAGTTGTTGCGCGCGGCTGATTGATATCCTTTACCACAGAAAGAAGAGCGGGCAATCGGGCTGCCACTATCTCCCGACCTTCTTCAAGCAGGCGTTCTACTGTAATCGCATTGATCTCCGGTTCCAGTTTGATTATTTTGAAAACATAGGTGAGTTGAGTTATCCCGAGCTGACTGGCAATACCTGGGCCTACCTGTCCGGTATCGCCGTCAATGGCTTGCCTGCCGCACAAAATAATATCGAATTCACCCAATTTTTTTATTGCCAGAGCCAATGTATACGCTGTCGCCCACGAGTCCGAACCAGCAAAAGCACGGTCGGAAAGTTGGATAGCTTCATCGGCCCCCATTCCGACGGCTTCCTTGAGCGCATTAATGGCTTGCGGCGGTCCCAGAGAAATAACTGTAACCTTACCCCCTAATTTTTCCTTAATACGAAGACCTTCTTCAATAGCGTACATGTCAAAGGGATTGATAATGCTGGATACGCCTTCACGAATTAATGTATTTGTCTCCGGGTTAATTTTAACATCTGCAATCCCCGGCACTTGTTTGATGCAAACAACTATATTCACCCCAAGCCCCCGTTTTATTTGTTAATGTTTAAGCAATATAATAGATTTACCCCTAACATTTTGCTCATAATATAATAACAAATCAAGAGATGTCCATATTATTAACTTTTTTGCTGCAATTATACTAAGAACGATCTTGTATAATTTGAGCTATTAATATGCCGAGAAGGTGTCGGTTTTTTCGCCTTTGTGTCTTTTGATTCGTTATTCTTTTTTGTGACAAAGATTTCCTTGACTTAAAAAGCAATTCTTCTTATAAATTAAGTAAATAATAAGCAATGCCGTACCATAGAGGCAATAATGGCAACTAAAATCCCAAGAAAAAAAACTATTTTTCTTGTTCGCCTGATGGTTATTATTACATCTGCTTATTTCATTCTTTTTTCACCATCTACCAACAAAGAATTGGAAATCTACGGATATATTTTCATTGCCTCTTATCTGTTAACCAATCTGATTGTTGCCTATATTCCGGAAAAATTTTTCTATGACGATAAGATTTTCTTTGGATTTATTTTATGTGACAGCATACTGCTGCCGGCCGGGATTTATTTTTCAGGATATATAGGGTCGGATTTATACCTGATGTTTTTTTTCATCATCTCATTAACGACAATGAGCTCCCGCTTTGGATATCTGATGATAAACACCCTGTTCTTTTCTGTTATCTACGGCTGGCTGTTATATCAAAAGGGGTTTTTAGCCGGCCCGATGGCCGTCGGCTATTTGATCCAGATTCCGTTTATTATTGTCATTGCACTTTTTTACGGATATCTCATAACGACCAGGTTAAGAGACAAAGACAAACGGATTCATGAAGTCCGGGAAAGATACGAGCAAATTGTTCAAGCTACCGATGTGTTGATGTCTATTGTCGATCATGACGGGAAAGTGTTATTTGCCAATCAAAAACTCCTCAAATTTTATGGATATCCGGATGAAAAAAGTCTTTCCGGTTTGACCATCTCACAGATTTATAACGAGGATGAAACAGAAGCGGAGAAATCGTTGAGCTATGTCAGATCGGCATATCAAAATAATGACACGGTGCATTATGAATCATATGATAAAAATCACGGTATATGGTTCACACATACGCTGAGCCCGATAAGAGATGAGTCAAGCCGGGACATTTTTGCGGTCTGCATTATTTCAAAAGATATTACCGACCGGATTGCAAAAGAGAAGAATTTAAGTGATACTATTGAATTGTTGAGAAGAACCCGTGACCAGTTAATACAAAAGGATAAAATGGCCGCCCTCGGACGAATGGCGTCGGGTATCGCACATGAAATCAGAAATCCGCTGGGAATTATTTATATGGGAGTGGATTATCTGGAGAACCATCTTCCCGATGATGATCCCCAGATCCGTGAAACAATAGAAAAAATTTTTAATGCTGTCAACCGGGCCGATAATATTATCAAAAACGTTTTATCTTTTTCGAGACAGTCGGAATATAAAATTACTCAACTTCCCCTCTGCCCATTGCTTGATAACGTGCTGACACTTGCAGAACAAACGATTCAAAAAAGCGGTGTGAGCGTACGACGAGAGTATGATGACAAATTGCTGGAAGTAGCAGGTGATTATAATGTGCTGGAACAGGTTTTTTTGAATCTTGTCAATAATGCGGTTGATGCCATGAAAGACAGCAAAGAAAAGATATTGGCGGTTCGCGCCTATAAACTGTTAGCCGCTGAGGTTGGCTATAAAACCGGTTACCGACAGACTGATTTTTTCAGGATGGGCGATGAAATGATTGTTGTTGAAATATCAGATACCGGGAAAGGAATTCCTCAGGATGTACTACCGAAAATATTCGAGCCATTTTTTACGACCAAACCCGTTAATGAAGGAACGGGTCTTGGCCTTAGTATTGCCCATATGATCATAGATCGATTAAGCGGCACCATTGATGTCGAGAGCCGGGAAAATCAGGGGACAACTTTTTTTATAAAACTCCAGCCAATATGCAAATTGACGGATACAAGGGGGGGAACATGACTAATAATATAAAAGTGTTGATTATTGATGATGAAGTTGATTTCTGCTATTTCGTCCAAAAAAATCTCATGCAGAACGGACCTTTCGAAGTGATTATTGCGACAAACGGCAAGGATGGAATAGAACTTGCCAAAAAAGAAAAACCGGGTATCATCCTGCTTGATCTGTTTATGCCGGATATGCCCGGAGAAGATGTCGCGGCGGCTTTAAAAGAAAATACCGCTACAACTGACATCCCGATTCTTTATGTCACGGCGCTTGCCACGAATGATGATATTGCTGACAGTAAAGAGAATAAAATCGGAAATAATTATATCCTGCCAAAACCGGTACGAACAAAAAAACTGATAGAAATCATTATGAAAATACTAGGAGAAACTTAATAGTAATAAATGTATCCTGATTATCTAAAACTCATATAAGGTAACGAGAAGGAGCAGGGATACCAATTTGCAGTCAAAAGTATACCGAGGCGGCAGTGAAACTCGAATTACAGAAACGAAGTGAACTGGAATTCGTTATTTGAACTGTCCCGCTTCTGCGGGGCAAGGAAGAGGCGACGCAGGCGTATTCTAATATACGTCGAGGAGCCGATGACACAGCTAACAAAGGTAGACGAATGAATGCGAATTGGTATGAGATTATATTTTAATTAATCTGATTGACAAAGTTAGAAAAAATTCAGGGGAGTCGTGCTTATTATTAAATAAAACTCAAGGCGCTGAGAAGGTGTCGGTTTTTTCACCTTTGTGTCTTTTAATTCGTCCTTCACTTTCCAGATAGAGCAGATGGGCGATGGCTTCGCCGACTGCAAACCATTTCTGAGTGATAGGAAATTGCTCCCAGCTTTCGCAATCGATATCCCAGGTCATTCCCCCGGCGATATCGTAAGCGCTCATTGTGTTTTTTCCCAAAACCTCAAGTACTTCATTAGCTCTTGTTTCATGATGGTTTTTTAATTCGTCAATTCTTCCCGCAAGATCGGTGAAAAAATTGCGGTGCCCGGGAAGGACGATTTTGACATGAAGGTTTCTGACCTTATCCAAGCTCTCCAGATAGTTTTTAAGGGAATTGATTTCGTATGCCCACGATTCTATATGCGGGGTTATGTCGTAGAGTATATGGTCTCCGGAAAAGAGGATTTGTTTTTCTTCTTCATAGAGGCAGATATGTCCTTCGGTATGTCCGGGCGTCAGCAGACATTTAAGCCGGTAGTCGCCGATTTGAATGATACTGCCGTCGTCAAGCAGGGTGAATTCGGGTATTTTTTTCGGTCTGTATTTTAATCCGGGATGACTTTCCACAGCCCTTATAAGTTCCTCCAGCTGGAAGCCATTGTGTAGGGCATAATCCAGCATTGCCTGCCAGTCGATATTTTCGTTGAATACCTTGGAGTCAATTCTGCTGATATAAACCTTGCTGGTGTCGGTAAACAATCTGGAAACCAGTCCCGTGTGGTCGGAGTGCATATGGGTCAGCATGAAATCAGTTTTGGATAAATCGATTTCAAGATCACGCAGGCCTTCCTCCATTGCTTTAAAACAGACATCGCGGTTAAATCCCGTGTCAATAATCAGATTCCTGTCTACAGATTTAATTACGTATGAATTGAGATCTTGCAGCGGACTGTTGGGCAGGGGTATAATAATCCGGTAAAGGTTGGGCATTATTTCTTCAAACATCAAAAACTCCTTTATAATTCAACTAATTAAATTAAATATATGATTAGCACGTTTAACTTTAATAGACAAGTTTTCTTACGTTTCTTTATATAGAAAAGAACAGCTTGACATATTGCGCCGCAACATGTATTAAGCCACCCTCACAAAAGCTCGTTTATGGTGGATACCCCATCTTGCAGAGGTTCTTACAAGTGTGGGGTTTTTGCTTTTTATAAGTAATTGAAAAAAGGAAATAGGTAATGAGAATTGAAGATCAGAAAATTCGCAATATTGGCATAAGCGCTCATATTGATTCGGGTAAAACCACACTGACCGAGAGAATTCTTTACTATACGAAAAGAATTCATGCCATTCACGATGTCAAAGGTAAAGACGGTGTTGGCGCTACGATGGATTCGATGGAGCTGGAAAAAGAGCGCGGTATTACCATCGCTTCAGCAGCCACTTATTGCGAATGGAAGGGCCATGAAGTAAACATAATTGACACTCCGGGGCATGTTGATTTTACCATCGAGGTGGAACGCTCACTTCGTGTTTTGGACGGCGCCATTTTGGTTTTGTGCGCTGTGGGCGGTGTTCAGTCACAGTCCATCACGGTTGACCGCCAGATGAAAAGATACAAGGTCCCGTGCATCGCTTTTATCAATAAATGCGACCGCAGCGGCGCCGATCCTTTCCGTGTAATCGGCCAGTTGAGAACGAAGCTGGGGCACAATGCCGTGGCGATGCAGATTCCCATCGGCCTGGAAAATGAAGTGCAGGGTGTTGTTGATCTGGTCGGCATGAAGGCGCTTTATTTTGACGGCGACAACGGCGAGATTGTTCGCGAGGCGGAGATTCCTTCAGATCTTCTGGAAGAAGCCAAAGCGAAAAGAGAAGAATTGATAGACGCGGCATCATTATTCTCCGATGATCTGACGGAAGCAATTTTGAATGATAGCGAAATATCCTCCGCAATGATTTACGCTGCTCTACGCAAAGGTACGTTGAAAAGAGAAATAACTCCCGTTTACATGGGTTCGGCTTATAAGAACAAGGGCGTTCAGACGATGCTCGACGGCGTGAACTATCTTCTGCCATGTCCTTCCGAGGTAGAAAACGTGGCGATTGACATGGACAACAATGAAGAAACAGTCGTGCTGAATAATGATCCGGCAAAACCCATTGTCGCTCTGGTCTTTAAACTGGAAGACGGCCAGTACGGGCAGTTGACCTACATCCGTGTTTATCAGGGAACGCTGGAAAAAGGTTCGACAATAGTCAATGTCCGCACCGGTAAAAAGGTGAAGGTCGGGCGGCTTGTGCGCATGCACGCCGATCAGATGGAAGATGTCGAATATCTGCGGGCCGGATATATCGGCGCATTATTCGGAATTGAATGTTCTTCGGGAGATACTTTCACGTCACCGGAAGTAAACTTAACCATGATTTCGATGTATGTTCCCAAACCTGTTATATCGCTGGCTATTGCGCCGAAGGACAACAAATCACAGATGGCAATGGCCAAGGCTCTTAATAGATTTGCCAAAGAAGATCCGACTTTCAAGACTTTTGTCGATAACGAAACCGGCGATACAATTATCGAAGGCATGGGCGAACTGCATCTGGATATTTATGTGGAAAGAATGCGGCGTGAATACGACGCCGATGTTACAACGGGCAATCCCCGAGTCGCTTACCGCGAAACTATAACCCAGCGCGCCGATTTCAATTACACGCATAAAAAGCAAACAGGCGGCGCAGGTCAGTTCGGCCGTGTTGCCGGTTATCTGGAACCGATCAGCGATGCGGAATTTGTTTTTGAAAATAAAATATTCGGAGGCGCGATTCCGACACAGTATATTTCTGCCTGCGAAAAGGGATTCAAGCAGAGCATGGCCAAAGGGCCGAAGTTAGAATTTCCGGTTACCGGCGTGAAGGTCGTCATCAATGATGGCGCATCGCACGCGGTTGATTCTTCGGATATGGCGTTTCAGGCGGCTGCGCGCGGCGCTTTCAAGGAAGCGTATCTGCGGGCAAAACCGGTTATTCACGAACCAATAATGAAGGTCGTCGTGGAAACTCCGGCAGAATTTCAGGGGCCGGTCATGGGACTTTTAAATCAGCGCCGCGGCATGATTATCGGTTCTCAGGATGAAGATGTCATGTGCGTAATTGAAGCGCAGGTACCGCTCGCGGAAATGTTCGGATTTTCGACTATACTTCGTTCAGCCACTCAAGGTAAGGCGCAGTTCACGATGGAATTTGGGATCTATCGGCAGGTGCCGCAGTCGATCGCGGAAAAAATAGCTTTGGACGTTGCTCAGAATAAGAAATCAGCCGCGTAATTTTTAAAAAGGATATCATCATGATAAAAAAAGAAATGATTTACAGCAATCCACTTGTCAATCTCGGCTATGACAATGAAGATATTTTACCCGTCGGAGGTTTCGGCGCAGTGCTGGCACATGCCGGGGTAGGCAAGACGGCCCTGCTTGTTCAACTCGCTTTGAATATGATGCTGAGAGAGAATTCCGTCCTGCATGTAAGTCTAAATGACGCGGTCAGCAAAGTTGATTTGTGGTATCAAGAAATATTTCACGATATCGCCGAAAAATTCAGAATCGCGGAAATCAATGAGTACTGGGATAAACTCCAGCCTTATCGTTTTATCATGACATTCAAGGTGGAAGGTTTCAGCGCGCCGAAATGGGAAGAGCGTTTGACTGATTTAATGGAGCAGAATATCTTTAAGCCGCACACGGTTATTATTGACGGATTTAAGTTTGATGACGCTGGACGCGGCCAGCTTGTGCAGTTAAAAGAATTGGCCAGTAAATATTCAATGCGCCTGTGGTTCACTGTGCACACACACCGCCATGAACCGCCGCAGGAAAACGGCCTGCCGCTTTCTTTCCTGCATGTGGCGGATTTATTCGATGTAATCGTTCAACTCGCGACTAAAGGCGATGAAGTATATATTAAATCTCTCAAAGGTAAATCAGCTAGTTCAGCGAAAAATGATTTGCTGCTTGATCCGGCGACTATGCTGATAAAAGACAGTAAGAGAGAAAAACTTCACAAATAGGGCACAGCTTATGACATCCTAATGTAATCAGGCAGTTAATTAAGCGGCTTGGTTTTTATTCGCATTAAGGATTTAATTAGAACTCAACCACTTCTGTGAGGACATCCATAGTTCACCAGATTATCGGATTGCAGAAACATTTCTGCTACTTGGTCTTTGTCTGCGGTTTGTTGGCAAAAGGGAAAAGATCCTGCAAGTGATGGATATTCTCATCAATGAATTTCTTGAATTCGTCACGATTCTTTTTATGCATTGCTGTCATTTCTTCCATGGTCTTTTTAAAATCTTGGGGTATCCAATTTTTGAAAATCCCCTTGGTTTGGTCTTGGAACATTACCATTGCATTATAGTAGTATAAGAACGACTCTACTTTGGCGTATCCATCGTCGACTGCTTTCATGAAATCGTCATGGCTCTTCTTATAAGCACTATTCCATTGGTCAATGACCTTTTTGCCTTCATCGCTCATACCGGGAATATGGTCTACAAAATTCTTTAAAAACTTTTCTGTCTGGTCCTGAAGTATAACCATTGCATTATTGTAGACGAAGAACAATTCTACCTTGTTGTATCCATCATCGACTGCTTTCATGAAATCGTCACGGCTCTTCTTATACGCACTATTCCATTGTTCCATGACCTTCTTGACTTCATCGCTCATACCGGGGATATGGTCTACAAAATTCTTTAAAAGTTTTTCTGCCTGGTCCTGGAGCATGACCATCGTTGAAAAACAATTGTAAAATGACTTCTTTTGTAAATCGATCATTTGTTTCACTATTTCCTTGTTTCTCATAGTTACCTCCTTTCTTTGTTCATAAATAGAATTATCAAAAAATAAAAGCCTATTTTATACTACTTACCGACAATCAATTGCCAAGGCGAAAATCAGGAAGTGTCTTAGTTTGAAATGTTTAATCAATTTTGTAGAACCTGCACCTCTCTTGCAGGAATGTATGATTTAACTGTTATAGCTGGCAACAATGCTGTCCACTTCTCTCAATTAAAGCTTTATACTAATCTTTTGAGTCATTATTGCCTCGGACAATCAGATCTATCCTTGCCGCGGCTTTTGTTGAGTTCTATTTATTTTAGTTCAATCTGAAAATAGTAATTCCAATAAATTAAAGGCAGAGTCCCTTGACTTTGGCAATTTCTATTGTTTTGCAATTTCCCAATTTGCAAGCTTTTTGCGCTTCATAGCAACCTCTATCTTTATTCCCCTGACTCAGATAAATAGCCGCCTTATTGTTATAGGCATCAGCATAATTTTCTTTCAGACTGGTTGCCTTGTTGAAATCCTCAATGGCTCGCTGATACTGACCTATTTCAGCATAAGCAAGACCTCTATTGTTGTAGGCCTTTATATAATTAGATTTCAGCATAATTACTTTATTGAAATCCACGATGGCTTGTTGAAAATTGCCCAGTTGACCATAAGCCAGTCCTCTGTTGTTGTATGCCTCTACGTAATCCGGGTTTAAAAGAATGGCTTGGCTGAAATCTTCGATGGCACGTTGATATTGGTTGATTTTATAGTAGGCAGTTCCCCTGTTATAATAAGCTTCGAGACAATTCGGGCTCAGAAAAATTGCTTTATTGAAGTCTTCAATGGCGCGTTGATACTGACCCATTTTAATGTAAGCATTCCCTCTGTAATAATAAGGTAAGACATCAGGTTTTATTTGGATAGCCGTATCATAATGATGAATAGCCTCCTCAGTTTTCCCTTCAGCAAACAAGGCAAGACCGAGATTATAATGTGCCTGAGCATTATTCGTTGTTACTTGTAAAGCGTGATTAAAGAGAGTGACGCTGTTTTTCCAGTAACCACATTGCCACCAGGTTA
>Ga0182021_10004813_pt1 | contig 15913 bp, 15 predicted proteins | sample 612E3MmetaG_FD_120493 | JGI IMG/M metagenome (GOLD analysis project Ga0182021, IMG submission 120493) | Permafrost microbial communities from Stordalen Mire, Sweden - 612E3M metaG (Illumina Assembly) | ecosystem: Environmental > Terrestrial > Soil > Wetlands > Permafrost | place: Sweden... | reverse complement strand
TTCCCTCTCCTTTTAGGAGAGGGTTAGGGTGAGGTTCAGAAGGGAGAGGTTCAAAATAATGGAAGAAACTTTGCGATATAGACATGGTTCTATTAGCAGAGCACGAGCATTTCGTAAATCCATGACAGACGGAGAACAAAAACTCTGGTCGCGGCTTCGTGGTAAGCAATTAGAATATTATTTCAGACATCAAACGCCCATAGGGAAATACATTGTTGATTTTGTATGCTGGAAAGAAAAATTGGTTGTTGAGATAGATGGTTCGCAACATTTTACGTATGCAGGAAAAGAGCATGACAAAATACGAGATCAATTCCTCAAAGAGCAAGGATTCCGAATATTGCACTATAATTCTGTAGAAGTGTTAAATAATACAGATGGTATTATTGATGCAATTCATAATAATTTAAAGAACCCCCTATGTTAAATTGGAAAATATTTCGTTCTTTGCATTCTCAGGCTTCCGGCTCCCTATAAGGGGGACAGGTTGTAAAATTTAATTGATGAAAGTGTCTATGAATTATGCGGGTTGATGGAAGAAGAGAAAAATATTGTGGAAGGAAAGTCCTTGTAGGGGCGCATCACGATGCGCCCGATTTTAATGCGGAAGGCAAAACGCAAAAAAGATGGGCACGTCGTGACGTGCCCCTACGAGCAAAATTAAAAGCCAACAATGACAACGAAAACATTTAATAGCGGAAGAGATATTTCTTTATGTGAAAAAGAAAGATAATGAAGGAAAACAGGTTGTAAAATATAATTTATAAATGCATGTATAAGTTGTACGGGTTAACGGAAGAAGAGATAAAGATTGTGGAGGGCGAATCCTCGTAGTGATTTGATTAATCAAATCTCCGAGGAGCAGGATGTAAAGAATCATGTGCCTATAAAAAGAATTGAAACTGCAATTGACGGTATAATAATTATAGGATGAAGGATAAAACTATGAAGAAGAAAATATTTATCGGCATAGGAATCGCACTGCTTGTCATCATTATCGGAGCAATCGTTCTATTCTATCCGATGGCTCGCATGATGACACAGAAAGAAATTGTCCAGCTTGACCCAAGCCTCACACTCATACTTGGCGGAGGCGGCAACAGCGGAATCATTGTCGGTGATAGTGCTGTGGTCGTCGTTGACACAAAAATGATGGGCAGTTCTGAAGACCTGTACAAACTCGCGAAGGAGAAAGCAGGCATGAAACCGATTATTGTGATTAACACGCATTATCATGGAGACCACGTCAAGGGGAACAAATATTTTAAAGGCAGCAGGATTTATATCGGGAGTTATGGAAAGGAGTTTCTTCAAAAAAATATCGACCCAGAAAATCAACCGACGGACTTTGTGAAGGACAGCCTGCTGATCGATCTTGGAAGTGAAAAAGTGCATCTCTATAATCTTGGCCAGGCTCATACATTGAATGATCTCGTTGTTTATCTTTCGAATCATAATATCTTGTTCACGGGTGATTTGATCTTCAATCGAGTCAATCCGGTATTAAAGGTAGAGAGCGATGCAAGAGTATCTCAATGGATACATGTGCTGGATACAATTCTGAGCCGCTGGGGAGGAAGCGAAATTGTTCCCGGACACGGACAGGCGGGTAATAAAGAGATGGTTCTATCCATGCGTCAATATTTTATCGATATGACAACTGCTGCGATGGATCCAGGCAAAGAAAATCAGTTGACAGAAAAATATAAGGATTGGACGAAATTTCCTGGAATGTCGTCGCCTGAAAAGACTATCGAATATATAAAAATGTATGATGTGAAGAAGTAAATGGTGGCGTTGCAGCCGCGACCCATGATTATAGAACTATGGACGTCACGATCAACAATGATAGTTATATGTCCAGGTAAATTTATAAACGAGAATTGAACTATGCATGGTTTTATCGATATAATACTAGCGAATAAGCTTTATATGATTTCTGCCGGATGCATCTTAGGCATCATGATTTATTTTGTCATAAAAAAAACAATAAAATTATTTCTCTATGCCTTTATTGCGCTTATTGTATTTATAGCTTGTATTTGTCTATTCAGGTGAATCTAGTACCTCGATTAGAGTACCGGTTTAAAGAGAAGAAGAAATCCAACATTGAATAACAGGTAAACAATAACAGCAAAGGTAATTATGGAAGAAGAAAAGAAGGAAATACAACCAGTCATTGGCGAATATCAAGGCAAACCGATTATTCGCATCCCAACGGTAGATAATCCAAACCCTGATACGACATGGCACTGGCTTTCGTTTGGAAAGAACAAAGCGAAAGCGATTGTAAAATATTATGAAGCGATTAAGAAGTTTGCAGAAAGTTAGGCAAGAAAAAGTTGCCGAAGTTAACGACCTCAGCGGCTGTACCATGGCATAAGAAGAAAATTCTGTTTTAGAGGCCGGTGTGAGCGGTCTTAAGGAAAGAACAGGGAAGTGCAGGCATCAATGACGGCGGATGCAGATGTACTTGAGATGATCATCATCCTTCTCTAGGAAATGACCAAAAATAGTATTACCCTATAGTACATAAAGCGATGCCTATAGATTTTGTAAAAATGAGAAGATCCTTCCAGATAAGAACCCAAGATAACACCTCTAGAGAAAATCACTAGTTAACGATCACACATCAAACAACAGTACATCCTCATAAAGTATACAAAGGAGAAACACCATGAAAATGTATGCAGGCAATCTATCACGCGATATTACGGAAGATGAATTGAAAAAGGAGTTTGCGGCATTTGGAACCGTCGATTCTGTTACGCTTATAAAAGATAAATTTACAGGAACAGCGAAGGGATTTGGATTTGTAGAGATGTCGGTACGCACGGAAGCAGAAGCAGCTATCGCTGGATTAAATGATAAAGAACTCAAAGGGCGTAAAATTGTTGTGAACGAAGCCCGCCCGATGGCCGACCGAAAATCCGGCGACCGCGGCCGCGGCGGCAATGGCGGTGGTGGAAACCGATCTCGGTACTAACCACACTGCATTTATTTTGTCTCGCCTTTTTCGCATCTCCGAGGGAAATGCACGCTAGAAGTGAAGCGTGCAATTGGGGATTCACGCCGATGACACTGGACGCGACTGCAGTGGCGGTCGATTTGTCCGATATTCTTTGGCGGGTGATTGCGGTGTGCTTCGTACCGGTATCACCGATATCGGATGGAGCAGTACCTAAAATTATCGGAATTGTATCAAATCTGAACAGCCCAATAATCCGCTCCATGGCAAGACATTGGAAATAATCTTGCATCATTTGGTAGATCACTACGGGTGGGAACGATTGGGCGCAAGGATTACCATCAAATGCTTCAATGAAAATCCAAGTATTCCATCGAGTTTAAAATTTTTACGCAAGACTCCCTGGGCGCGTATGAAGGTAGAAAACCTGTATCTTGAAAGTAGAGAAGATTAAATTGTGATTCTTGGAAGAATACAAAATTCTGAGATATTTGGGATGCAAAAAATAGGCAGTGCAAAAAATATTATCCGTTATCTATTATTCCTGCCATATTTTCATAGAAAATCTTTTTAATATCAGTTATCGGCAGACGCATTTCCTGCACCAGCTTCAATTGATTGTCCACGATGTCGTAGCGGTATCCGCGGGGCAGGAGTCCGGAATCCGATCCGAACAATATCCTATTTGACGAAAAGATATCCAAGAACTTCTGAAACACGCGGCGCATATCCAATTTATCAGAATGTTCGTTGATCCATGAGTTAGATCCGGCGGTGTCAACGTAAACGTTTTTGCATTCTTGACCTGTCAATAATGTTTCAGCCAGCCTTCCCGCACCGAAATTTGGAATAATAAATTTAATACCGGAAAACATTTTAGCAACCGGAATGAGGTCTTTTGGATTTGAAAACTCTTCATTGGTCATCAGGGGAATGCCCGCAAAGTCGCGCGGACGCATAAGGAGTTTTCCGAAGTGAACAAAGATTATGCCTTTGCATTCCTGGATGAGATTGTAGAGCGGATAAAGCCATTCATCGTTAACACTAATGTGGTATAACGAAGGATAGAGCAGGATACCCTTAAACTTGTCTTCCTTCATACGTTTTGTGGCATTTTCCATCAACACATTTGAGTTCGGATCGATCGTAAATATTCCACTAAAGCGAGTGGGAAATGCCTGCACCGCTTTGACGACGGAATCTTCATCGCCAGGAATACTGCCGAAAAGCATCGACCGTTCCAACTTCCATTTGTCCATAATATCGATCCACCGTTTGGCAAGCTGTTCCGGGTCTTCACCGGGGATTTCAATGTGTCCTTTAGCTGCTAAATTTCGCAGTTCAGTATTTATATCTGCTCTATTCGGTTTCTGCTTTATTAAAAACTTAAAGAAAGAGTTCGAGTAAAAGTGCACGTGTGCATCAAATATTTTGAAGAGGCCGATCATTGTTAAAACAATTTGATAGTATCTACGGCAGTAATCAAGGAACGTTCTGCACCGAGGCGAAAGAGTGTTTCAAGAGCTTTTCTGCCTCGTTCTCCCATATCTATTGTTAATTCGCTGACGTACATTTTCACAAAGCGTTCTCCAAGAGCGATGTCGATTCCGTGTCCATACTGCAATGCGTACGGAATTGCTTCTGATTGATGCGTATATCCGTAATGAATACACCAGCGGAGAGTGTGTGAGCCAGCACTTCACCAACGTCTTTTCGCACAACGTCAAGTCCTAAAGGCAGCGGCAGATCGCCGAATCGCGATTTCCATAACTCGCCAAAGTCTATAATTTTCTTAAAACCTTGATCCGTGTATGTGATTTGTCCCTCATGAATCAACATACCTGCTGCAAACTCGCCTGACTCAACACGTTCCATAATCTGATCGAATGGAATATCGACATTCTCTAATCCGTTCGTGAAGATTTTAAAAATGAGTGTTGCTGTTGTGAGTTTCCCTGGTGTAGCAATCTTTTTACCTTGGAGTTCTTCCAGTGAACTATATTTTTTTGAAATGAGAACCGGCCCGAATCCTTCGCCCATACTGGCGCCCGTTGCCATAATCCAATATTTATCGGCGACAGCAGGGTACGCATGAGCAGAGATGGCGGTTACTTCCAATTCACCTTTTACAGCGCGCATATTCAAGGACTGAATATCCTCAAGCATGTGATCTATAATAATACCGTCGAGTTTCACCTTTCCGGATGAAAGGCCATAGAACATAAATGCATCATCCGGATCTGGGCTATGTCCAATTCTAATAATTCTGTCGCTCATTTTTTGTTTACGCTTTCACTGCTAAATAGATGGATGCTATGCCGAAAGTCTGTGGATACCATGCGGCAGTTGCAAACCCGGCATTCAACAGGCAATTGCAAAATTCTTCGCCATCCGGAAACTCCATAATCGTGCTCGGAAGATATTTATATGCCGAACGGTTTCTTGAAATAAGTCCTCCCAGCAATGGAAGGAGATGTCGAGAATAGAATTCATAGAACTGTTTCACTGGTGACCGACTCGGTTGTGAAAATTCGAGTATCATTGCTGTTCCGCCGCTGCGAAGTACTCGGTGGAATTCACGCAGTCCATGTTCAAGATTTTCAAAATTTCGCACTCCAAATGCTGTCGTAACTATATCGAATGAACCAGGATTAAATCGAAGATGTTCTGCTTCGCCGGATTCAAGTGCAATAATGTTTCCAAGGTTCTTCTTCATAATTTTCGCACGGGCAATTTCAAGCATTTTCGATGAAATATCCACACCGATGACTTGTTCAGGATTCAGTTTAACCGTTTCAATTGCCATATCTCCTGTGCCGGTAGCAACATCGAGTATTCGCTTAGGGTGTAATTCCTGGAGCATCTGCACGGCTCGCCGTCGCCAAAATATATCTATGCCTGAACTGAGTGCATGATTGAGTAAATCATACCGGAACGCAATAGAATCGAAGAGCGAACGCACGTACGCTTGTGGGTAGGTGTGTCGATGACGTTTCTCTTCTCTGGTCACACTGCCTATTGTTGGTTCACAAGTATTCTATCTTTTTAGAACTCGGAGTAAATATACACAAGAGAGCTAAGAATTCCAACGTTAAAGTACGCATGGATGTACCGTCGTATATTGAATCAAACGAAAGATTAACGTACTATTTCATCAATAAATTGCCTATAGGATGAATACCATGATATACGAGTATATTGATTCTCATGCACACCTCTTCTATGAAGATTACAAAAGGGATCTTGAGAGCGTTCTGACTCGGGCAAAGGATGCAGGCGTGAAATATTGCATCGTACCTGGAACAGATTTGAAAAGCAGCCGGGAAGCGATCTCGCTGGCTGAGCAATATGAAAATATTTTTGCATGTATCGGTGTCCATCCGCACGAAGCCGCTCAAACAACAGATAAAGATCTTTGGGAAATTGAAGGACTGTGCAGCCATCCGAAAGTAGTAGCCATCGGTGAGATAGGTCTGGATTATCATTATGATTTTTCTCCCCAAGATCGTCAGAAGGAAATCTTTGCAGAACAGATAGAAATTGCTGTCAGGCGAAATTTACCGATCGTTGTGCATACACGGGAATCAATACAGGATGTACTCGCAATTGTCCAAAACGCAGTGAAAACTCATCCCGATTGGAAACAGACCAGACCAACGACACCTCAGCGAGGAGTATTTCATTGTTTTCCAGGGACTGCTGAAGATGCAGAATATCTGCGTCGTCTCGGATTTTATGTCTCATATCCAGGAATAGTGACGTTTAAGAATTCAGCAAGCATGGAAATAGTGAAACAGATTGGCGTTCATAATATTCTTCTCGAGACAGACTCTCCCTATATGACACCAGTTCCTTTCCGGGGAAAACGAAACGAGCCGGCAAATATCGTGTGCATCGGGCGGAAGATTGCAGAATCACTTCATATCACAGAAGAAGAAGTGGCGCGAGTGACAACAGAAAATACAATGCATCTGTTTGGATTGCGCGATATTAAAAAGGAATTTTAGGGCTTGGTTTTCGCTTCCTGGTAAGCAGATCGATGTTCTTCGTCATAGTTTGAGAGTCTATCATAAACACTACGCTCAGGGTAGGTCTGGAATACTTCTGCGATTTCTCTGAACTTAGCATCAAAAAACTGCTTCACAAGAACGCTGTTACGTCCTTGACGATTTCGAATATCATTGATAGATTCAAGGGCATTTAGTATATTGTCTTGCGCCTTTTTCTGTTCCGTAGCGAGCAAATCAATTCCGTCATAATGGTAGTTATTCAGCGCGCTACGGAAAGAATCGTATTTCACATTCGTTAATTCATCAGTAATGCCGAACTTGCTGTAATTGGCTGAAGTTTGTTTCCAATCGCTCGCTGTGGCGGAACTCGATGCAAGTCGGACAATATTTATTGCTTTTTGAAAGCATGAATTTCCGGACATGGGAATATATGTTTCCAGATCATATCCAATAATGATATAAGCATAAAAATCAAGGAAACCGGTTAATGGATCAAAAATCATTTCATCATGATTCATACGTTGGTTGGGCATGTAAGTGAATTCCCAATTGTTATCCGCGATTCGTAGAATAGGTGATGTTCGATCCGATACTTCATCTCTGACATAAACAGGACGCTGACTGGCGATAACAACTTGCACCTGATAGCGATTACCGCTGGTCCCGCTTTTAAAGGAGATTTCCATATTACAAGAAATTTTTTCTCCATTAAGGTCTTCATTCGTAAAGCGTGTATTGTTCAAATAACGTTCAATGTCGGATGTAAAATTGCGCAGATAATCCCGCTGAGAAGATTGAATGCTCTCTATATTATTAATTGTCACTTTGCAGTTGAGCTCTTGTGAGACAAGAAAGGGTGGTATGATGAACACGAAAATAAATAAAATAACAATTATTTGTTTCATAGGAGGCTCTTTCTATGTATGTGTGCAAGAAATATAGCCAATTTCTATTATCTCAGCAAGGGAAAAGGATAAGCGCGGTATATCTCATCTGCTTGCTGGTAGGGATATCAGTTCTTCATTCAATGGAAAATAATGGCCGGGGTACAAAAGCGATTGGTATGGCGAACGCGTTCGTCGCAGTCTCGGATAATCTTTGGGCAATCAATTACAATCCGGCAGGACTTATACAAATCACAGGTATTCAATGTTCTGCTTTTATCATCCCTAATCAATTCGGTTTGCCTGAATTACGGACAACAGCTCTTGCAGCGGCTGTACCATTATCTTTTACGACGATTGCATGTAAAGTGGAGAAATTTGGTTTTGATTTATATAAAGAAACCGAAGTTGGAATATCCTGTGCCTCGAAACTTGATCACAATATTTCAGGAGGATTAACTCTTAATCTTCATCGTTTCGATATTGCCCGCTATGGCAGTACACAAAATCTCATTCTTAATGGAGGGATTCTTGCATCTGTGCTTAAGGGAATGGAAGTTGGTTTCAATTTCAACAATATGATGGGAGCAACAATTGGAAGATTGAATGAAAAAATTCCGCAACTGTTTGCTCTCGGTACATGCTGGTCTCCGCTTCATGATTTCCTTGTATCACTGGAGATGGAAAAAGATGTCCGCTCTCCTGCAAGTATAAAATGGGGTATGGAACAAATAGTGTTTGGTGTACTGGCGTTTCGTGCAGGAGTGGCGAATAATCCGGAGAAGTATTCAGCGGGGATTGCTGTAAAATATTCATTTTTTGAATTTGGATATGCAGGCTATAGTCACGTTGATTTAGGCTGGACTCATCAGATTGAAGTATCATTCAACATCGATAATTAAAAAAGTATGCATCGCTCATTTTTCTATTCCGTGATATTCAGTGTCCCAGTTGCACTCAGCGCACAAAAGTTGCAATCGGTAGACACTTTGAAAGTATCAGAAGATGTTTCCTGGGAAAAACTATTTGAAACAGGAACCGAAGATGAAGAAAATTCTTCGACTATTGACGAAGCTGAACAGATTGAAGATAATCCGCTCAATCTTAACACGGCGACATTAGAGGAACTTCACCGTATTCCTGTCTTGACAAATATGATTGCCTCTCGAATTATTGCGAGACGAAAGCTCGCACTATTTACATCGGTGGACGAACTGATAACCGTCGAAGGTGTAACACCGGAAATACTTTCCTTCATTCGACCGTACGTGAGAATAAGAAAGATGAGGGAAAAATCATACATGGCGGGAGTGCTCCTCAGCAGAGTGTCTTCCGAAATAGAAAAACGAAAAGGATTTATGAATGATGCGTATCCGGGATCGCCGCTGAAAATTCTCAATAAAATCCGTTTAGCGGTTGGCGACAAAGAAGTTCCATTGGCATCAACAATATCGACCATAGAAGTTGGAGCCTTAACAGAAAAGGATCCTGGCGAACGAAGCATCGCCAATTTTTCAGGCGGTTTTGGATGTATCTCTCTGCCCGTGTTCTCAACGCAAATAATCATTGGTAATTATCAAGTCGAAGCTGCCGAAGGTTTGATTTTCTGGCGTGCATCTGCAATGTCAAAAGGGAGCAACGTTATTGCTCCTACGTGCAAAAATGGCAGCGGAATTCATCCATATCTTTCAACTGATGAAAATTCCTTTCTGCAGGGAATCGCAGCATCTCTGGAATTCAGTTCAGTACATTTTCAGATGTTTTATTCGAATAAACCGGTCAATGCGACGATTGATTCACTCGGTCAAATATCAAGTACCGACCAAAGTGGATTGTTCCGTACTGAGAATGAATTACACAAACAAAAATCGACTCGCGAGACCTTGATAGGCTGTCGTGCAATTGCGTATCTTTGTGAGGGTTTAAAGCTCGGCGGAACGGTTTATCGTACTCATTTTAAAAATCCTTTGATATTGAAAAATGGAAATGGTGAGATTACTCCTCAGCTCTGGATGCAGGGAATGGATATTTCGTATACGAACCGAAATATCGATCTGTTCACAGAACTTGCAGCAGATCGGTCGCACGAAATTGCGATGATAGGCGGCATGAACTATGAACCAATGACATCACTATCGGTTTCATTCGTTGTAAGAAAATATCCGCCCGAATTTCAGAGCATTCATGGGAACGCATTTGGTGAGTCCGGCAGGGATGTTCAGAACGAAAACGGTGTGTATGTCGGCGTAAAGGTGCAGCCGATTGATTGGGTTTGTGTCTCAACATACTATGATCAATTTAATCATCCTCAACCAACTCAGTTTATCCCAGCAGCATCACACGGCAACGACTTTCTTGCGCTTGCAGAATGTCAAATAACAAATACGTTTCAGCTTGCGTTTCGCTACAAAAGAAAAGAATCACCATCGACGCTGGATGATTACGATTTGTACGGTAGAATGATGAAGCAAATTATTCCGCGCGTTCAGAAATACTATCGCCTGACGAGCGAATTGGCATCATCATCTTATATGCAATTATCGAACAGAATAGAATGGACAAACATAAAGTACGACGGAATGAAAAAATCGGAACATGGTATACTGCTGTCACAAACTATGAAATGTACTTTGTTACCCTCACTGGCACTTCGAGCGAGAGTCGCTATTTTTGAGACGGATTCATATGACTCACGGATGTATGAATACGAAGATGATCTTCCACGTGCATCATCCAATCCGGCACTCTATGGACGCGGCTTACGATGGTATCTTATTCTCCAATATAACATCTTTTTAAAAGTCGATATCGGGCTAAAATATTCTCAGACTATTAAAGATGATGTCACGTCTCTCGGTTCTGGCCTTGATGAAATAAAAGGGCATACTCAATCACTCTTGGCTATGCAAGTAGATGTTCGGTTCTGAAGTATTTCTCAAAGAACACTTTTTGAGGAGGGATCATTGTTGATGTTCCTTAAGTATATCGGTTTACTTACATTGCAATCTCATCGAAAAAAGGGTATATTTTCACAGAAACTTGTGTAATTATCAAGGTTGAAGCATGCTACAATTCTTAAAAAATCTATTTGGTTCAAAGCACGAACGTGATGTGCAAGATCTCTATCCCATGGTTGAGGATATCAATCAACACTTGGCTTCATTAGAAGCCCTTACAGATGACGAACTTCGCAATAAAACCATAGAATTTCGCCAGAGAATTCAAGAGTACATCAAAACCACTGAGGATGAGATTGCGCAGGCGAAAGAGACACTGAAGCAATCGGAGTCATTTGAAGAACGTGAAGATCTCTATGCAAAGATAGATGAACTCAACAAACAGCTCGATGGGCAAATTGAGGAAGTATTGAATGAAATTCTTCCAGAAGCTTTTGCTGTCGTAAAAGATGCCTGCCGTCGATTGGTAGGGCAGACATGGGATGTTGCCGGTACTAAAATTGTTTGGGATATGATACCGTTTGATGTCCAATTGATGGGTGGCATAGTACTTCATAAGGGCAAGATCGCAGAAATGACAACCGGCGAAGGAAAAACGCTTGTAGCCACTTTGCCTACCTATTTGAATGCGCTTACCGGACGAGGTGTACATATCGTTACCGTAAACGACTATCTTGCACTCCGTGACAGTCTGTGGATGGGCAAAGTATTTGAGTTTTTAGGATTGAAAGTTGCTTGTATCCTGCAAAATATGGATCCTCACCAGCGGCGTATTCAATATGCCGCTGATATTACCTATGGTACGAACAATGAATTTGGATTTGACTATCTGCGTGATAATATGGTAGTGAGCGCCGAAGAAATGGTCCAACGTCCCTACAACTACGCAATCGTGGATGAAGTGGATTCGGTTTTGATCGACGAAGCACGAACACCTCTCATTATCAGTGGGCCTGTTGCGAGCGAGGATCACAAGTTTGATGAAATGAAACCGTATGTCGACCGCTTGGTAAAAGCGCAGCAGAACTTTGTTGCAAAAATTACTTCTGAAGCGGAGGCGTTCTTAACACAAGGACGAATGGAGGAAGCCGGAGTTCAATTACTTCGTGCGCAGAGAGGGCTGCCAAAGAACAAAAAGTTAATGAAACTTCTTTCAGAGCCATCTAATAAGATGCTTATGCAAAAAACAGAGCGTGAGTATATGCAGGATCAAAGCGCGCGAATGCACGAGATCGATGATGAACTCTATTTCAGCACTGATGAAAAATCGCATCTTATCGATCTCACAGAAAAAGGACGTGAATTTCTTGCTCAAGGATATCCCGGGAACAACAAAGATCTGTTTGTCATTCCGGATATTGGCACCGAATTAAGTATGATAGAAGGCGACGCGACTACTTCCATTGATGAGAAACAGAAAAGGAAAGATAACGCCAATAAACTTTTTGCCGATCGAAGCGATCGCATCCATACGATCCATCAGCTTCTCAAAGCGTATAGTTTGTATGAAAAGGATGTTGAATACGTCGTATCAGAAGACGGCAAGATTATGATTGTGGATGAATTCACGGGCCGCCTCCTTTCGGGAAGGCGTTACTCAGAAGGACTTCATCAGGCTATTGAGGCAAAAGAAGGTGTTAAAGTAGAACGCGATACGCAAACTCTTGCCACGGTCACGCTCCAAAATTATTTTCGAATGTACAAAAAGCTTGCCGGCATGACAGGAACTGCGGAAACGGAGGCAGCAGAATTTTATGATATTTACAAACTTGACGTTGTCGTTATTCCAACAAACAAACCGATGGTGCGCGATGATAAGGACGATCAAGTATTTAAGACGAGACGTGAAAAATACAATGCAGTGATAGCCGAAATTGAAAATATGCGCGCCATCCAAAGGCCGGTACTGGTCGGAACGACAAGTGTAGAAGTTTCGGAAACAATAAGTCGGATGCTCAAACGGAAAGGCATACCGCATAATGTCTTGAATGCGAAACAACACCAACGAGAAGCAGAAGTTGTGGGAAATGCCGGATTACCGGGTGCTGTCACTATCTCGACGAATATGGCAGGCCGCGGAACAGATATCAAATTAGGCCCTGGAGTGAGAGACAACAGTGGATTACATATTATTGGAACGGAGCGACATGAGGCAAGGCGCATTGATCGGCAGCTTCGTGGCCGTGCTGGTCGTCAGGGCGATCCAGGATCCTCCCTTTTCTACCTTTCCCTCGAAGATGATCTCATGCGTTTATTCGGAAGTGAACGAATTGCAAAGATTATGGATCGGATGGGATTGCAGGAAGGTGAAGTGATCCAGCATCCGATGATTACACGCTCTGTTGAACGGGCACAAAAAAAAGTTGAAGAAAATAACTACGGAATCCGTAAACGGCTCTTGGAATATGACAATGTCATGAACCAACAGCGCGAAGTTATCTATGCCAGACGCCGACATGCATTGCTGGGGGAACATCTTAGAGATGATATCTTCGATATGATGCGTGATGCTATTGATAAACTCGTAGAAGTATATTATCCGGAAGGAGATATCGAAGGGCTTCGTAATGAAGTACGGGCACGTTTCCTTGTAGATCTCAGTCTCACACCAGAGCAATTCCAGTCATTAGGCAACAAAGGTGTCGCCGATGAAATTATTAGAGTGACTCAAGAATTTTACAGACGGAAGGAAGAACAAATAGGTCCTGATCTCATGTCGACACTTGAAAAAATGGCGATGCTGCAAGTGATTGATGTAAAATGGCGCGATCACTTACGAGAGATGGACGACTTGAAAGAAGGTATTCACTTGAGGGGATATGGGCAAAAAGACCCTTTAGTTGAATACAAAGGTGAAGCGTTTAAGATGTTTATGGAGTTAATGGATCTGATTGCGACCGATGTGCTCAATATGGTACTAAAACTTTATCCTGAACATCCTGAACAGCTTCCTGCACAACGAGCACGTCGTCCCATGCGGCGGGAAGATATGGTGCTGACACACGATTCAGCAGCAGGAGCCGGATTTGCCGCAAATAAAGAACCTGTTTCTTCGGCAGATGGACAGCAACGAGCACAACAGCCGAGTGCTCCGCGGGTTCAACAAATACGAGTTGGTCCAAAGACTGGAAGAAACGATCCATGCCCATGCGGCAGCGGCAAAAAATACAAAAATTGTCATGGAGGTTAAGCGATGATATATGTGGAGAAGATATAATGAAGAAGATTGAAGCTATAATCCGGCCATTCAAAGTGGATGATATGCGAGAAGCGCTTTCCGAGATTGGCGTGAAAGGTATGACTTTAACGGAAGTGAAGGGATATGGCCGACAAAAGGGACATACAGAGGTCTATCGCGGTTCAGAATACAATGTAGATTTTTTGCCGAAAGCGAAATTAGAAATAGTAGTAAAAGATGATATGCTGGAACGAGTGATTGCAGTTATTATCAAAGTTGCGAAGACAGGACAAGTAGGAGATGGGAAAATATTTATTACACCGGTAGATGATGTTATTCGCATTCGCACAGAAGAATCGGGTGAAGAAGCTGTGTGAGAATATTGCGTCGGTCTACGAATAGTGTTTGTGACGTTTGGCAATCAATCTAAGCGTTCTGTCGGGAGAAGATGGAACGTTTTTTTATCTTGAGCAATGGAAGAAAAAAAAGCACCGTATAAAGCTGGCTATGTTGCCATTGTGGGTGAACCCAACGTCGGAAAATCCACGCTTCTCAATGTATTGCTGGATCAAAAGATTTCCATTGTAACGGATAAACCGCAGACAACACGTCAGCGTGTTTTGGGTATTCTCAGTCGAGAAGATGCACAAATTATTTTTTTGGACACACCCGGACTGCTCAAGCCAAAATATCTTCTGCACAAAGAAATGGTCAAACATGCAGAAAGCGCTCTCGCAGATGCAGATATTATTCTTGTGATGAACGATATATCGCGGAAAACGGAACTGCCGCAAGAAGTGAGTATGCGTATTCTGCCGCTGTACAAAGCAAAACCTGTATTTCTCGTTATAAACAAAGTCGATAAGGTAAACAAAGAAGAATTGCTGCCCATCATTCAGACATTTGCCCAGGAAGGGCAGTTTAAGGAAATTATCCCTATCTCAGCTCTCAAACGAGACAACCTTAATGCAATCCTAAAAACAATTATCAAATATTTACCAGAACATAAAGCGTTCTATCCTACAGATATTGTGAGCGAGTATCCTGAACGGTTTTTTGTTGCAGAGTTTATTAGAGAAAAACTTTTCGAAAAATTCCGGGAAGAAATACCCTATTCGACAGCAGTAGAGATTCGTGAATTCAAAGAACGTGAAACTGGCAAGACACTCATCAACGCAGATATTCTTGTTGAACGCGATTCACAAAAAGGAATCGTCATAGGCAAAAAAGGAGAGGCGTTAAAGGAAATCGGAACTGAGGCGCGCAGGGAAATTGAAAACTTTTTGCAGCATGAAATATTCCTTGAGCTTCATGTCAAGGTACGTGAAAAGTGGCGTGAAAATGAGACGATCATTCGTCAACTCGGTTATCACAGTTAAAATTGAGAGTGTCGCATAGATGTCGGTACGTTTAAGAATCTATTTTGGCTATTTCATCATTTGTCTTCTCTGGGGTTCATCCTGGGCAGCGGTAAGGCTCGGTCTCGACACTGTTCCGCCATTTCTCTCGCTAGGAATTAGATTCTGTATCGCAAGTCTTATTCTCGGATTTGTAATTCTTATACGGCGCATGCGTGTACCAACTGATAAGAATTTTTGGAAGCTGGTGTTCATTCTCTGCAGTACATCGTTCACCATTCCGTTTATACTGATTTACTGGGCTCAAATCAAAGTAAACTCGGGATTTGCGTCTGTTCTTTTCGCTACGTTCCCATTTTGGGTTGCAATCTTTTCGCATTTATTTCTTCCCGATGAACGAATTACATCTCAACGGATTGTGGGCATGGTTATCGGGTTCCTCGGAGTTATCGTCATTTTCAATAATGCTTTTTCAGATGTGAGCAATACAACGTATTTAGGTATGATTGCTATCATCATTGGAGCAATTATCCAAGCCTTTGGATTAATTGCTTTACG
>Ga0182021_10004812_pt1 | contig 15914 bp, 16 predicted proteins | sample 612E3MmetaG_FD_120493 | JGI IMG/M metagenome (GOLD analysis project Ga0182021, IMG submission 120493) | Permafrost microbial communities from Stordalen Mire, Sweden - 612E3M metaG (Illumina Assembly) | ecosystem: Environmental > Terrestrial > Soil > Wetlands > Permafrost | place: Sweden... | reverse complement strand
TCCCCGCTCCCGGTTTATTGACAATATTCGCGGTTTATGCTATTTTAGCTTTGATGATGAGACAAACGCTCGCCCTCACACTTACGGGAACATACTCGGGAAACTGAGTGGGTTTGTCTCTGTTTGCGCGGAGGCCGTCCACACAGGACGGCTTTTTTATTAACGGGTAGAATAATTGAACGGTATGGATTTCACCCTCGCCCTGTCCCTCTCCTTGAGGCCCGCAGGACGAAATACTTTTACCGTTGAGGTAAAATGTACTGGGCGAGGGAACTGAATAATCGAAGGAATATAAAATGACCGAAAAATATAATCCAAGAGAAATCGAACAGAAATGGCAGAAAATCTGGGAAGATGAAAAATTCTACGAAGTAAAAGAGGACAGCGACAAACCAAAGTGGTATGCGCTGACGATGTTCCCTTACACCTCAGGCGACCTCCACATCGGGCATTGGTATGCAATGGCCCCCTCCGATGTTTATGCCCGTTTTAAGCGGTTACAGGGCTTTAATGTGTTGCATCCTATCGGATTCGACTCCTTCGGACTGCCGGCGGAAAACGCCGCCATTAAAAAAGGCATCCATCCTAAAACCTGGACTTACCAGAACATCGACAACATGCGCAAGCAATTGAAATCAATGGGTTCGATGTACGACTGGAGCCGCGAGGTGATTACCTGCGACCCGGAATACTATAAATGGACGCAGTGGTTTTTTGTTAAGCTTTTCGAACATGATTTAGCCTACAGAAGCAAATCGCCGGTCAACTGGTGTCCGAAATGCCAGGTGGTTTTAGCCAACGAACAGGTCGAAAACGGCCTGTGCTGGCGCTGCGAAACCCCGGTTGTCAAACGCGATTTGGAGCAGTGGCTTTTCCGTATCACCAGATATGCCGACGAGTTGATGGAACATAAGGACATCGATTGGCCGGAACGTATCCAAACCATGCAGCGGAACTGGGTCGGCAAGAGTTACGGCACCGAAATATCTTTCGGGCTCGAACAGCACGGTGTTGAGGAGAAAGAAATTAAGGTCTTTACTACCCGTCCCGATACGGTTTACGGCGTTACCTTTATGGTTTTAGCGCCGGAACATCCGCTGGTGGCGAAAATCACTGCCCCTGATAAAAAAGCCGAGGTCGAAGCCTATGTGGCAAGGACCCGCCGCTTTACCGACATCGAACGACTTTCTACCGAAAAGGAAAAGGACGGCGTTTTCACCGGCGCTTACGTCATTAACAGGCTCACCGGCGACAAAGTCCCCGTCTGGATTGCGGATTATGTGTTAGCCAGTTACGGCACCGGCGCCGTCATGGCCGTGCCTGCACATGATGAGCGCGACTTCGCTTTCGCCAGGAAATATAATATCCCGATTAAAGTTGTCATTGCCGGCCCAGAGTGGAAAGGCGAAGAACTGACTGCAGCTTACATCGAAGACGGTATGATGATTAATTCCAAGCAATTCGACGGCATGAACAACCGGGATGGTATCAAGGCAGTCACCGAATATCTGGAAACCAAACATTGGGGCAAAGGCACCATCAGCTACCGCATGCGCGACTGGCTGATTTCCCGCCAGCGCTACTGGGGTGCGCCGATTCCCATGATTCACTGCCCGAAATGCGGTATTGTAGCTGTGCCGGATAAGGACCTGCCGGTCCTGTTGCCGGAAGAAGCGGAATTTAAGCCGACCGGCGAATCGCCGCTGAAATACAACGAAAAATTCGTCAATACCGCCTGTCCGAAATGCGGCGGCCCGGCTAAGCGCGAGACGGACACCATCGATGGTTTTATGTGCTCCTGCTGGTATTTCCTGCGCTATTGCAGTCCGCACGACAGCCAGGCGCCTTTCGACCCGCAGCAAATGAAATACTGGATGCCGGTGGATATCTATACCGGCGGCGCCGAACATGCGGTGATGCACCTGCTCTATGCCCGCTTTTTCACCAAGGCCATCCGGGATATGGGATTAATAGATTTCGGCGAGCCGTTTAAAAAGCTCTTTAACCAGGGCATTATCGTCGCCGACCACCAGAAAATGAGTAAATCCAAGGGCAATGTGGTTAATCCCGATGCCTATGTCAATGAACTGGGCGCAGATACGGTGCGCGCTTATATGATGTTCCTCGGACCGTGGGAACAGGGTGGTGAATGGTTCGATACCGGTATCAGTGGCGTCGCCAGATGGCTGAACCGTGTCTGGAACATCGTGCTGGAAGAATACGAATCTAAAACGATCGATGCCCAGGCAGCCAAAGAACTGGAGCGGTTTACTCATCAGACTATCAAGAAAACAACCGGCGATATGGACCGTCTGCGGCTGAATACCATGATTGCCGGATTAATGGAATTAACAAATTATCTCAACAAAGTGAAGGAATCCGCCAATGTCCCGCTCGAAGACTGGCAAAAGTCTATTGAAGCACTGGTAATCATGATTGCGCCGACCGCGCCGCATCTGGCGGAAGAATTGTGGCACCGGTTAGGACATACCGAAAGCGTCCACAACCAGAAGTGGCCGCAATGGGACGAGGCTTTAGCCAAAGAGGATGAAATCACGCTGGTAGTACAGGTCAACGGTAAACTGCGCGACCGTCCCACCGTCCCGGCTTTAATTACCGAAGAAGAAGCCAAGAAAATGGCTCGGTCCAGCGAGAAAGTCCAACCATTTATCCTGGGCAAAACCATCGTCAATGTAATCTATGTTCCAGGGAAACTGGTGAATATTGTTGTGAAATGACGGGGGAAACAAAGTCACGAAGTTATCCCGATGAAAATCGGGATCCAGTGAAATATTGGAAATCAGGCGGGTATTAAAATGAAAATAGCATTTATCGGCGGGGGGAATATGGGGGAGGCGATTCTGGCAGCCATGCTTGGTAAAAAACTGGCAGTTGCCAAAGATATCACCGTCAGTGATATCGTAGAAACACGCCGTCAATACCTGATGCAAAAATATATGATCGCTGTGTCTGCCTTTAATATTGAGGCTATCAACGGGAAAGATATCGTCATCCTGGCAATTAAACCGCAAACTCTCGCCAATGTCATGACCGAGTTAAAAGACCATATGAAACCGAATCAACTGGTGCTGTCAATTATCGCGGGCGCCAGATTGAATAAATTAACCGACGGTTTAAATCATCAATCTATTGTCCGTTCCATGCCCAACACCCCGGCCCAAATCGGCGAGGGCATTACCATGTGGACGGCAACTCCGGAAGTTACCGACCAACAGAAGGAAACCGCCCGCATAATCCTCGGCGCGATGGGCAAAGAGTTTTATGCCCGCGATGAAGGCTGGTTGGATATGGCCACCGCCGTCAGCGGTAGCGGCCCGGCTTACCTTTTCTACTATATCGAAGCCATGACCGATGCCGCCGTGAAAATCGGCCTGCCGCGCGATATGGCCAAACAAATGGTCATCGGAACCGTGCTTGGCTCAGGTCATCTTTTGGCCCAGTCCGGGAAAGAACCGGCAGAGCTCCGCAAGATGGTGACTTCACCCGGCGGTACCACCGCCGAGGCGATTCAGACGTTTGAAAAAGAAGATTTTCCCGAGATTATCTACAAGGCTGTAAAAGCCGCTTACGAAAAATCCCAAAAACTGGGAAACAGCTAAAAGATCAGTATTAGAATAAAACTGAATCAGGCACTTAAAACGACAAAATACCATTGCGAATCATTCAACTAATGGATTCGCAATGGCATCTATCTTTAAACGAAACCGGTATTCAGGTGAAATCGTTAGTTACGGATGCAGTTTCTTGTACTTCGCCATCAATTGTTCTTTAGTCTCTTTGTGGGCAGGGTCAGGTATGCAGGCTTCTACCGGGCAGACCTCAGCACACTTTGATGAATCGTGGGCACCAACGCATTCAGTGCATTTGTCGGGAGCAATTTGATAAGTGCTTGCGCCCTCACTGATTGCCTTATTGGGACATTCGCCCTCGCAAGCTCCACAACTAATACAATCATCAGTAATCTTGTACGCCATGAATTCCTCCTCGATATTTTATAAAATAGATGACATCTCTTTAAAGAGTAATCTTCTTGCTTAAAACTTTTTCTTTTAGTGCTTTGGCAACATTCTTCGGTACCATGCTGTTCACATCGCCGCCCAGATTCGCAACTTCTTTCAATAGGCTGGAACTAAGGAATTGATATTGTAAACTTGTCATCAAACACACCAGTTCCAAATCAGGACGCAACTCTTTATTCATCAGCGCCATTTCAAATTCGCGTTCAAAATCAGAGGACATCCTTAATCCCCGAACCAGTGTCTGTGCCCCGATTGTTTTGGCATAATCGACGGTCATACCCGTAAACGACTGCACTTCAATATTTGGATAATTTTTCGTTGCCTCTTTCGCCATTTTCACCCTTTCATTGGTTGTGAACAGTATATGTTTCCCCGCGGTACTGTCATAGATACCGATGATAAGTTTATCAAAAAGGCGCGACGCTCTGATGGCAATATCCAGATGTCCGTTGGTGATCGGGTCAAAAGTTCCGGCATAAAGAGCCACTGTCATGCTACATTCTCCTTACGGTAAATTGAAATAGTGCTGTCACCATGACGACGTTCTTTAAATTGAGTTAACATTCCATAATTTGGTTTTAAAGAAAAACGTGACGAATGGGTCACTACTACTATTGAATCCTGATTTACCAATTTTGAGCTTGCGAGTTGTTCCACCACATCACCGATAGAAGTATCCGGATAAGGCGGGTCCATAATAACAACACTGTACTCCTTTTCAAGAAGCGAGAGAGCTCTCGCCGCAGACATGCAGTAGACATGTGACTGCGTGCTGAAGTTAGTCTTCTCCAAGTTCATTTTGATTATAGCACAACACCGTGGTTCACGGTCAACAAAATCCACCCAATCCGCGCCACGGCTCAGTGCTTCGATTCCCATGGCGCCGCTGCCGGAAAAAATATCCAGCACCCGTGACCAATCATCGGTGAGATTCTCCAGCATGGCAAATATCGAGCCCCGTACCAGGTCAGTCGCGGGACGGAGGCCGGTCGCCGGGACTTTCAAATGCGTTCCTTTGGCAGTGCCGGTAATAATACGTAACATTAAGTTAATCGTAGCGAAATAGGGAGAAAGCTGTCAAACCGGAGGAAAATACACTTATCTCTCAGCGTATAATAACATCGATGGCAGTAGAATGGGCAAAGCCTCCCGCCCATTGCGAGGAATCCTTCAGCTGAGGGATGACGTGGCAATCTCACTACTTTAGGCTGAAATTGTCGAGCCGAAGAGCCATTTTCGGTGCTTGACGCAGTCAATGTACACTGAACGATGGGAAGAGGCGGGAATCCAGTGTATTGCTTACAATTTCACAGCGCGTGTCACAATATAGGTTGCCGTATATTTCCCCAGCTGGTCCAGCGCTTCCGGTTCGTCCCGGTCTTCGTAAAAACCGGTAATGACAAACCCGGCCGCAATCTGTCCGCCAATCTGGGTATCTAATGTGTGACTGAATTCCATCGGTTCGCCATCGGTAATTCTTTTTTGTTTTTGTACTTCATCCAGGTCGGCGGCATCCGAATAAGGCAGTTTATATCTCACATACAATTCGCCGGTACGTTCCGCCAATTCCCAATCAAAGAGATAAACCACCGGATTGGTGAATCCGGAGAGCAGCGACCCGCCTTTGCGTAAGACCCGGTACGCTTCTTTCCAAACCGGACGCACATCGGGCACAAACGTATTGGAGACTGGATGCACGATCAAATCGAAACTGGAGTTGCTGAATTGGCTCAGGTCGGCCATGTCCCCTTCGACCGTCCGGATTTTCAGGGAATCACGGGCCGCTACTGACCGGTCGGTTGCCAGCATTAACGGAGAATTATCGAAAACGGTGACATCGGCGCCGGCAGTCGCCAAAATCGGCCCCTGTACACCGCCTCCGGAAGCTAAACAAAGGATTTTTACATCTTTCAACAGTGGAAACCATTCTTCCGGCACCGGGATGGTTGGAGTCAGGTAAATCCGCCAGTTACCCGCTTTCGCCTGTTTTATAACTTCCGGACCGGCCGGAATCGTATATCTCTTCCCCTGTTTTACCTTGTTATCCCAAGCAATTTGATTGTATTTTCTGATATCCATCTTTCTGCTTAGGGCGCTTGCCCCGGCCTTTTCGCGTTATCCGGTCTTATTCAATCCACTGCTTGTCGGTTAAACCCAGCCGTCTGAAAACATCGTCTACATAACGCAGGTAATAGTTATAATCGAATAAACCTTCCAGTTCCGGGACCGTTAATGCAGCCATTACGTCTTTATCTGCTTTGAGCAGATTGATGAATTTTTTAGTATCGCTCTGCCAGGTCTTCATCGCATTCCGCTGTACGATCTTGTAGGCGCTCTGCCGGCTCATCCCTTTGTCGATTAAAGCCAGTAAAACTCTTTGCGAAAACAATAAGCCCCGGGTGATTTCCATGTTCTGCTTCATTCGCTTCGGGTAAACGTTCAGCCCCTTCATCACGGAAGTGAAGACATTCATCGAATAATCGAGAGCCAGACAGGCATCGGGCAGAATGATACGTTCCGTCGAGGAATGGCTGATATCGCGTTCGTGCCACAATGTAATATTCTCCAGGGATGTTACGGAGTAGCCACGAATCAGTCTGGCCAGCCCGCAGACGCGCTCGCACAACTCCGGGTTACGCTTATGCGGCATCGCCGAGCTGCCGGTCTGACCCGGACTGAACGGCTCTTCCACTTCACGCACTTCCGTTTTCTGTAAAGCCCTGATTTCGGTGGCGAATTTTTCCAGCGAACTGGCGATGATTGCCAGCGTCGTTACGAATTGCGCATGGCGGTCGCGCTGCAGGACCTGGTTGGAAATCGGGGCAGGGGTCAGTCCCAATTTATGGCAAGCCTTCTCTTCCACCTGAGGTGACAACGTGGCAAATGTCCCGACGGCGCCGGATATTTTACCCACAGAAATTATTTTCCGGGCTTCCGCCAGGCGGTGTTTGTTGCGGTTCATTTCTTCAAACCAGATAGCAAGTTTTAACCCGAAGGTAATCGGTTCGGCATGAACGCCGTGAGTGCGCCCCGCCATCGGTGTATTTTTATATTTGATGGCTAATCCGGCCAGTTCTGCCGTCAATTCTTTGATATCTTCTGCCAGGATGTCCGAAGCTTCAATCAACTGCAAACTGAGTGCCGTATCCATAACATCGGACGACGTCATCCCCAGGTGGATATAGCGCGATTCTTCTCCGATGCTTTCCGCGACAGTATTCAGAAAAGCGGTAACATCATGATGCGTCTCTTTCAAAATCTCATCCATCCGCTTCAGGTTGACACGAGCGAGCTTAATTTTTGGTATTGCAGAGCGTGGCACCACCCCCAGTTGCGCCCAGGCTTCACAGGCGGCAATTTCAACTTCAAGCCATTTGTTAAACTTGTTTTCTTCCGACCAGACCTGTTTCATCGCCGGCCGGGAATAGCGCTCAATCATTTGCCATCTCCTTGCAGTTTATTCCGGTATGCATCATACGCCTTTCTGATATTATCATATTTTAAACCGAGAATCTCGGCCGCCAAATAAGCTGCATTCTTTGCGCCCGCAGAACCTACTGCCACACAGGCCACCGGTATCCCGCCGGGCATCTGCACGATGGAATACAGCGCATCGATGCCTTTCAATTCACCGCTGGGCAGTGGCACCCCAATGATAGGAATCGTCGTCCAACTGGCCAGCACCCCCGGCAAATGCGCCGCGCCGCCGGCGGCCGCGATAATCACTTCCAGGCCCCGCTGCCGCGCAGTTTGGCCGTACTGTCGGGCTTTATCCGGCGTCCGGTGCGCCGAGATCACATTCACTTCATGTTCGATGCCCATCTCTTTCAGAATATCCAGCGTCGGCTGCATTGCCTCCGCATCCGATTTTGAACCCATTACCACGCCAACTAAAACCATTGCTTTCCCCTCCCCGGTATCACTGCTAATAATCAAGATTCAAGTATCAAGTTTCAAGAATATGCTGACTTTTTATTTAATTTTCTCTACTATCGTTGTAAAGATTTTCAATAATTCTGATGATTCGTTTACTAACTTTTGCCTTTTTCCCTGAAGAACTTGGCCCTCAATTTCAAATCGCTGCAACCAATATCTGCTTTCCTTAACTTCTTTCCGGCAGATTCTGATCCTCATGGTCTGATCTTTTTTCCCAAGTGATTCTCTAGCTTCGATATAGTTTGCGCCAACAGAACCTGCCGAACGTACCACCTGTTTAACCAATTCAATATTTACGAGCGTTTTTGGACGTAACCCCACGAATTCAAACATATCCCTTGCGTATTTTATAGTTCTTTCTTCTAAATCAAATGGTTTTGTATCTGATTTTTCGACCATAAAATCCAATCCAAAATTCTTGATTATTGTCTATTGATTCTTGACTATTTTTCTTTAAACTGTGCGATATCTCTTCTGTAATGACACCCGTCAAAATGAATTCGCGAAATATTATTATAGGCTTTTTCCCGCGCCTGGGCAATCGTTTTACCCATGGCTACAACCGTCAGGACACGCCCGCCATTGGTGAGGACTTCCCATGGTGTTTCCCCGATCTTCGTGCCGGCATGAAACACCACAACGTCGCTGTCCACATCGAGCAGGCCGCTGACAGGTAATCCGGTTTTATAATTTCCCGGATAGCCACCGGACGCCATTACCACCCCGACACAAGCATCGTCGGAGCATTCAATCTTAATCTGGTTTAATTTACCCTTAATTGCTGCCATCATTATGTCAACCAAATCGGTTTTTAAACGGGGCAGAATAACCTGAGTTTCCGGGTCGCCGAAACGGGCATTGAATTCCAGTACTTTCACGGCTGCTTTATTAACCATCAAGCCGCCGTAAAGCACTCCCCTGTATTGCCTGCCCTCCTGAGCCATCGCTTTAATCGTGGGCACCATGATCGCGTCCATTGCTTGTCTCTGCAATAGGGAGCTATCGAAAACAGGCGGGCTGTAGCTGCCCATACCGCCGGTATTCGGACCCTTATCACCGTCGTTCACCCGCTTATAGTCGCAGGCAGAGACCATCGGTAAAACAGTAATGCCGTCACTAAAAGCAAAATAACTCATTTCCCGGCCGGGCAGAAACTCCTCTACCAGCACCTGATTGGCCGCCGTGCCCAGCTTTTTCTCCTGCATAAAATCTTTGAGCGCCGCTAAAGCCTCATCCATTGTAGCCGCCACAACGACACCCTTACCGGCCGCCAGTCCATCGGCTTTTATGACAATCAGTGGTTTTTGCTGCTGAACATATTCTTTTGCCTGCGTATAATCCGAAAAACTGACACTCCTGGCACAGGGGATATTATATTTCTGCATCAAACCTTTGGAAAAAACTTTACTGGATTCGATTTCTGCTGCCAGTTTACTGGCGCCGAAAATAGGGATACCAAGACTTTCAAAATGGTCGACAATCCCTTCGGACAAGGGTACTTCAGGTCCAACTACGACCAGGTCGATATTCTTCTGTTGCGCTGCCTTCGCCAGCGACTTAATATCATTGGCGGCAATATCCAGATTCTGAGAAATGCGCGCGGTGCCCGCGTTTCCCGGTGCGGTATACAGTTCCTTTATCCTGGGACTCTGGGCTAATTTCCAGACAATGGCATGCTCTCTGGCGCCATTACCAACAACCAGGACTTTCAATTTTCACCTCCATTTCTGATATGAAGTCTGTGATTAACCTCTACCTTTAGCAAAAGGGAGGTTGAGAGAGATTTTTCAGTTTTATTGCCATTTTTACTCCCACTCGATCGTTGACGGGGGTTTTGACGTGATGTCATAAACGACTCTGTTCACTTCCGGGACTTCATTCACAATACGATTGGAGATACGCGCCAAGACATCATAGGGCAGACGTGCCCAGTCGGCCGTCATCGCATCTTCACTGGTGACAGCGCGAATGCCCACGAGATAGCCGTAGGTGCGATGGTCACCCATCACTCCTACCGATCGAACCTCGGTTAGCACCGTAAAACTCTGCCATAACTGGCGGTAAAGATTCGCCTTTTTGATTTCGTTCATCAAAATAAAGTCAGCAGAACGTAAAATCTCTAACTTTTCCGGGGTCACTTCACCGATGACGCGAATCGCCAGGCCCGGTCCGGGGAAGGGTTGACGCCAGACCATTTCTTCCGGCAACCCCAATTCCAAACCCACTTTTCTGACCTCATCCTTAAAAAGAAAGCGCAAGGGTTCAATCAATTTTAAGCGCATTTTAGCCGGTAGTCCGCCGACATTATGATGGGTTTTAATTTTAGCCGAGGCAGAGCTGCCGGATGAGGCGCTCTCGATGACATCAGGATAAAGCGTACCCTGAGCCAGAAAATCCACTTTACCCAGTTTCGTGGCTTCTTCTTCAAAAATACTGATGAATTCTAAACCGATGTTTTTCCGTTTTGTTTCCGGGTCAATGACGCCCTTCAGCCGATTTAAAAACCGTTCGGTGCCGTCGACATAAATAATATTCATTCCCATGTTCAAACGGAAAGTATTGAAGGTCCTTTCTACTTCCTCGCGCCGTAAAAGTCCGTTATTTACGAAAATACAGGTTAATTGATTCCCGATTGCCCGGTGCAGTAAAGTTGCGACCACCGATGAATCGACACCGCCGGAAAGCGCGCTGATAATCTTGCCATTACCCACTGTTTCCCGGATAGAGGCAATGTTTTCATTGATAAAATTACCGATTGTCCAGTTTCCTTTGCAGCCGCAAATATTGTAAGCAAAATTCTTCAGAATTTCTTTCCCTTGCGGGGTATGCACCACCTCGGGGTGGAATTGAATGCCGTACATTCCTCTTTCATTGCCGATGGCGGCATTTGGCGTATTTTCCGTTTGTGCCAGTGCTTTAAATCCGGGCGGCATCTCCAGGATACTGTCACCGTGGCTCATCCAGACGGTCAGGGATTCATCAAGTCCGGCAAAAAGCGGTGAATGACGGTCGCTGACATGTAAAACTGCGTGTCCGTATTCCCGTCTGGTGGAAGAAATCACCTTACCGCCAAGTTGGTGCGTCATAGCCTGCATGCCGTAGCAAATACCCAACACCGGCAGACGGCCCTCATAAATATAGGATGGCGCTAATGGCGCGCCTGTTTCATAGACACTCGAAGGACCGCCGGACATAATTATTCCCTTGGGTTTGAGCGATGCGATTTTCTCCCAGGGTGTATCGAAAGGTAACAATTCGCTGTAAACGTTGCATTCACGAATCCGCCGGGCAATGAGCAAGCTGTACTGCGAACCAAAATCCAGAACAATGATTACCTCGCGTTCCGCGGCGGGGATGGCTTGCGGGGTCGGCAAGGGTTGGACGCCGCCCTTTTCCTTGGCAATTTCCAGATAGGTGGTGACTTCGATGTCACCGCTCATCGCCACTCTCCCGGTCGGGTTAGGTCTTGGCTTATCGGATTCTGTGCTCATAAATCCCTCTATTTGATTGTAATCAATCTGTTTATTTGAAAAATGTAATGATATTATAACCTAATTTTAAAAAAGCGGCACTACGATATTTAATACAGGATAATTTTGCCCTGCCATCCCAATTCTTCTTCTAATGAAGGAATTACTTTACCGTCGACAGGCTGATAATGACGATGCCGGCAGTCATTATGGCGATGGCAGTAAACTTTAACAAAGCAGTGTTTTTATGGAGAGGCTCATTCACAATATTCGGCAGGAACCGGCTTAACACCAGGGAGAAGATAAAGACAAATACCGGACGTGTATTCAAAAGGGCATTTACAAGCGCTACCGGTCCGAGTCCCATTGCCTTAAAAGCCAATATGGCAGATACGATACCAATACACTGGTCGCCGACAACCAGTCCGATTTTCTGAGCCCTCTGCGGCATGTCCTTCAATTCCAATAAATTTGTTTTCCGCAGAGAGTAAGCCAAAACAATAGTTCCGGTACAGATTCCTGTGATGCCATACGTATTCCAGAATGGAATCGTCTTCAATCCGTACTTGAAACCGATGCTGGTAATCGCGCCGATTAAAGCAGTCAGGAGAAGTAAAAAGAATGATTTATGTAGTTTAGTTTTGCCGTCGCCGCGGTTACGTTGTAACGAAATCAAAATCGCACCGGCCACGGTCATGATAACAGCCAACCACTGCCAATAACCCAACGTCGCGCTCAATAGAGGAATAGACAACAATGCGACAAATATGGGGCCGGTACTGACAATGGGAATCACCCTTGATACTTCACTTTTCCGAAGGGTGTTCAACACAATAATGGAAGAACACCCGTTAAGACCGGCAGCGCCAACAATGGCCAGTATATGTGAAACGCCGGCATTAGCAGGGAAAGGAAAAACCGCTAATAAAATACCCGCAGCAATCACCTGAGTCAAACCCATGGGGATCAGGAAAGACACCAGGCTGGGCATTTTTTTTGTCAGGAGATGACTATCGATGATATTGGCGATCGAAACGACCACCGCGGCAGCCAGAGCGGTAATAATCCAAACCACGGTTTAGGAGCTCCTTTTACATATTTGTCCGGTGCAGATCGCGGCATTCCGGATATAGCTTTAACCGTACAATCCGATAATAGCGACACCGCCGGTAATCATTGCTATCCCGATAATTTTTATTATTATCGTCTTTCGCGCTATATGCTCTGTGATAAAGCCTGGATAGAAGCGGCTGATTATCAAAGAGAAAATTAAAATAAAAGCAGGCCGGATATTCATAATTGTTGATACCAGTGCAACCGGACCGCTGCGAATGGCGATGAACGATAAAATAATCCCTAAAGCCGCAATCATCTGGTTGCCGATTATCAACCCTATTTTTTGATTTCGCTGTTCGAGGTTTTTTAATTCCAAAATATTTTTCTTCCTGGCTGCATAAATCAGAGCGACCGTTGCGACACAAAGGCCGTTGATAGTGAAGGTATTCCACGTTGATATTGTCGTCATTGCGTACTTGTAAGCGATATTTGAGACCGAAAACAGCAATGCAACAAATAACAGCAGCAGAAACGATGAGTGCAACTTGGTTTTCTTACCGCCGCCGTCAAGTTGTAAGGAAATCAATACCGCTCCGGCCACGGTTAAAAGAACAGCCAACCAACCCGTGAAACTCAGCATCTCCCCGAGCAGCGGCATCGATAACAGCGCGACAAAGATCGGAAAACTGCTCGTGACCGGAATCACGCGGGATACTTCACCTTTTTGCAGGGCGTTTAATAAAATAACTAAAGCCACAGCATTCGCCAGTCCGCCGCCGATACCTGCCAGGATATCGGCAAACCTTGACGCGGCGGGAAAGGGGAAAATCGCCAGTGCTATCAATGCCGTAACAGCCTGAAAAACAGCCATCGTCAGCAGGTAAGGAGATAAACCCTGTAATTTTTTTGAAAGGACATGACTGTCGAGAATATTAGCAATTGAAATTGTAATTGCGGTGGCGAGAGAAGTGACGATCCAGAGCACGATGTGCACCAATTCCTTCACAGTAAATTAAACGGCTAAATCTCGCTCTTTAGCGGGATAAAATTTGTAATGATTCCGTACTAACTGTAATTAGCCTTTGTACAGATAAAGCGGGGAATCATCGGTGATCAGTCTGCCGCCCCGTGCGGTCGCTTTACGCATGTGTTTCGGCAGCGTGAACATTTGCAGATGGGTCAAGCCGTCATAGAACTTCAGGTCGGTTAATGTCCGCGCTTTAATTCTTTTGTCTATTTCGACCGGAGTCAGCGCCGCGGTATCCATGGTCATCGATGCCACACAGAATCCCCAGGGTCCGCCGAATGACGGAATATCGGCCTGATAAATGCTAACGATGGGGAAAACGCTTTTCAGCGTATGACTGACGGCTTTCAGGTTCAGCAATTCCGTATATGAAGCGCAACCGGATTGCACCGAAATAACACCGTCTTTCGTCAGTTTACTCTTAACGATCTGATAGAATTCTCTGGTGTAAAGCAGATAAGCCGGCCCTTTTTCCACCGGCTCCGTCAGGTCTATAATAATTACGTCGAATTTCTCTTTGCTCTCGGCCAGCCACTTGCGGGCATCGGTATTGTAAACTCTGACACGTTTATCGACAAAAGCACCGGCATTGTATTCGGGTAAATACTTCTTACAGACTTTGATAACATCAGCATCGATATCGACCATCACTGCTTTTTTCACCGTCGGGTGCTTTAGAATTTCACGCAGAGTGGCGCCTTCCCCGCCGCCGGCAACAAAAACTTTTTCCGGCTTGGGGTGTGCCAGCATCGGCGGATGTACCAGCAATTCGTGATATACAAATTCATCAACTTCGCTGGATTGAATCTTGCCGTCCAGTACCAGCACTTTTCCAAAGCTGGGACTTTTCATTATATCGATCGATTGGAATTTGGTCCGGCCGGAATAAATCGTGCCTTCGATCGCATGCAATTGCAATAAGTGGGGGTTTATTTCGTCAAAAAACCATTTGGATGATTCAAGTTCCATTGTTTTCTATCCTTTTACTCTCTTCTTAGAGTCAATTATCCCGCGGTCCATCAGAATGACGGAATGAGTACGGGGTTTCAATCTGGCGATGAGAACTGCGGCGGCTTTTTCCGGTTTCACGCGGGTACCGCAGGTAAAAATATCCGCGCCGGCATAACCGTGTTCCGGCCAGGTGTGAACCGTCAGGTGAGATTCGGCGATGATGATGACGCCGCTGACCCCCTGCGGACTGAACTGATGAAACGATTCCCCGAGGACGGTGGCGCCGGATGCTTCAGCAGCGGCCAGCATAATTTCTTTGATAAAACTGATGTCATTGAGAAGCTTGGGGTCGCAGTCATTTAATTCTAAAAGTAAATGTTTGCCTAAAGCTTTCAATCACCCGTCCTCCAAAGAATAATCAAGACACAACCTTAATTCTAATGAAAAACGGCGACTTTAGCAATACAGATTTTGGAGTGAGCGATTAGTCTTCAGCTATCAGCTTTCAGCCTTTTATCATTATCGGGTTTAAACCGACAATACAGTTACGGGGGATCAAATCCCATTCACAAACTCAAACACGCTTCCACTGACAGCCAGAATAACTTTTCCGTAAATGGCATAGTGGTGCTCTCAAAACGCGGGTCCCATTCATCCCCGCTCACATCGTCACCCGCTCCCAGATATTGCCCGAATGGAACATTACGGAATTTGGCCACCGCCAGTAATGCTGCACATTCCATTTCCACCATCAGGCAATTTTCGGCCTTTCTTTCCGCGATCTTTTTCTTCGTTTCCCGGTAAAAAGCGTCTGTCGTCCAGACCTTGCCGGTTTCATAATTAATATGATGTTTTTGCAGTACATTTTCCAGTTTTACCACCACCCCGGGGTCCATTTCTACCGTGCGCGCCGGCGGTAAATAATGATAAGAAGTTCCCTCATCCCTGACCGCGGAACCCGGGATGACGACGGTTCCTCTCTTTAGTTCCGGTTTGAGAACACCCCCCGAGCCGCAGGCCACGAACTTCCGGCAGCCGAGCGCGATAAGCTCTTCAAATATCCCGGCCGCGAAAGGTGCTCCGATTCCCGGGAAAACTACCGTAACATTGCCAATGGGCGTCTGGACCGTAAATACGTCGACCGGCTGTACCGTTGAGGTAAGGGTATAAGCCTTTTTCAGAATCTCTTCACCTGATAATTTGTGAATCAAGTCAGCATAAAAAATCATCACGCACGCTTCCGGCAAATCCTGTTTGCGGTGCATCATGGTCGGGTCGATCAGCGCCTTTTTATCCGGGTCGAATTCCAGCAACGGAATATCATCTGATGTAAATTGTCTTTTCTCCACTTTTATTGCTCCGCCTTCGCCGCAAGCTCCGGCCGGTGCAACAGCACGGTCACCCGCGGGTAAAAATTATGCCGCCGGTAAAAGG
>Ga0182021_10004810_pt1 | contig 15918 bp, 12 predicted proteins | sample 612E3MmetaG_FD_120493 | JGI IMG/M metagenome (GOLD analysis project Ga0182021, IMG submission 120493) | Permafrost microbial communities from Stordalen Mire, Sweden - 612E3M metaG (Illumina Assembly) | ecosystem: Environmental > Terrestrial > Soil > Wetlands > Permafrost | place: Sweden... | reverse complement strand
GGCGGAGAAGACCCTTCGGGAATGCAAGAGAAATCTCGCGGAGCATGAATTCTACGTGGGCAACTTCTACTTCAAGAAGAAGCAGTATAAATCCGCACTGAAGAGATTTGAGACAGTTGCGAAGGATTATGCAAATCTTGGTCTGGACTACAAGGTATCTTACTTCATAGGTGAGACAAAGAAGCGTATTGCCGACGAAGAGGCGCGCAAGGCGGAACCGAAGACCGCAAAGTAACTCTTCCTGCCTTCCTGAAAAATCAATTGTGAGTGGAAATAGAACTTTTTGCGAAGCGCGGGACATGCGGCTAAGGCGCTACGGGGAAGTGTTTTATTTTCTGCAGGGTCTTATACGTGCATTCCTCCGGTGTGAGAGAGGTATCGATGATGATATGCGAATCTTCCGGCATTTCGGTGATCCTCTCAAATGCTTCCTTCTGTGCCAGGTAAATTTCCCAGCGCCCGTCAGAAGCTTCTCCCTTATCAAACGTCCGCATATCGAGTCTCTTCCTGATAATATTCTCCGGGCATGTGCACTCGATGATAAAGAAATCAGCCTTTAGCCTCTCTGCCGCAGCGAGGGCCCTTTGACGGTCGGCGCGACTCCTGTATGATGCATCGATGATGATTGACTTTCCTTCTGTCAGCTTCTGTGATGCGAGTTCGATAGCCTTATCGTAGGTCTTCCGCGTAACTTCTTCCCTATATATACCCGTGCCAAAGGCTTCAGCATGTCTTTCCGCAGGCGCCATATGTAACATCTCTTTTCGCAGGATATCGGTGCGAATGATTTCAGCGCCGATGCGGGGGGCAAGGGAGTCGGCGCGGACGCTCTTTCCCGTTCCCGTAAGTCCAGCCATCAGGACGAGCGCCGGTTTTTCCAACCTCGCCGCATACGTGTAGGCGAGATCGAAATACCTCGATGCCGCCTTTATTTCTTCCGCACGCTCTTCCGGTGTCACGGAGCTTTCACCCAGCCGGAAACTTATGACTTTGCCACGCACATAGGCGTAGTAGCATTTATAGAAATTCTGCAGGCTTCCGATCTCACGATCATCTGAATGTCCGATATAGGCCGATACAAAAGTATCTGCATATCCGGCATGGCCGTTATAATCGAGGTCCATGGCCAGAAACGCCACTTCCGAGGCGACGTCTTCATAGCGGAACCTTTCGTTGAATTCGATGCAGTCAAATATGATGATGTCGTCCGGGCTGTAATCATTGCCTGGCCCGTTTGCTGTGCCTCGCCTTGTAGCCGGGTCTGCAATGCAGATGTGGTCAAGATGCAGGTCGCCGTGGCAGTCTCTGATCTTATGGTCCTGCACTCTTTTCAAAAGGAGATTATGATGCCTGGCCATGAAATCGTATGCGTAATCTCTTATGAAACGGTACTGATGTTCCGGGATGGTTATATTTATGTAATTCCGAGTTTCTTCAAAATTCTCATCGTGGTTCCTGTGTATCGTTTCGACGCCCCCGATCTCATCAATCTTGCCGCCTGTAGCGGCATGCGCGTGGAAGTGAGAGAGCTTCCTCGCTACGGCATCCATGATCGGCAGGTCAACTTTTCGGTGTTGCAGCAGCGTTTTGAGCATCCTGTCCCCGGGCAGCTTCTTCATGAGGACGGCGTAATCGACGACGCGTTCTCCTTTTCCCAGCACTATGTTGCCGACTGCATCTTCGCCGATCTCGAGGACGTCCAGGTAAATATCCGGGGCCAGTCTCCTGTTCAATCGGAGCTCTTCGTAGCAGTAAAACCTTCTCCTCTCTATTGTGGTAAAATCAAGAAAGTCGAAATCAACGGCCTTCTTGATCTTGTAGACGTAATCTCCGGCGAGGAAAATGTATGATATGTGGGTCTGGATTAGTTCGATATGTTCCGGCCGGTGGGGATAGAATTCCGGCCGGAACATCGCTTGAAGCAGTTTGGGATGAGTCATCTCGTTAGATAATGCCCTTGCCTCCGAGCTCTTTGAGCTTCACCGGGCCATATCCAAAATACTTGAGGTATATGAATCCGTTATCGTAGCCAATGGGCCGGCAGGCCCATTTTGTCCTCGGCGGGGTCTCCGTTGACTTCCACTGCGCTTGGGCGCAAAGAACAGAACCATAGACTGGATCCTGAACCGGCGTGAACATGCCCCGGTCCAGCCAGTTCTCATCGTGCATCGCCTTCCAGGGCGATACGATCTCCGCTACGACAGGGGTGATGGGCGCCAACCTGCCGCCTTTTGCATATTCGATAGATTTGTTTGTGAGTTCCTCACTTGTATACTGGGCAGTCAAGGGATCTATCATAGACTGATACTTGAGCTGCCAGTCTTTCTTCATGAAAGGCGCGAGCGTCGTCCATTCGTCGGCTTTCCACTCGTCGTATTTTCCGATGATGTCTACGAAGGCCTTCCACATCTCCAGGCGGAGACCGCCGAGGAAGACACCGCCGTCCTTCGTTGGATAAAAACCATACAGCCATAAAGCGGTATCGAGGCTGCCGAAGCGCTCATTGACCACGCCCGCCTCGCCATACCACATGAGCTGATAATCATTCAGGCGGCCGTATGCCTCCGGCGTGGATACGTCTATTGCCTGGCCTTCGCCTGTAATGTCCCTGTAATAAAGGGCCGCGAGGATGCCCATGGCTCCGAAGGTGCCGGAGACTGCCCACGCGATCCATGGTCCCGCCTTCGTGGGAACGGCGTGCGGCATATCCTTTGCCGTCTTTCCTTCCGGCAGGACCTCGCCCGTCGCATACTGTATGCTGGAGCGCGCTTGGGAAACGTTGTCATAGTCGTACTGCTTTCTCTTGCTCTCCGGGCCGAACTGGCCGAAAGTGGAAATCGATGCGAAGATGAGGCGGGGATTAATCTCCGAGAGCGCCTCGTAGCCGATTCCCCATTTCTCCATTGTGCCCGCAGGATAGGTCTCGATAAGCACGTCCGCCTGAGCGACAAGAGATTTGAGTATGTCTCTCCCTTCTTCCGTCTCCAGGTTCAGTGTTATATGGTACTTGTTTCGACCCTCCTGTAGATACGCGAGCCCCGTATCCTTCACCATAATCCCGTTGGGGGAGTAGGTCCTGACCAGGTCTCCTCCCGGTGGTTCAATGCGAATGGTCTCTGCGCCGAGCTCTGACAGCATGGAAGAGCAGAAACATCCTGCCATGCTCCGCGAGCTCAAATCAATTACGACGAGGTCATCCAAGGCCTCGGGTTTTTCAAAGTTCCGTGCCGGATTATCAAGTGACTTGATATTGTCCGCCCATGCCGCCCATTTTGCTCTCTTGTAGTCTGCCATGGTTCATCACCTCCTTAATATGGCGCCGGATTGCCCGTCCCAATCTGGGGGCGGCCTGCGGCCTTGCTGGTCCTTCCATCTTCCCAGGACTCCTTGCGTATAGAGTTCGTCCAGTTGGGACTGGCTCCTCCCGAGGATCTTGGTCATGATAAAGTCATTATCAAAACCCACGGGCCTGACTGTCCAGCGGTGTTTGGGAGGTGTCTTGGACATCATTATGGGAATTTCGTGATCGACATACTTACCGTACATGGGGTCGTCAATCTCTTTGATGAAGCCCCGCTCCCTGCGGTGTGGATCTTCGAATTCATCTTTGGAGCTGTGAAGCCGGGTAGCGGCGAAACCGTGTTTCTTTCCCAGGTTTTCGATCTGGTCGGCCGTCTTCCCTACTGCCCAGTCGGCGATGATCTTGAGTACTGCCATCGCATTTTCGTCCTTGAGCCGGGTCGTGTGATCCTTGAAGCGGGCATCGTCAGCCAGCTCCGGCTTGGCCATGGCCAGGCAGAGACCCTTGAACTCATCCGGCGCCGGCGCGGCAAGGGCGGCAAAATTGCCGTCTTTGCAAAGGAACGTATCGGCAGGGCAGATGCACTGATCCCGGTTTCCCGATGGCTCCGCACCCTTGCCTGTCACTTGCTGATAGGGCCATATCCACCCCATGGTACGCATGATATTCTCGGTTTGTGACATCTCTATAAACTGTCCTCTGCCGGTTCTTTTCCTGTGATGGAGGGCCGCGAGCACGGCAACCTCGCCCATCATGGCTCCGTATACGTCGCAGATCCAGATGCCCTGCTTGAGCGGGGGCCTCTTGGAAAAGCTTGACATCCATGCATAGCCGGAGAGCGCCTGTGCCGCGCCATCGTTGGACGGCCGGTCCTCCTCGGCATAGCGGCCCCACTGGCCGAATCCGTTTTTCTCAAGGTAAATAATGCCGGGGTTTATTTTCTTGATATCTTCATAACCGATGTTCCAGCGGTTCGTTACCGCAGGCCGGAGGTTGAACTCGACAATATCAGCTTTGGCACAGAGCTCTTTAAAGATATTCTGTGCCGTATCCTTGTGCAGGTCCAGGGCCATGTAATATTTGGATGGGTTGATGTGCATGAACATCGGGCCCTGTTCCTTGTAGAACCACCCGAAGGGATTCAGGGAACGCGTCACATCTCCCACAGGGGGTAATTCGACCTTGATCACCTCTGCTCCCATTTCGGCCAGAAATGACGGGCCTGCCGGGCCGAAGAGCAGCGTACAGACCTCTATTACCCTTATCCCTTTCAGGGGCGCAGGTTTCTTTAGTTTGTTCTTTGCATAGTCTTTGAAGACTCCAGGCATACAGTATTCCTCCTTTTAATCCTCAATCTGTAAGCGGTAATTAAAAGTACGTGCCGATAAGAGATGCACAATTGTTCGTCATCCTATTGTAGTCCTATTCTTTGCATCACCCCCTTTGACTCCTCTGGCCGCTCAATTGGCCGCACGCCGCCAGGATATCGCTTCCCTTGCTCGCCCGGACGATGGCCGTGTAATGGTGGTCGAGCAGAATCTGCTGGAACGCCTGCATCTCATCGAGAGAAGGGGCACTGAAAATTGAACCGGGAAATTCATTGAAAGCGATCAGGTTAAGTTTGCATCGCATCCCCCTTAGGAGACGCGCCAGTTTTTCCGCGCTGTCCGCCGACGAATTCACGCCCGCAATAAGAATGTATTCGAATGTGAGCATCCTCCGCCCCGGCATGGGGTAATTCCTGCATGCATCAAGAAGTGTTGTCAGGGGATATTTTTTGTTTATAGGCATGAGACGGCCTCTTGTGATATCGTCCGGGGCATTCAGAGAAATCGCCAGATTGACGCAGATGTCTTTGCCGAGCTGCTCGATCATGGGCGCAATCCCGCAGGTCGATATGGTGATCTTCCTGTGTGAAAAACCGAATCCGATCTCGGAGGTGATTATCCTTATTGCCTTGACGGTATTCTCATAATTGGCCAGAGGCTCCCCCATTCCCATCATGACTATGTTCTTGATATTTTCTCCCTCCGGCATGTCGGACCGGAGCCTTGTTATCTGTCCGGTTATTTCCGAAGGAAGGAGGTTCCTTTTGAATCCCTGCCTGCCGGTCATACAGAATGCGCACCCCATCTGACAGCCGACCTGCGTGGAGACGCAGACCGTCCAGTGATTCTTTCCGGGGATGAGGACGCTTTCGATAGAAAGACCGTCCTCCAATCCGAAGAGGATCTTTTTCGTGCCGTCTTTTGAGACCCGTGTTTCCACAATCTCCGGCAGGGCGATCCTCGCTGCGTCACTTATCTCATTGCGGAATGCCTTGGAAAGGTCTGTCATATCTTCGAACGATCCGGCATGCGCCTGGTAAAGCCATTTCATGATCTGCCTTGCCCGGTACTTCTGCTTGCCGAATCTCGAGATAAAGGTCTCAAGCTCCGTGAGCGACATGTCTTTCAGGTTCGGCTTAACCAGACAATTTGTTTCTGAGATTCTTGGCGATGGCATCGATGAATGCTTCCGTATTTACCTTCCTGTTTTTGGGGCTCTTCCTGGCAACCGAGAGGAGGTCACCCGTCATGACCCCGGCTGCCACTATGGAAAGGGCGGCTTCTTCAAGTTTGTCGGCAAAGGACCCGACGTCGGGAGTAGCATCGATCTCGGCGCGCTTGCGCAGGCATCCCGACCAGGCAAAGATAATCGCCATGGGGTTTGTGGATGTGTCTTCGCCGCGCAAATATTTGTAGTAGTGCTTCTGCACCGTGCCGTGAGCCGCTTCGTACTCGATATAACCGCGCGGAGAAACGAGGACGGAGGTCATCATTGCCAAACTGCCGTTAGCCGATGCTATCATATCGGACATCACGTCTCCGTCGTAGTTCTTGAGAGCCCACAGCAGGCCGCCTTCGGACTTCATGATGCGGGCCGCAGCATCATCGATCAGTGTATAGAAATATGAGATGCCGGCCCGGGCGAATTTTTCCTTCCAGTTTTCCGTATATTCCTTCTCAAATATATTTCTGAAGCGGCCGTCGTATATCTGGGAGATGGTATCCTTGCTGCTGAACCAGAGATCAATTTTTTGATCAAGGGCGTACATGAAGCATGCTTTTGCAAAGGTTTCTATGGATTCGTCGGTATTGTACATGCCTTGGATAATCCCCGGTCCTGCAAATTCCTTAATGGTCCGCCTGACGGGTGAGCCGCCTCCTGCCGGAGTAAAAAGGAGCTCTGCCTTCCCGGGGGCGTGAACCCGCATCTCCGTGTTGCTGTAAGCATCGCCGTGGGCGTGTCTCCCGATAGTGATGGGCTTCTTCCAGGAGGATACGGACGGCCGGATATTTTTCACCACGATTGACTTTCTGAAAACAGTTCCGTCGAGCATTTCCCTGATCGTTGCGTTCGGGCTCTTCCAAAGTTTGCTGAGATTGTATTCCTTGACCCTTTCTGCGTCAGGTGTGATCGTCGCGCACTTGACCCCCACACCATGCCTGATTACGGCTCTCGCTGCATCTGCCGTTACACGGTCATCCGTTGCATCCCGGTTCTTGATGTGAAGATCGTAGTATTCGATGTCCATGGCAAGATAGGGAAGAAGGAGCTTGTCCTTAACGAGCTTCCACATGATTCTCGCCATCTCGTCACCGTCCATCTCCACGATTGTGGATCGGACTCTTATCTTATCCATCGAGGGAAGCGCCTTTCCGACTGACGATTTCATGCTTTTTTCTATCATAAAGGAAGTGGACTGTCTACAGGAGTCCGCTTGTATTTTGGCTTTTTATATGGAGGGGATATTTTGATTTTTGCGCATAAAATTGGTACGGGCATGCGCCGATCTCATTTCTGCAAACGTCTGCGAACCTGGGTTCACGGAATATTCTTCTGCTCGGCAAGCCAATCCTTTATTGCCACTGTCGCCCTGCAATCATCTTCGTTGTAATCAATAACAGCCTTGATCTTATCCCGGTATCTATCCGGATCAGCCTGGTATTTAAGATAGTAGGCTATGGCGTCAAGTGCATTGATATCGCCGTGTCGCCACTTGAAGCGGAGGTAAGCAGCTATATCCTTGAGTCCGTTCGTATAGGTGGGAAAAGCGAAGGCGCGAGTGGCGACCCTGTGGAGGTCAACCATGCGGGATAAGGCTAATGCATCGGCTTCCTCCACAAGGTTATGCCTCCGGGCAAGGCGCTTCATGTGCCAGTTTTCGTAATTGTGCCAGTGGTAGATGATGTAATCATTATGCAATTTCAGGAAGGACATGAAATCATAAAACATTTTCTCCTCGTCCTCTATCCTGTGGGCGATGAATGGATGATACTCATCGGCGCCGCCCTTACGAACAACGACGCCGATGAGATAATCAACGGCATCAGTTGCGCCTTCGAGATCAGGCTCATCGGTTCCCTCCATGTCCAGGAATATCTCAACGGACTTTGCAGGGAAATTGAGGCCCGAGAGGTCGATGGGGACTGGTTCATTTTTCATAAGGGCCCTCGCATTCAATATCAACTTCTTTGCCGTGCTTTCACTGATCCCCTCTATGGCCTGCAGGGCGTCGTTGCTGGCAGATGAAACATCCCATATCTTCTTAAATCCCCGTGAAACAAGTTTCTCTTTCAATCGGGGCCCGACCTGTCCCACCAGGGAAACGTCCCTCATCCTGATCGCCTCATGATTGATGTATCTTTCCCATGGCCACTCCGCCGCGTTGTATGTTGCCGAAGGCCTTTCTATGCCGTTGAGAATCGCCTGGGTTCCTTTCACAGCAATCTGGAGTTCCACCTCGTAGTCGGAGAAAGAATATTCCTGTGTCTTCAAATCATGGTTAATGATTCTGAATGTACCGGGCAGATGTCCCTGGATCTTTCCCAGCACGCATGTGTAGAAGGCCGCCTGCAGGATATGTTCCCTCTTGATTTTTCTTGCCTGTTTGATTTCCGTGACGACATAATGATAATTTCCAAAGACGGAAGGATGGTCCGTTCTCTTCTCCAGGATGTCCGGAATCCCCCGCATATTTCCCGGGAGATAAAACAGGGGAGGTCCCGAGATGACTTCGGCTCCGCCGGCCATTTCCTCGAGCAGTCTGCGAAAACCCTCCTCAGGCGTCTCATAATGCAATTGCCTGCATGAGGGGAAAGCAGTGTCCTTCACTCTTCGTTCGTGTTCACGGCCCCTCTCGAGAAGCAGTTCGCGGTAGGGGCTTATGGAATCTTTTTCTTCCGGGGAGACGAATGTCTCGCAATAGATCGTGAAAGGAGAGGTATGATATAGAGCGATGTTCTGCGCCGTAAGTCCGCCCTGCAAAGGGCCGTCAAGACAGCGGCGGTAGATTTCATCAACTCCGGACATAGCAGTTTCCTTAACCGCTTATAACTTCACGCTACATGGTTGGATTTATCAGGTGTGCCTTAGATTCAGTGCGCCGCCGGCGAGGAGAATCTTTTTTTGCCGTTCTGACAGATTGTAATTAACCTCAAAAGTTAGACTGTTAGAGATATTCTTTACGATCATTTTTCCGTTTCCCTCGATCGTTTTTCTGGCATTCAGAATTTCAAGGGCATCCCCTTGGTTGATGCGCTCGTAGTCTCTGTAGTCCTTAAATGTGACGGGAAGTATTCCAAAGTTTATCAGATTTGCCGCGTGAATTCTCTCGAAAGACTTAGCGATGACGGCCTTTACACCCAGGAACATCGTGCATATGGCGGCGTGTTCTCTCGATGAACCCTGCCCGTATGAAAGGCCGGCGACGATAATATTGTGTTTTCCCTTGTCCCGGATATTTGCAGCACGTTCGGAACATTGCCCATCCAGGGGCTCAAAAAAACACTCCGAGTATTTGGGTATGTTTGATCGATATTTCATCCTGGTGCCGGCAGGGACGATATGATCGGTAGTGATCTTGTCTCCCACCTTGATGGTGACTTCACCTTTAATCGCATCGGGAAACAGGTCATTTACAGGCGGAACTCCTATATTTGGGCCCCGGAAAATTTCCATTGCAGAGGAATTCTCAGTTGACTCAGGCGTGATGATCATACTGTCATCTATGTGAAAGCGATCAGGCATGTTCACTTCCGGATATGCCACGCCGAGGTCACGGGGGTCGGTGAATTTTCCGGTTATTGCTGAGGCTGCAGCGGTTTCCGGGCTTACGATATACACGTCTGCGTCAATTGTGCCGGAGCGCCCGAGATAATTTCTGTTTGATGTCCGGAGGGACACCCCTCTTGTCTGGGGACTCTGGCTGTTGCCGATGCAGAATCCGCAGGCGCTTTCCATGAGCCTCGCCCCGGCCATAATGAGGTCTGTAAGATAACCGGCTGCGGCAAGATTTTCGAGCACCTGTCGTGAGCCGGGCGCAATGACAAGACTGACCTTCGGGTGAACTGCACGGCCCTTTAAAATCTTGGCGACTGTCACCAGGTCTTTGAAAGATGAGTTTGTGCAGCTTCCGATACAGACCTGATCCACAGGAATTCCTTCCACGTTTCTCACAGTGCTCACATTATCGGGGCTGTGAGGTTTTGCTGTGAGTGGAACGAGATGAGAGATGTCGATATCAACGACCCTGTCATATTCTGCATCCGGATCGGCTTTTATCTCCTGCCAGTCGTCGAGCCGCCCCTGGGCCTTCAAGAAAACCCGCGTCATCTCGTCGCTCGGGAAGACGGATGTCGTTACGCCGCATTCTGCGCCCATATTGGCAATGGTCGCCCTCTCAGGCGCGGAAAGCGCCGCCGTGCCATCTCCCCCATATTCAAAGACGGACCCGACGTTTCCTTTTGTGGTAAAAATCTCGAGCACCTTCAGGATAATATCCTTGGCGGACGTCCACGGAGGCAATTTACCCTGAAGATTGATCTTGATTATTTTAGGACAGGTAAAGTAGAAAGGCTCCCCCGCCATAGCCAAAGCCACATCGAGGCCGCCGGCCCCGATGGCAAGCATGCCGAGCGCTCCACCCGTAGGCGTGTGGCTGTCGGAACCGAGGAGCGTTTTCCCCGGTTTTCCAAACCTCTCGAAGTGCACCTGGTGGCAGATGCCGTTCCCCGCCCGTGAAAGGAATATGCCGTACTTCTGCGCTACAGTTTGCAGGTATCTGTGATCATCGGAATTTTCAAATCCGCTCTGAATGGTATTATGATCAATATAACTTATGGACAATTCCGTTCTGACTCTCGGAACCTGTATCGATTCAAACTCAAGATAGGCCATGGTGCCCGTGGCGTCCTGCGTCAGGGTCTGATCAATTCTAATTCCGATCTCAGTTCCGGGAACGAATCTACCGGAAACAATATGTGCTTCAATTATTTTTTCGGTGATCGTCTTGCCCATGAGATTCTTGTTATGCCTTCACTCCTTTGGGAGGAGAATAATGGCGATCCTCCGGTTCTTGGCCCGTCCTTCGGGAGTGTCGTTGCCGGCAATCGGTTTGTATTCACCGAAAGCAGTAGCCGATAAAAGGGCCGGATCGATTCCCTGCTGCTGCAAATATTTTGTGACATTGATGGCCCGGGCCGCCGAAAGTTCCCAGTTAGTGGGATACTGCTTCACGAGTGCGCCTTTTATCCTTACGTTGTCAGTGTGCCCCTCAATGCGGATCGACTTGTCTTTTACATTCTTGAGGATATCGTTGACCCTTTTTAAAACGGCCAGTCCCTCCTTTGTCACCTCAGACTGTCCGGAGGCAAAAAGGATTTTATCCACCACGTCCAGTGTCAGTTTTCCCTTGAGTTCTGAAATTGTGATCTGACCCTTGGCAACCTCACCCTTCATTTCCTGCATCAGCTGCTTGTAGGTATTGCTCTCAGTCACAACCTCTGCCTCTTTCTTTTTCAGCTCTGCAAGGTCCGCCTTCAGTCTTGTATTTTCCGCTTCGAGATCTGCAGTCTTCTGCCTGAGATCTGCGATTGACTTGGAAAGGTCATCGGTCTTGGATTTCAGTACCTTGTCCAGTTCGTCTCTCTCGTTGGCCGCCTTGGCGAACGCCTCTTTCAGTTGGTCTCTGTCCGCCCTCATTACGGCAAGTTGCTGTGCCTGACTGTCCGCCTCCGCGACCTTCTTGTCGTAGGTGCCTGTCGTTACGCAGCCGCCGATAAGAAATGAAAACATTATAACAACGATGAATGATAGCGCTTTTTTATGCATGTCTGCCTCCTTCAAAATTTTCACAATTATTTATTCACTCTGTCTTACCGTGGTGCTTCGCTCCTCTATGCAAATGGCAACTCTCGCTCCGTGATTCCCTGACCGCCTTTTATCTTTTTTTTGCTATCTATACCGAGTCAAGAATATATATGGTGTGCGAATAAATCAATAGAAATGTATCATCATCATCAGCCGGCATCCCTCGCGGACATATGGTGAAAAAAAATGGGACATGTTTATGTCCCATCTTTCCCAACTGTTTCTTTTTCCCCACGCTGCGAAGGGCGGATTATACGCCGCTGTCTAACCCCTTGATCCTGACGGCTTTGACAAAGCGTTTATCATAGTAAGGTTTGTCGAGGGTATCTATCCTGACCCTTCTCTCCCGGCCGGCTGAGGCGTGGACGAACTCATTGTTTCCTATGTATATGCCCACGTGTCCATAGGCCCGCCTCGTATTGAAGAAGACGAGGTCCCCTTCCTTAAGTTCATCTCTCGATACGCGCTTCCCCACGTGCGCCTGTTCCTTTGCCGTCCTCGGAAGGCTGACATCAAAAAACTCGTAAAGCTTCTTTACAAATGAAGAACAATCCAGACCCCTGACTGATGATCCTCCCCATCGATAGGGAGCTCCCAAAAATCCCTTGGCGACACGGACAAATAATGACCTTTCGTTGGGACTGTCCCAGTTGCCGAGCAATTCAGAGGCTGCATCTGCATCCTTGTCCACTTCCGCCAGATCGTTGTTCATGACAAGGTCGTCATCATCGCCTATGAATTCATCGTCTTCGGCTGATTCATCAGCTTCATCAGTTCTTGCTGTCGCGAGTTCTCGCACAGGTCCGTGCCTGGCAAGGACAAGCTTCTGTCCTATTTTCAGAGATCTTGCATTTACGTGATTCAGCCTGCTGATTTCAGTTACAGGATGGCCTGTTTTCTTTGCGATGGTTTTAAGGGTATCACCCTTTTTCACCACATAGTATTCGTTGCTATGAGAACTTGTTTTCTTGACTTTGGCTGTTTTTTTCCTGCCGTTATCAGGAATGATGAGGACTTGTCTGGGGTGGAGGGCGCCGCTTGTCAGACCGTTTGCTTCCATCAAGGCCTGAGGAGTAACGCCGAACTTTTTTGAAACCTTGGCGAGTGAATCGCCTCGCCTGACTTTGTATTCCTTTGCAAAGACCTCCTGGCTGAGGCCAAATGCGGTGAACAGGACAATCAGTCCCATCCATAGGAAAATCTGCCGTCTCATCATGAAGTACCTCCTCTTTTTCATTCGGGGGATCCCCATTTTGTTAACGGTGCACAGATTTTGATAATGGATGATAAGCTGCACACAAAAAAGCTAACGACCCCTTCTACAGAAAAAGTTACTATAAGTCAAAGCAAATTTTCATATAAACGCATAATTTTCAATAAAAACAAATAATATCAGGTTACTTGGCTTCAATAAAATATCGGTTTCAGATGCTCAAGGGGGTCATGATTGCTCCAAAAATGCTTTCCGAAAGGTCGGTTGCTACCCCTTGCTTTCACATGACGATTTGGTATATGAAACATTCGCGATGGCGTGACGTCGGAGAAAGTATTGATTCCTCCCTGTCCCTTTGCAGCAAAGAAGGCATGAAGGAATTCCATGAGTTGAAATGAAAAAATTTATCAGACTTGCTATCCTTGTCCTTATAGCCGCCCTGGTTGCCAGTATCGGCTTGTACTTCGTTTACCCGGACGTCGCCAAACTGAAAAAGGTCTCTCCGAAAAAGACGGCCTTTATGGAGTATCGGGAAAAGGAGTGGCAGAATCAGGGTAAGAAGAAAAAGATTGTCCAGCAATGGGTGACCCTGTCACAAATTCCTCCATACGTTATAAAAGCAGTTATTATTGCGGAAGATGATAAATTCTGGACTCATGAAGGGTTTGATTACGAGGCCATGCAGAAGGCCGTCGAAAAAGATATTAAGAAAAGAAAGTTTGCCTTGGGCGGGAGTACGATAAGTCAGCAGCTCGCAAAGAACCTGTACCTGACTCCGTCAAAAAATCCTGTGCGCAAGATAAAGGAAGCCATCCTCACGTGGCGTTTGGAGAGGAATCTCTCGAAAAAGAGAATAATCGAGCTTTATCTCAATTGCGTCGAATGGGGCGATGGCCTGTTCGGGATCGAGGCTGCCGCCCGCCACTACTTCAGCAAGGACGTGTCGGAGCTGACTGCCCAGGAGGCGGCGCGGCTCGCAGCCGTTCTCCCCAATCCCATAAGGTTCAATCCCACCGGCACTTCAAAGTATGTGGAGGCTCGCGCCGACAGGATATATGAAATTATGGTAAAAAGGGGTATCGTAATACCGGAATACGAAGAGATGCTGAGCGAACCAGGGACAGCGGAAGGGGAAGATTTGAAGCAGGCTGGGGGACCATTACAACCAGATGCCGGGGGAACTCTCCCTGACAATACTACAAAGGCCGGAAATCCTGCGAATCCTTCTCGCCGTGGGAAAAATTAATTTACAAGGGCGCTGCCAGGCAGCTCCCTCTTCGTGATGTTAGAAATTGCCTTTGCAATCCACGGTGACAGCCCGCATTCAATGCCATCGTGCTGATTAGATGAGTCCTCTCTCAATACCTGTCTCTGCGTGATCTGGCTTCGGAATCCTGCAGCATTCACTCAATCATAAGCCGTAATATGCGCCACTTCTTGAAACACTATGCACACCTTGCCTCCTTTCCCTTACATTAAAGTCAGGTATTTAGGCATAGCCCATCAGGGAAGGCACTATGGTCAATCTCGTCTCAATGTCGTAGAATAAAATTAAAATTGAACTAAAAAGCGTTGGCAACCCAAGATGAAACTATTAGTCGTAGATGATAGTCCTGTTGTTGTGGAGGTTCTCGCTTCCATCCTGAAGCTCTCAGGCCATGGCGTGGATGAGGCATACGACGGGATCGAGGCAGTTACACGGCTGCAGGACAACTGGTACGACGTCGTCATCACGGACGCCCAGATGCCTGTAATGGGCGGCGTTGAAGTCTGTAAGTATTTGAAATCGCAATTCCCCGGTGTCTATATCGTAGGCATGAGCGGCTGTTCCCGCTCCTTGAAAGAACTCAAGGATGCGGGCGCGCATATCTGCCTTTCCAAGCCTTTCGATATGAATGAAGTGGAGGAAGTTATAAAAAATTGGGCTTTGTCAGTACGTCCCGATTCTGACGCCTCCTCATCTTACAGATCGGGCAAGGCAGTCTCTTCTGCAAGTATCTAACACCTTTGCCTCCCCAATTTCTTCTGCACTATTACCGAGCGTTTCCGGGATAATTTTATTATCGTGGCTCATTCGCGACGAGGATGATCTCCCCCATTCAGGAAGCCGCTTCATCTTGCGTGTGTGACGAAGGCAGCGAAAAATAGAAAGTGGCCCCTTCGTCTATCTTGCCTTCCGCCCATGCACGTCCGCCATGCCTGTGCACAATCCGCTGGACAGTTGCGAGGCCAACGCCGGTTCCCTCGAAATCAGCAGAGCCATGGAGACGTTGAAAGACTCCGAACAATTTATCGTAATATTTCATGTCAAAGCCGACACCGTTATCCCTGACATAATACACGACTTCGTTTCCATCGGAGTAGCTCCCCGTTTCAATATGTGCTGTATCCTTGTTTTTCGTGAATTTGACGGCGTTGGAAAGAAGGTTGATGTAGACCTGTTTAATGAGCGCCCTGTCTCCGTAGCCGGGGAGGATGCTGTTGACTGTCAGCGCCATATTCCTCTCCGGGTTTGTATTTTGCATTTCTTTCCATACATCCCTGACAAGGGCATCCATGTCCAGCAACATAAGAGAAACATGCTTCTTGCCAAGGCGTGAGAAGGCCAGCAGATCATCGATGAGCTGGCCCATCGTACGCGTGTTGGATCTGATTACGTTAAATTTATCGAGGGTATCCTCGTCAAATTTATCGCCTTGTTTCTTGAGTATCATACGCGCATACCCGTCAATAGCCCGCAGCGGGGCACGCAGGTCGTGGGAGACGGAATAACTGAAGGTCTCAAGCTCCTTGTTGGCGGCTTCAAGCTGTGCCGTGCGCTCTGCCAAATCCAATTCCACCCGCTTGGACTCGGTGATGTCCCTTATAATGCCCCACATTCCTATATTATTACCGGCTTCATCTTTAATAGCCCATACTCTTATAGAGACGGGGAACACCGTACCATCTTTTTTAATATACTCTTTTTCATAGATATCGGAATAGCCTGTTTTCAGGATCTTATTTATAACTATATCTCTTTCCATATCATACCATTTTGCAGGAGTTGTCTGCTGATAAGGAAGGCCTTTTATTTCCTTCTCGCTACAACCGAGCATATCTGAATAAGCCCGGTTGCATTCAACAATATTGCCTTTGATGTCTGTCATCACGATTCCGTCATGGGTGGATTCGTATAGGCCGCGGTATTTTATTTCGCTTTCACGGAGCG
>Ga0182021_10004809_pt1 | contig 15918 bp, 9 predicted proteins | sample 612E3MmetaG_FD_120493 | JGI IMG/M metagenome (GOLD analysis project Ga0182021, IMG submission 120493) | Permafrost microbial communities from Stordalen Mire, Sweden - 612E3M metaG (Illumina Assembly) | ecosystem: Environmental > Terrestrial > Soil > Wetlands > Permafrost | place: Sweden... | reverse complement strand
TCGTAGCGGTAGAGCGGAACATCCCCATCGACGAGCTGATCGGCCCGGACATATTTCGGGACCATCTCGCCCAAGGTGCGCGGGAGCGAGCCGTGTTCCAGCTCGTAAAAAAGGAGCTGGTCGCGGACGGAGATCATCCGGTCAAAGCGGGCGGTCGCGGCGATCCGGTCCGGACGGCTGAGAAGCTTCTCCAGGACGTACACACCGCCCGCGCCGACGACGAGGACGAAGAGCAGGATCAGGATGGTCTTTATGACGGTACGCATCGGGGCATTATAACCGCACACGGCTCGAAGGAAAGAGGCCTTGAGTCGGTTTTTCGGAATTTTTTCCATCAGGCCGGGACGATCCCGCCGGCGACGATGTCGGGTCCGCGAGCGAGGACGAACCGGCCGAGCTCGGGCACGTCGAGAAAACGCTCGGTCACCATCGGGCGGTCGGTGCGGAGAGTCACCTGGGCGATTTCGCCGGAGCAGAGTTGGTTGGAAGTCTCGGCGATGACCTCGAGCGAGGAAGAGTCCATGCGGCGGGAGATCTCGACGACCTCGGCGAAGGTCTCCTGCGTGGCCTGGCGGACGGTGAGTTTTTCGCCGAGCGAGAGCGGCTGCGGACTCATCCAGAAGAGATCGGCCCGAAGGGTGTCGGCGACGGCGGGAAGGGAGGTCCTTTCACAGGCGACCTGTCCGCGTCCGATGGAGGGCGAGTCCTCGACGGTGATCCCGACGGACTCCCCGGCGGCGGCCTCGGTGGGGGTGGGCACGAGGAATTTCTCGATCGACTTCACGCGGGACTCGATTCCGGCCGGAAGGAAGACGATCTCCCGGCCGGTGCGGAGGGTGCCGGACTCGACGCGGCCGACCAGGACGCGCCCGTTGCCGAACGGGTAGACATCCTGCACGGGAAACCTCATGGGCTTGTCGGAGGGTCGGGGGGGCACACGGAAAGAATCGAGCGCTTCGAGCACCGTGACGCCCTTGTACCACGCCAAGCGAGGGGAGCGGGAGGCGACGTTGTCGCCGTCCCGGGCGGAGACGGGGATGACATGCATGGGTTTGAGTCCGAGGGGGTCGAGGAAGGCGAGACCCGTGGAGGCCAGCTCGGCGAAACGGTCGGCGGAAAAGGCGACCTTGTCCATCTTGTTGACGAGGACGGCGAGCTGCGTCAGTCCGAGCATGGCGAGGAAGCAGGCGTGTCGGCGGGTCTGCTCCCGGACGCCGTCCTCGGCGTCGATGACCAGGAGCGCGGCCTCGGCCTGAGAGGCCCCCGTGATCATGTTCTTGATGAATTCCCGGTGGCCGGGGGCGTCGATGACGACGTAGCCGCGCGCGGCGGTGCGGAAAAACGCCTGGGCCGTGTCGATGGTGAGTCCGCCGTCACGTTCTTCCTGGAGGTGATCCATCAGGAAGGCGAGCTCGACGGGACGGCCGAGCTCCCTGGACATCCGCTCGATCTCATCGACCTTTTCCCGCGGGAGGGAACCGGCGTCCATGAGCAGCCGGCCGATGAGCGTGGACTTGCCGTGGTCCACGTGCCCCACAATCACGATCTTGAGATGGTCGTCGTTCATTTCCTGCATTTCCCCCTCGGAGAGGTCGCTACACGGATTGGCTCTAAAAGCAGAAGCAGCCGCCCCTCACCCCGCCCCTCTCCCCCCAGAGGAGGGAGAGGGGATGACGGTCTGTCGGGACAGGCTCTTAGAGCTTGAGAAGCACGCGTATCCCGAGCACCAGCAGAAGGATGCCCAGGATGAGTTTAATTTTCTTCGCCTGGAGTTTCTTCGTGAGCAGGGGTCCCCACACGGCGCCGAAGGCGGCGCCGACACATAGGGCCCCAAGCAGCGAGTACGCGCTAAAGCCTTTCTGGATGACGTAGGTGGTGAAAGCGATGATGCAGATGGGGGCTTCGGCAAGCGTTGTGCGGCCGATGGAACCCCGGTGCTCGTCGGTGATGACGACCTGTCCTCCGGTGGCAATGGGACCGAAGCCGCCGCCCGAAAATCCCTTGTTGAAGGAGGCGAAGAAACCCACGGCGATGAGCTTCTTCCACGAGAACTGGAAGGTCCTGCCCCAGAGAAGCAGTATCCCGATGCCCGTGACCATCGCGCCGATATAGGCGTTGAGCGCCCACGGGGGAACATGCACGGCCAGGACACTTCCAACGGCGGCGGCGAAGACCCCGAGCAGGATGATCGCCAGGACCTTTTTCATGTCATCGGTGAAGCCCCGGCGGAAGCTTTCGACGATGCCGTGCTCTTTCAGCGCGCCAAGGATGGTCCCCGGGTTCATCGAGCCGGGCAGAAGGTCCACGTTCTGGTGCTTCTGATGGAAGATGGTGGCGGTGAGCCCGCCGACGGCCTGCGAGAGAAGTATGGCCGGCACCACTTCGAGGGGTTTGTACCCGAACGCCATCAAGAGCGGCGTAAGGACGGTGCCGTATCCCATGCCGATCCCGGAGTCGATGAACTCCATGACGGCGGCAGTCAAAACCATCACAACGACGACAGGCCAATCCATTGTCTGGTCTCCTTACATGTAACCAAGGGCGCGGAGTTTCTGCATCGTGTAAGCGGATTCCTTGTCCTGTGCGCGACCGGCGCGCTCGGCGGAGGTCGTCGTCTCGAGCTCGAGGACGATCTTGTCGACGGTGTCGGCGTCGGAAACGATGGGGGCGCAGCACGGGGCACACCCGATCGACCGGTAGCGCCTGGCGTTTTTCGCGAAGTAGAGGGGACACACGGGCATGTTCTCCCGCCGGACGTACTGCCAGACGTCGAGCTCGGTCCAGTGGAGGAGGGGATGGACGCGGACGTGGGTGTGGTCCTCGGAACGTGTCCTGAACTGGTCCCAGAGCTCGAGCGGCTGGTTGGTGTAATCCCAGCGGAAGTGCAAATCGCGCGGGGAGAAGTAGCGCTCTTTGGCGCGGACGCCATGCTCGTCCCGGCGAATCCCGAGGAGAAGCGCCTCGAACCGATGGTCGCGGATCGCCCCCTTGAGCCCCTCGGTCTTGAGTTCGGTGCAGCAGCAGAGTTTGTCCTTTTTGCCTGGACCCATTCCGGAAGCGAGCGCCTCCTTGTTCTGCGCGACGACGAGCTTGAGGCCGAACTCGCGGACGAGACGGTCGCGGAAGACGTAGATCTCCGGGAACTTGTAGCCCGTGTCGATGTGCAGGACCGGGAAGGGAAGCGTCCCGAAGAACGCTTTTCGCGCCAGCCACACCAGGGTCGTCGAGTCCTTGCCGACGGACCAGAGGAGGGCGACCTTGCGGAACTGGGCGTAGGCCTCGCGGATGATGTAGATGCTGCGGGATTCGAGTTCGTCCAAGCGGTCCATGTCGCGGGCACCTTTAGAGGTAGCCAAGGTTCTTGAGTTTCCGCCGGGTCTCGTCGAGTTCGCCCTCGAGGGGCGCCCGTCCGAGACGTTCCGACTGACCGACGAGGTCGCGAAGCACGTAGACGACGAAATCGGTGACGGAGTTATACCCGGCGCCGTTGATGAGGGCGGAGACCTTTAGATAGAGAGGCGTCGGGAGTTTGATGGTGGTCTTGCCGCTCGATTTCGACCTGCGTGGCATCTTCGTCTCCTTTCATCTAATCCATGTCCGCGGGTGGAGGAACGCCGAGGGCGGCGAGAACGTGCCGGGTGAGATGGACAATGGAGAACCTTCCCTCGGGCAGTTCGATGCCGCGCGCCAGCACCAGGGCGTCGTGGAACGCGTGCATCCCTTCGAGTTCGGTATGCAGGAAGACATGGTCGGCGGCGAGACCCATCTTGAGGTCGTAGCCGTCGAACGGGACCGCAACGAGGTCGGGGGCGGCGCCGAACGCGTCGTCGTGTGCCAGGAGCTCGTCCGGCGGCATGCCGGGATTCGGGCCGTGGGCGCCCGTCGGCCAATACACTTCCTCCCGCCTGAGCACCTGGCGGATGACCCGGTCGCCGTTGGGGGCACGGAGCGCAAGGAGGTCCCGGGCGACCGCCTGGCGGACCTTGTCGTAGTCTTCACGCGGGACGAGACCTTCCGGCTCGCGGGACCGGAGGTTCACGTAGATCCGTCCGGGGATGAGCGAGTAGCACCGGCTTCGGGCCGGGTCGATGTCCAGAGGGTGCCCGGCCGCCTCGCCCCGAAGCGACGTCCATCCCTTCTCCACGAGGTAGCGGGAAAGCTGCACCTCAGCCTTCATGCGGCAGAACCCGTGGTCGGACAGGACCACGAGGGCAGAGTCGGACGGCAGTGCGTCCATCAGTCTGCCGAGATAGCCGTCGAGCCTGCGGAAGATGTCAAGGAACCCGCCGGCGTACTTCGCGTCGCCGGACTCGTACTTGGCAAGAAGGAAATGACACAGCCTGTCCGTCTCCATGACGTGGGCGTGGAAGTAGTCCCACTTCTCCTGGGCGAGGAAGTGGAACATCGCTTCCATGCGGCGGTCGAGCGTCTCGCGAACGTCCTGGAGGCACAGGTCCGGGGACTTCCGGGCGAGCATCGCGTCGGAGTCGATCCGGTAGTTGACGGACCGGAGATAGTCGCACACTTCACGGGAAGTGGCGAGCTTGTCGACGGTGGGGCACAGGAAGTCGCCGATGAGGATGCCGTTCACACTGCGACAGGGATAGGTCATCGGCACATTCATGCCGAAGACGCGCTTGCCGGCGTCGGAGAGCGCTTCCCAGATTGTCTTGGAGCGGATGGACGTGGAAAGCGGAATCGCGACGTCCCAGGCGTGCGGACGACGCTCCACAAAACCGTAGACGCCGTGCTTGCCGGGCTGCTGTCCGGTCACAAACGACGTCCACGCGACAGACGAGACCGTGGGGTAGACGGAGTCCATCTGGCGGAATTGGGCCTCGGAGGCGAGGCGGCGGAAATTCGTAACCTCTTCAGCATCCATGAGTTGCTTCAGGAGCGTGAATGCAACCCCATCGATGCTGAATACGACCAGACGTTTGGTCATCCTCTCCCCGGGCTCTTTTAAGGCTCTTATAACACTCCACCGATGTCTTGGCAACCAGCAACCGGCAGAAAAAAGATATGGTGTTCACGTCAGCCGGGAGGAACCCGTGAGCGAAAGACACACGCGGCGGCCTCCTAATTCCTTGACATATGCGAGGGACCCCGGTAAGACGACTATCATGGCGGTTCGACGGTTGTGGGACGAATTGGATCGATGGGAGAGGACCGATGGGAGAAATTGCTTACGTAAACGGGACGTGGACGACGCCGGAGAAGGCGATGATTCCGGCGGAGGACCGCGGGTTTTTGTTCGGCGACGCGCTGTACGAGGTGGCGGCGGGGTTCGACGGGCGTCTCTGGGCGCTGGAGAGGCATATGAAACGCCTGGAGCGCGGGGTGCGCGAGGTCGAGATGGAGGGAGTCGACGTCGGTCACATCCGGGGGCTGATCGAGGAAGCATTCCGGCGGAGCAAGCTGCGGGACGCCCTGGTGTACGTGCAGATTTCGCGAGGGGTCGCGCCCCGGCGGCATGACTGGCCGAAGGGGCTTGTGCCCGGGATCTTCGCTTTCGTCCGGCCGCTGCCGGTGCTCGACGCCCGGCTCAGCCGCGAAGGGGTATCGCTGGTCACCACGCCGGAAATCCGCTGGGGACGCTGCGACATCAAGTCCACGAACCTCCTGGCGAACTGCCTGGCGAAGCACAAGGCGGGCCAAGCGGGGGCATTCGAGGCGGTGTTCGTGCGGGACGACGGGATCGTCACCGAGTGCTCGTCCAACAGCCTGTTCCTGGTGAAGAAAGGGCGGCTGATCACCCGCGAAGAAGGTCCGCACGTCCTGCCCGGAATCACCCAGGGGCTTGTGGTGGAGACCGCGGAGCGCGTGGGCGTGGCGGTGGACCGCCGGAGCTTCACCCTGAATGAACTTCTCGCCGCGGATGAGTCGTTCCTCACGGGAACGTCCCTCGACCTGCTGCCGGTAACCCGGGTGGACGGACGCGTGATCGCGGAGGGAGCGGTGGGGGAGCTTACGAAACGACTGCGGGAAGCCTACATAGATCGTCGCAAGCGCGGGGACGATGCACCGTGAGCCGCGGGATCCGACGACGTCCTGCCTGAGAACATCCAAGAGAATCGCATTGCAGGCGCCTATCCTGTCCTCTTCCGAACGACAAAGGGCACGGCTGGACAAGCCAGCCGTGGCACCCGACCAGGTTCTTACGCCCCTTCGGGGCTAAGAATTCAAGGACAAACTCACACCGGGCGCTGAAGCGCCCGGCAAAGATCTCACGCCCCTTCGGGGCGGAAGAGACCGATCACACGTTTGGATACTCTCAGCCGCCTCTCGGTTTCATCGCGCGGGTGAACTGTCTTACGCGGGCCGGGTGAAGCAGGATCACCGAGAGGCCCCCGACGATGTTGCCGAGGGTCACGGGGATGAGGTTGTTGAACATGGAGGCGAAACCCGAGAGGAGTTCGCCTTTGGCCAGGAGCCCCGCCGGAAGGAAATACATGTTGGCGACGGAGTGTTCGAACCCGCACATGACGAAGGTCATGATGGGGAAATAGATGCCGAGGATTTTCCCGGTGACCGTGCGGGAGGAGAGGGAGAGGATCACGGCAAGACAAACCAGGGTGTTACAGAGGACGCCCCGGAAAAACGCAGGGAAGAAATCAAGGGCGATCTTGCCGGCGGCGATGTCGGCGGCGGTCTTTCCAAGGGGACTGGGGTTTTCGGGGGTGCCCATGAGTCCCGTGCCGAAGACGACGAGCGCCAGGAGAAGTGCGCCCAGGAAGTTCCCGAGGTAAGCGCCCACCCAGTTGCGCACGAGGCGCCATGGACCGATTTTCCCGATGCCAAGACCCGCGGCCATCAGAATGTTCCCGGTAAAGAGCTCGGAGCCGGGGATGACCACAAGGATCAGTCCGACGCAAAACACGCTTCCCGCCAGCCACCTGGCGACCGCCGGGGAGAGGTTCTGACTGTTGGCGGTAACGGTCGAGGCGGCAATCGCCCCGAAGCCGATGTAAATGCCGGCCAACATCCCGAAGAGAATCAGCTCGTAGAGGGCCAGACGGCCCTTTTTTTCGATGATGGCATTGAGTTCCCCGGCGGTCTCCATCGCTGAACGCGCCTCGGTGGTCATGCTGAACACCCTCCCCAGAAAAGAGTTACCGCAGCCGGCTGGTCACAGTCCTGAGACTGTAGGTCCGTATGGTTTCCCGGTGCGCGGCGATAGTCAACAGTTATTTTGCCCAACTCATGGTCTTCCGGGGCGAAGTTCTCTCGAAAACGACGGACAGACACTCCGGCAAGGCGCTTTTTACAAAGTTTTTACGGAAAAGGGACTTGTAGAACGTAATGATACTATAAGAAGATGGGCTCTTCGCCATGGACGGCGGGAGAGCCAGCAACCTGGAATTCAACCGCATAATGAATTCCCCTGGAGGCGTTCAAGCGAGAATGTCGGACGACGAGGGACGATTCTTCGGCGCAAGGCGCCTCAGAATGACATGTGTGGGACTTTTTTAGCGTCCTGGTACCTCAATGTGACGCTGCCGAAGGGGGCATCGATCTGGACGGCCCGCGTCGCCGGACAACTGGTCAAGCCGACCCACGTCACCGAAACGGGCAAGACCGGTGACGTGCGGATTCCGCTGGTCAAGACGGCCGAGGGAGACCTGGATTACCCGGTGGTGATCAAGTACGGCGGCACGATGGGGTCGCTGTGGAACTTCGCGCTCGTCGCGATGCCGATCATGCACACGGTCAACATCAACGCCGAGTTGAGCCATGTGGAGCTCTACCTCAGCGAGACGCACAAGCGGGTGAGCATGGGCGGAACGATGACGGAAGTCCAGAAGGAAGGCGATTTCGAGGCCGGGGTGGTCGGGCTCATCCTGGGGGTTTTCCCGGTGCTGGGCCTGGCGGCGGTGGTGGGAAGCATCGTGTGGAAGGTGAGAATCCGCCGAGCACGCCGAAAAGCCGTGGCGGCGTGACGGCCAGGGTGAAAGGCCAAAATTGGGGTCCGCCATAGGCGGGTAAATTCCGCATTTCACGAGACGCAACACGGCCCCGACTTGTCGGGGCCGTGGCATGTACGTACAAAGAAAAGGGGCGGACCCACAGGTCCGCCCCTATGTTGCGCTGATTCTCTCCCTCCCTTCCTCCACCTTCTCCCTAAACAGGAGAGGGCGCAACAAAGGACTCCCATCACCGCTTCGGCGGGTCGGCTTCGCGGACGACGGCGCCATCGGTGTCGCTCAGGACGAGGAGCGAGAACTTCTCGACGTTGTCGAGCTCGTTGGTGCTGAGCGAGGTGTAGTCGAACCGTCCGCGAAGGTCAGTGTAGCCGTCCTTGTAGAACTGGACCGCGCCGCCTTTCATGCGGGCATAGACCTTGACGTAGACCTTGCTCAGGGGTTTGCCGGTCGCCTCGTGGGTCAGGCGGATCTGGCCGTAGTTTTCGATGATCTGGAGTGCAAGGGCGTTGGAGTAATAAGCCCGCGACTTCTTGACGCCCGCGGCTTCGATCTCGACCATGACGTTGGAGCTGTCGAACCGCGCGGGAAGCGGGAAGGTGAGTTTCGCCAGGCCCGCCGGGAGTTGGACGACCGCCGTCTCGTTCGGACGGATGAACGCGAACTGTCCCGAGTATTCCTGGACGAACGGGTTGCGCGAGAAGAGCAGCTCGATGTCCATGAGGTAATAGTTGACGCGGCATTCGGCGAGGTTCTGATAGTTGACGGTGATCTTCTTTTCCTCGACCTTGAAATCGAAGCCGGGCTCGGAGGCGGCGAGCTTGGTCTGGAGCTGCGTGCGGTCCTCCTTGTCGGTGACCTTGGGGGCCTTGCCTTCGATTTCGTCGAGCTGTGTGAGGACGTTGGCGAACACGACGCGCCAGCGGTCGACGGGGTAGGCCTCGTACTTCAGCGCGACGGCGCGGGCGATCCGGTGGTCGTCGGTGTAGAAGTCGAGGTAGGCGCGGAAGTAGTCGTACTGGATCTGGGTCCTGAGGTTCGCCGGGGCCACCCGGGCGAAGAAGGCGACCGCCTCGTCGACGCGGTCCTCGAGCAGCAGGTAATACGTCACCGTCATCAGGTCGTCGTCATCCAGCGCGGGCCTGCAGGCGAGCACGCCCATGAGATGCTCGTACTGGGCGAAGAAGCGGTCGTTGAGGATGGTGCGCTTCTTGCCGAGGCGGTGCGCGCGGGCGTTCACCAGGGGACTATACTCCATGAACTGGTAGCTCTTGCGCACGACGGGGTCGATGGTAAGGAGCTTCGCATCGATAGCGGGGCCGCACTCGGCGACGAAGTCGTCGCAGTGCCTGAGGAACTCGCGCGCCGTCTTCAGATCGTCGTGCTTGATGCCGTAGGACCAGAGGGTGTCGTTGTAAACGTGTCTCTGGTCAAGGAGCGCGACAACGGTCGTGAAGTAATCGCGATCCTTCATGCGCCAGGCGATGCGGTCGAGATTGACGCGGCCGAGGTTCTCGGTCTTGAGGAAGCCGAGGACTTCCGCACCCGTGCCGAACTGGGAGACATAGTCCCAGGAGGCGCGGTCCACGTTGGTCAGCTTCTCGACGGCGTTCAGCGTGACGGCGGGACTGAACGCGATGAGCTTTTCGTCCTTGGCGACGTGGAGGGGGTAGTGGGGGTATTTCCCGGCGGCGGGGAAATAGAAGAAGTACTCGATGGTGCGGGTGCTATAGGGATCGAGGTCGACGTGGATTCCGCGGGTGTAGAACCCGTTCTGAACGGGCATGGCGCCGCGCGGGACCTGGAGCAGGATGTCCAGCTTCTGCCGGGAGGAGGTCGGATTGGTGATGACGACCTGGCATCCGTAGACCACGTGCACGAGGAACTCGTCGGTGACGTATTTGTCGATCTGCTCGTTGTTCACGTAGGCGTAGCGGTCGCTCGCCCGGAAGAAGTTCTGGCTGACGAGGATGGGGGTCTTCTCGGCGGCGGCCTGCGCCTCCTTGATCTCCTTGTGGAAGACGACAAGCGGGCTTTCGGCCGAGAGGGTGAATTGCGCGTCCGCCTGCGACGTGGCGTGCTTCTTGGCCTCGAACGGGACGTCGAGGACGGAGAGGGCGAACATCATCTCGGTGAAGTTGTGCGAGGCCTCGGCTAGGCTGACCGAGAAGAACGCACTCTTGCCGTCGTGCCTGGCGAAGTCCCGCCAGAAGGCGTTCACCTTGACGAGGTCCGCGTTCTGGGTCTCGATGGGGAGGTGATAGTAGTTGTTCTCGACCCATTCCTGGGTCGTGTCGAGCTTGCGATAGAACTGCCGGGCGGTTTGGCGCCTCGACTTGTCGTCAGCGAAGTAGCCGGCCTCGGCTTTGAAAATCGCTTGACCGTTGGTCATTGTTAATGTTGCCTTGTCCTTATCCGCCAAGACGACGCCCAGCCGGCCGCCTGTCGTCACCCATTCCTGCGTTATCTCGTCGGCAGTCTCAGTCGCCATCCTCGGGGCCGGCATTGCACCGGGCGCGTACTGCTTGGCCGGCGCCGAGGTGGCGACCGGCCCCCCCGCGACGGGTAATTCCAGGGCACTGCCCTTGAGCGCGGTCTTGAAGAGAAAGTTGAAGCGCTCGATGTCGGGCGGCAGGAGGTCATAGAGGTCGGTGACGTGGCGCGCGGTCTGCGGCCGCTCGTTCTGGACACGCTCCGACAGCAGGACACGCTCCACGATGTTGAGCTGCTGGTAGTTCCAAGGCTTCAGGTACCCCGACAGGTCGCTGCCGATAAGGTAGTGGTCGAGGAAGGTCTTGTCCTTCTTGTTGCGAAGGTACGGCTGGACCACGGTCTCGAAGAAGGCAGGGTCCTTCTTCATGAGGAAGAAGTTCAGTTCGTGGCAGGCGTACTTGGAGTATTTCTCCCGCTTCTCCTCGGGCTTCATCGCGGGCCAGTTGAGGATCCAGTCGAACTCGACCAGCGTGGGGTCGCTGCTCAGGGTAACGTAGAGTTTGTAGACCTTGCCGAGGGTGTCGTAGGTCTCCATCTTCGAGGTGTTGACGTCCTGGAGGACGAACTTGTCCTTGGCCTTGACCACGGTGATCTCTTTCTGCTCGGTGAAGTGCTTCTGTGGATCAAGACCGGCCGAGAGGCGAAGGTCGAGGAACTGGGTCGGGACATCATCCAGGGCGACTTCGCGATAGACGGTGTTTTGCGGGTCCACGGCGAGGACATGGATCTGCTGATGAGCGCCGAGGTCCTTGCGCTTGACGGTGACAACGCCGGCGTCGTCGGGACGGAGGTTCACGAGCACCACCGCCTGCTCACTGAGGAAATCGAGGTCGGCGGAGACGGGTCCGATGCCAGACGGGCCATGGGCGAACCCATCCCGGGCTTTCCCGGCAAGACCCCGACTCAGCCTGCCCCCGAGCGCCCGCTCTACGGGTTCCCCGGCCTCGGCCTCCTGGAGGCCGGTCTCGGTCTGGCGGATGGCCCAGGGGTTGAGGAGGAGGTGCGGACGCTCCAGCATGTTGCCGGGGTACTTTGCGGCGTACTTGCGTTCGAGGATGTAGCGGAACTCGTCGCCGATATTGCGTCCGGCGACGTAGAGCGACTCGATCTTTTCGAGCCAGGCCACGGAGGGTTCCGCAAAACCGATCTTGCCGAGTTCGCCGGGCATCGAATATTCCGGCATGTAACGCGTCGCCACCAGGTGCACGCGGGCAAACTTCGTGGCGTTCTTGATGGTAATCTTCAGGTTGTCCTTGTCGGCCAGGACGCTTTCAATCTGGAGGGGCTTGGGATTCACGGCTTCGAGATACCGGTTTTCGCCCAGCACGTAGCCTTCCCGCGGGTCGCCGGGGGCGATGCTGACGAGGACGTCCCGGTCCATGTCCTTGATGCGCAGGGCGTAGTCTCCGCGTGCGAGGCCCTGGATGACGAGGAAACCGTCCTTGACGAGGAGGGCGTCGAAGCGGTCGGCGCTGAAGGTGTCGCCCCGCTTCTCGAGGAGCGAGAGCTTGTCCCGCCGGACTTCCTTTTCGTCACCCATGTAGGGAAGATAGAGGGCATCCCCGACGCGGCCGTCGAGTCGGCCCGGATAGCCGGCCAGGTCCTTGAGGAGGAACCAGGTGTGCTGGGTGCCTTCGGGCCCGGTCGCGCGCACCCACTGGATATCCTTGAGCGCGCCGAGGGGGACGGTCCCGTTCGGCCCGGTCTGGATCGAGGCGTCCACCGTGTCCTTGAAATCACGGTGCTTGAGAACAAGGGGAATCGGCCGGTCGGGCCTGGCTTCCCCGGTCTTGCCGAGGACGTCGAGGAAATACTGTCCGGCCGCGTGACGCAGATGCAGGTCCTCGACCTTCTCGGTCGCGTCGATCCCGTTCAGGGAGAAGGAGGACTGGACGGAAAGGTCCACTTTCTTGTTCTGGCTGAGGTTCTGGACCTTGGCCTTGAGGATGAAGGTGAGATGCGCGAGGTCCTCGGGGACCTGGAAGTCGTAGCCTGACTCGCGGTCCTCGAAGAGCGGGAAATCGGTCACTTCCTTGGAGGTGCTGACGCCCTCGCGGTCGGTGGAGACGATGACGAGCGAGGGGTTCTCGAGGACGGAAAGGGTGACGGGGGCGCCGTTGAGGTAAAGCGCCGGGCGCACAACCACCGCGGCCTGCTTGCGCTTGAGCAGGGTCTCGCGGTCCGCGTAGATCCCGGCCTGGAGGGAGTAGTTCTCGGCGAGATGGTCGAACTTGTCCAGCGAGACGAAGTCGCCGTCGGTGAGGATGACGGACTCCGTTTGCGGGCTGTTGGTGAACGGCACGGTGATGACGCCGTCCTTGTCGGCCTTGTATTCGCGACCGGAAAGCCAGAGGGTGGCGTTGGGGAGTTTGCGGTTCGCGTCGTCGAGGACGGTGAAGACGTGTCCGGCGGTGCTGGTGCGAACGAGATGATGGAGCCGGCCCTTGCGGATGAGCGCGCGGGAGCTCTTGCCGCCGCCGATGAACTCGACGACGTAGACGCCTCGTTTCTTCAAAGACGCGAAGTCGAAGTGCGTGAGCACGCGCCGGAGCGCGACCTCCTTATAGGGGTGCACCGTTTCCTCGTTGGCCACCAGACCGTCGAGATTGATGTCCGTGTCGACTTCGCGCTTGTTGTCGCGGTAGTAGTTCATCGCGTTGATCTCGAAGACCTTCACGATGAGGTTCCCGACGTTCTTGACGTAGACGTCGAGGGCCACGGGCTCGTCGGGGGCGAAGACCTGCTTGTTGGTGGGGACGAAATCGATGTCCACCCGGTCCTTGAGGGCCTGGTAATCGGCGGGCGAAAGCATGGAATACCATTTCTCCATGTCGCCCTGCCCGGCGAGGATCTTGGTCTCGGCGAAGAGGTTTTTCAGGTAGACGTCGTTCACGTAGGTCTTGTAAGGCTCATAGGTGTCTTCAGTGAGGAAGAAGTGGGCAAGGAAGTTCCTGACCAGCGGCTCGTCCAGGGAGATCGGGGGAAGGAGCGTCTGGCCCTGGTAGCTCGCGTTCAGGTCGGCGACGAAGTCGCGGAGCTCGCGGCGGGCGAGGTAGTCCCGGTTGACGTAGACCACGTTCCGCGGGAGTTTCAGGTACTCCAGAAAGCGGTCCTTGTCGTAGACTCCGAGCGCGAGATCGTGGACGAGGCGATGGTAAAGCACGTGCGCTTTCAGCGAATTGTGCACGGGGGTCAACTTCGAGACGAACGCCCAGAGGCGGTCGAAGTATGCCTGGCGCTCCTTGGCGTCGTGCCTCCAGTCGACGTCGGCGTCCGGCTGGAGTTTGATCATATAGGCGCCGACGAAGTTGGTCTCGCTCTGGAGCTCGGGCTTGAGCCGGACGCATTCGTCCAGTTGAGAAAGGAGAAGCTGGCGGTGAATCGGGAGCGACCCGAAGCCCGAGGAGAGCCGGTAGTTGAGGTCGTCCACGACGAGCCTGGAAAGGTCCGAGTAGTCCGGGCGTGCGAGCCGTTGGAGGAGCGACCGCCGCTGGTCCTCGGTGAGCTGCTGCTTGATGAGCCATTCGAGGGCGGAGGGCTCGAACCCGTCGAGCGTGCGCGGATGATTGGCGAAGGCCCGCCGGGCGAGGGGGTCGCGACCGATGAGGTTCTGGTCGAGGACGGTGGGAAGCTGCGGCTTCTGGTCCAGAAGCTCCTTTTCGTGGTTGAAGGTCAACGAGAGCTTCCGTTGGAGATAGGCGAGCGACCCGGCGGGGTCTTTATCGTACCGAAGAAGCGCCTGGCGGTTCTCGATCTCGACGATGCGTCCCGTCCGCCCGTGACGCTCGATCCAGAGCTTGAGCATCCCGTCCACCTTGTCCAGTTCACCCGTGTTCTGGTAATGGAGACAGTGGTAGAAATAGTAGTCCTCCGTCCCCGGGATGAGTTGCTTCAAAGGGACCGTGCGGTCCTTGGCAAGGGCAAAGTCCTCCTCGAAGCCGATTTCGCCGGCAAGACATACGGATGCCAGGAGAGCGGACGCGATCAGGATGCTCACCATCATGCGCTTCATAGCATACCCCCTAGGTTGGAGAGGCCGCTCAACGAGGCGGCCGCGAACAGGGTGAACCTTACAATGCCTTTACGTGATTCTATCCCGTGAGAGGCTCTTCTTGAAGGGGTAAAGCGGCCCCCAGGAAAAAATCCGCGGGTCAACACACGGAGAATGTCTCTGTCTGAGAGGTTTGACGTCCGGCGGGTCGAAAAGTTCCCCAAAAATCGCCCCGGCGGAGAAAACCTCTGAAAACCCCGGCTTGACTCTAGTGCACCGTGTGTTTAGACTTAGGGTTTGGTGAACCCTGGGTCCGGAGTGCCGGCGCAAAGAAGACGATCCGGTCGAGGCAGTTCCGGTCCGATCTCGCAGATTGTGTGCAAAAGGAGATGACTTGACGTCAAGCGGGCACGAAAACGCTTTCCTTCCCGGTTGGGGGCGAACGGCCGCCACGGGGGCGCTGGTGGGGGCCATCCTGGGCGTCCTGGTGGGAGTGGCCGACCCCTTGAACCCGGCCTTGAGAGCATTCAGGCCAACCTTTGACCCGCTGAACCAGATCGCATTCTCACTCGCCGTGCTCTTGCCGGCACTCGCCATGACGGGTGTTGCGGCCGGCCTGCTCCTTCGGCTTGCAAGAGGGGTCTCCCGGGGTCTCTGCCGGGCGATCGTGTGGGTCTTCACTGTGATCCTGGCAGCCGCTCTATTCGTCTATACGGTCTTGCCGACCGCCATCTATGATGCCCTGCACGCACAGCAAGCAGGTGACGTCAAATACATCGGGACAACCACGGTTGCAGCGGCCGCGACGTTCGCCGCGTTGTATGGCCTGGCGCTGGCGCTTCTACGCAGGCGGTCGAGGCGTACGGCGAGCGTCCTTGCGGTCGTCCTTGCGGTCTTGTGGGGCGGCGCGGCCGCCTGGACGTACGGGAATGAGTCCCGCCCGACGTTTCCGGCGACGGTTCCGCAGAGCCTGAGCGACCGGCCGAATGTCCTCCTGATCGTTCTCGACACGGTCCGTGCGGACCACCTGTCCTGCTACGGATATGACAGGAAGACGACGCCGAACATCGACGAGTTCGCGCGAACGGCGCGCGTGTACACGAACGCGGTGTCCCCTTCCTGTTGGACGCTCCCGGCCCATGCGTCGCTGTTCACGGGACTTCCGTACAGCGCGCATGGCACCGACCACAACCACTTGAACCTGGATCGGAAATTCGAGACTCTCTCGGAAAGGCTGAAAGCAGCCGGATATCAGACCGCGGGGTTCTCGGCGAACGGTTTCATTTCGTCCTACACGGGGCTCGACCGGGGATTCGACCTTCTGTGCAATTTCTACCCGAGAAGAGATCGGTCCATCATTCCGACGCTGGCTGAGTCCCTGGTCTGGCATGTGCTGGAACCGGGGGAGTGGCTGTCCCGGACGCCTCCGCTTCAGAGGGGGGTAGGGGAGTGGTTTCGGGATGGATACCGCGCGGAGAAGCCCTTTTTCATGTTCCTGAACTACATGGACGC
>Ga0182021_10004807_pt1 | contig 15922 bp, 13 predicted proteins | sample 612E3MmetaG_FD_120493 | JGI IMG/M metagenome (GOLD analysis project Ga0182021, IMG submission 120493) | Permafrost microbial communities from Stordalen Mire, Sweden - 612E3M metaG (Illumina Assembly) | ecosystem: Environmental > Terrestrial > Soil > Wetlands > Permafrost | place: Sweden... | reverse complement strand
GGAGGGGGCGGTCGACGACGTGCTCCATGAGGTACAGCTCGTGGCCCAGTCCGGCCAGCTGCCCGGCACCCTGTCCAGCGGCCAGCGCCGCCGCCTCGCCCTGGCCACCGCGTTCGTACGGCCTCGCAAGCTGCTCATCCTCGACGAGCCGGAGCAGCGACTCGACGTCGAGGGCGTCGAGTGGTTGGCGGCACGGCTCAAGGCCGAGCGCGAAGCGGGCCTGGCGATCGTCATGGCCAGCCACGAGCCGATGCTCGTCGACGCCGTGAGCACGAGGACGATCCGGGTGGGCGCATGAGCAAGAAGACCCGCCGCCGCGCCTCGTCCCTGCCCGGCCGCGCACCGGCGAGCGGTGCACAGGCGGGCGGCGCAGAGCCGAGTGGCGCACAGCCGAGTGGTGCGCAGCCGAGCGCGCCGCCGCCACCACCCGTCGTACAACCCGAGCCAGAGCCCGTCCGCCCGATCCGCGTGCTCATCGACATCGAGCCCGAGCCGGTCTCGGAGAACGCCCTGCGCGAGCTGATGCGCGACTGGCGCCGGGGCCGCGCGACCCGGCACCTGTGGGACATGATCCAGGACGGGTACGTGGCGGTGCTGGCCACCGTGATGATCGGCGCGATGCTCGTCTCCGCGGTGATCCAGGCGCAAGGCGCCGTGTCCGCCTGTACGTCCGAGAGCTGCCAGTCATCCCGCACGCTCCTGCCGTGGGCGGCGCTGTGCGGAGTCCTCGCGTTGACGCTCATGGTGTCGCGCATCTTCGGCCCGGTCGTGGCGTCCGCCGCCGAGGGCTTCTGGCTCATGGAGGCGCCGATCAAGCGGGCGCGGATCCTGTGGGGACGCCTCGTCTCCGTGATGGTCGCCGCGATCGCCATCGCCGCGGTCTTCGGCGGCCTCGTCGCCGCGTTGAGCGGCTCGACCTGGTCAGGCGTCGTGAACTGGGCCGTCGCCGCCGGGCTCGGCGCCGGCGGGCTGACCGCCGTCGCGGCCGAGGAGCAGACGGCCGACCGTACGTGGATCGTCCGTACGCTGCAGTGGCTCGTCGGCATCGTCGGACTGGCCGCCCTCATGACGGTCGTCGCCGTGGCCGCCGGCTGGCTGCCGAGCGCGAGCTTCTTCACCTCGAGCGTGAACCGGTTCGACCTCATCGTGTCGATCGCCGGAGGCGTCCTGCTCGTCGGCGCGGGCCTGCTCGCCATCGCCCGGCTCGACGAGATCCGTCGAGCCCGCCTCGTGTCCGGCGGCTCGCTGGTCGCGGGGATGCAAGGTGCGATGTACGCGATGGACATGAGCCTGATGCGCGACATCCTCGTGGAGCGGGACGCGATCTCCCGCGGACACGTACGGCCCACCAAGGGCCACGGGACCGGCCTGGCGGCATTGGTCTACCGCGATGCCCAGCGCATCGTGCGCTTCCCGAAGCAGCTGATCCTGTTGCTGCTGAGCGTCGTCGTCCCGTACGCGGTCGGCGCGCTCGGGCTCGGCGTCCTGAGTCCGGTCATCTCCGGCCTGGTGCTGCTCACCGCGATCGTGCCGCTGCTCGGCATGATGCGCGTCCTCTCCCGTACCGGCGGGCTGGCCCGCTTGTTCCCGTTCTCGACGGCCCAGGTCCGTACGGCGGCGATGGTCGTACCGGCCATCGCGGCGCTGGTCTGGGTGATCGCTGTGACGCCCGCCTTCGCAGGCCTCGGCACCGGCGCCGCGCACCGGTCCTGGACGGATGCGGCGATCCACGCGATCGTCACGGGTCTCGCGGGCCTGCTCGGCGCCGTGCGCTGGGTGACCGCCAAGCCGCCGAACTACAACAAGCCGATGATGCAGCTGGGTGGTTTCGGCGCAATGCCTCCGGGCATGATCGGCAACCTCACCAAGGGCGTCGACATCGTCGCCCTCGTCTCGCTGCCGCTGCTGTTCGGCTGGTCGTACTGGATCAGCATCATCATCGCCGGCGTCGCCTTCTTCATCCTCCGCGGCTCGATGAACATGGAGGACCTCAGCGCCGCCCAGGAGGAGCAGAAGCGCACCCTCGAGGAAGCCAAGGCCGAAGCGGGAATGGGCAAGAAGAAGATTCCCCCGCCGAAGCGCTGACCGGCCGCAGCGTGTCCGGTTTGGAGAGGGCCTGACACATCCCGTGTCCCGCGACAATGTTGTCGGGCGCATCGGGCGCATCGGGCGCATCGGGCCACGGAGACGGCCCATCACCCAACTTTGGTCCCCGGTCCTTGATGGCCACCGTGCCCGGCATGACCCAGACACGTCTCGTCGCGTGCTCCCGCTGAACTCGATGAGCAGATGTGGGCGGACCCGGCTTGTGCTGCTTATCGGGCCAGGAGCGGCGAGCACCTTTCGCTCGACCCAGGTTGTGCAGGTTCTGGAGGCGCTTCTGTCCCGGAACGCATGCGTAACTCGGGTCCTGGAGATCGCGACGCCGACGAGGGCCCGCATAGCCAGCTCAACCTGGGTCTGAGCCGACTCACCGCAGCCGCCGCCATCGTCGACTGACGGACAACCCACCGAATGCGATCGGCAAGCGGTGGGATCCCGGCACTCGATGCCAGCCGGGCGCCCTGGGGCGCAGGCTTGTGCTCGCCGGCGACTGTTCATCATGAACCGTCGCCGAGCCAGGCAGGGCGGTGATCAGCTCGTCCGCTGACGTGTCTCGTTCCCCGGAGAGCGCTCCGGAATCCGACTCGTCTACCAGGTCCTCCCGAGGGTGGCGCTCCGAGTACGGGGTACTAGGGAACGTGCGGCAGCGGTGGACTCGAATCGCGTTGTCGCATCCAGGTACGTATGCTGACCCATGCTCGTCACCGACCGGAGAGGACACCGTGAAGCCCACGAAGCGGACAACCGGTGATCCCCAGTCAGACGTACCCAGCCATGCCGATGTCATCATCGTCGGCGCTGGGCCGGGAGGCTCCACGACAGCGGCGTACCTCGCTCGCGCCGGCCTCGACGTCCTGGTTCTCGAGAAGGCCCACTTCCCGCGCGAGAAGGTCTGCGGCGACGGCCTGACGCCGCGCGCGAGCCGTGAGCTGATCAAGCTCGGCATCGACACCTCCACCGAGGCCGGTTGGTTGCGCAACAAGGGGCTTCGCATCTACGGCGGTCGGGTCGAGCCGTTCGAGATGCCGTGGCCCGAGCTCGACGACTTCCCGAACTACGGCCTCGTCCGTCCCCGCGCCGACTTCGACCAGCTGCTCGCCGAGCACGCCCGCACAGCCGGAGCCACGATCCTCGAGGGCATCACGGTCACCGAGCCGGTCCTCAGCCCGACAGGTCGCATCACGGGCGTGACGTCCAAGGACGGGACCACGTTCTCAGCACCGATCGTCGTCGCCGCCGACGGCAACTCGTCGCGCCTCTCGGTCGGGATGGGCCTCGCCAAGCGCGACGACCGCCCGATGGGTGTGGCCGTACGCACGTACTACACGTCCCCTCGCCACACCGACGACTGGCTCGAGTCGTGGCTGGAGCTGTGGGACGGCGCGCCCGGGAAGTCGAACCTGCTGCCCGGGTACGGCTGGATCTTCGGCATGGGCGACGGCACGTGCAACGTCGGCCTCGGCATGCTCAACACGTCCACGGCGTTCGGCAAGACCGACTACAAGGACCTCCTGAAGCGCTGGCTGGACAACACGCCGGTCGAGTGGCAGTTCCGCGACGAGTTCCGTACGACGGAGGTCCGCGGCGCCGCGCTGCCGATGGGCTTCAACCGTCAGCCTGCCTACGCGAACGGCCTTCTGCTCGTCGGCGACGCCGGCGGCATGGTCAACCCGTTCAACGGCGAGGGCATCTCGTACGCGATGGAGTCCGGCCGCTATGCCGCCGACCACATCATCGACGCCAAGGCCCGAGGCCTGGGAACCCCAGCAGCCGAGCGCGCGCTCGAGGCGTACCCGCGCACGCTCAAGCAGCAATGGGGCGGCTACTTCCGTCTCGGCGGCATCTTCGTGAAGCTCATCGGCGATCCCCGGATCATGCGACTGGCCACCACGTACGGCCTGCCGCATCCCATGCTGATGAAGCTCGTCCACAAGATGCTGGCCAACCTCACCGACCACCCGGGCCACGACTCGTACGACCGGATCATCAACTCACTCACGAAGCTGGCCCCTTCGGCATGACCTCGGGGCCGGTTCGTGGTGAGATGTGTCTGCCTCCAGGTTGGTCGGCACGGGGTCCGGTGGTGTCCGCCTACGGGGGGCATGTCGCGGAAGGCTCGCCTGACACGATAGAAAAGACACCTCACCTGCTCGCGATCGGAGTACAGAGATGAACGCTTACGTACCGATCTTGGGACTGATGGCTCTCGCCGCGCTCTTCCTCGGCGTCTCCATCTTCGCCAGCGTCCACATCGGGCCGGATCGCTACAACAAGGCGAAGTACGACACGTACGAGTGCGGCATCGAGCCGACACCGCAGCCCACGGGCGGCGGGCGGTTCCCGGTGAAGTACTACATCACCGCGATGCTGTTCATCGTCTTCGACATCGAGATCGTGTTCCTCTACCCCTGGGCCGTCGCGTTCAACCAGCTGGGGGTCTTCGCGTTCTTCGAGATGTTGATGTTCGTCGCGACGGTGATCATCGCCTACATCTACGTGGTCCGCCGTGGCGGACTGACCTGGGAATGAGGTGACCTGATATGGGTATCGAGGACAAGCTTCCGTCCGGCGTCCTGCTGACGACCGTCGAAGGCGTCATCGGTTGGCTGCGGCAGGCGTCGTTCTGGCCGGCCACCATGGGCCTGGCCTGCTGCGCCATCGAGATGATGGCGTTCGGCGCCCCGCGTTTCGATGCCGGCCGCTGGGGCCAGGAGGTCTTCCGCGCCTCGCCGCGTCAGGCCGACCTGCTTATCGTGTCGGGCCGTGTGAGCCAGAAGATGGCTCCGGTCATCCGCCAGGTGTACGACCAGATGCCGAACCCCAAATGGGTCATCTCGATGGGTGCCTGCGCCTCGTCCGGCGGCATGTTCAACAACTACGCGATCGTGCAGGGCTGCGACCACATCGTGCCGGTCGACGTGTACCTGCCGGGCTGCCCGCCGCGGCCGGACATGCTCATCGACGCGATGTTCAAGCTCCGCAAGGGTGACGTCGCCCACTACCCGATCGGCCCCGACCGCATCGCCGCTGACGAGGCGGCCGAGCAGGCAGCCCTCGTCGCGCCGAGCACGCTGGAGATGAAGGGCCTCATGCGATGACCGAACCGAGTTCCGCCGACCTCGCCGAGGTCAAAGCCGCCGCGTCGGCGCCGGCCCGCGAGGTGACCCGCCAGGGAATGTGGGGACACGGCTCCGGTGACACGTCCGGCTACGGCGGCATCGTGCGCTCCTTCGAGCGGTTCCCGCGCGCCGACCGTCCGTACGGGTCGTACTTCGACGAGATCGTCGACAGGCTTCACGGCCTGCTGCCTGGCATGGACCTCGAGCACGTGGTCGTCGCGCACGACGAGCTGACGATCTTCGTCCCGAAGGCCGACCTGCTCGACGTGCTGACGGCCTGCCGGGACGATGCGTTGCTGCGCTTCGAGGTGTGCGTGTCGGTGTCCGGCGTCCACTTCCCCGACATGGTCGGCGAGGAGCTCCACGCGGTCTACCACCTGCTCTCCATCACCCACAACCGCCGGCTCCGGCTGCAGGTCACCTGCGCCGACGCCGACAGCCACATTCCGAGCTCGGTGTCCGTCTACCCGATGACCGACTGGCACGAGCGCGAGACGTACGACATGTTCGGCATCATCTTCGACGGTCACCCGGCGCTCACGCGGATCCTGATGCCCGATGACTGGGACGGGTTCCCGCAGCGCAAGGACTACCCCCTCGGCGGTATCCCGGTCGAGTACAAGGGCGCGGTCGTACCGCCCCCGGACCAGCGGAGGAGCTACTCATGACGGACGAGTCGGTCGGCACCGTCTACGTCGCCCAGGGTGGCGACTGGGACGAGATCGTGCGCGCTCAGGCGGACCGCGGTGACGAGACGATCGTCATCAACATGGGTCCCCAGCACCCGTCGACGCACGGCGTGCTCCGGTTGATCCTGGAGATGGACGGCGAGACCGTCACCTCGCTGCGTCCCGGCATCGGCTTCCTGCACACCGGCATCGAGAAGAACATGGAGTACCGCACCTTCTCGCAGGGATCCACGTTCGTCACGCGCATGGACTACGTCGCCCCGATCTTCAACGAGGTCGCGTACTGCCTTGCCGTCGAGAAGCTGCTGGATATGAAGGTCCCCGAGCGGGCCGACGTGCTGCGCGTGCTGTTCATGGAGCTCAACCGGATCGCGAGCCATCTGGTCGCGGTCGGTACGGGCGGCATGGAGATCGGCGCGCTGACGATGATGACCATCGGCTTCCGTGAGCGCGAGATGATCCTCGACTTCTTCGAGGCTGTCTGCGGCACCCGCATGAACCACGCGTACGTCCGTCCCGGCGGCGTGTCCATCGACCTCCCCGACGACGGTCTGCCGCGCCTCAAGGGCGTCATCGACTGGCTGCACAAGCACCTGTGGGAGTACGGCGCGTTCTGCAACGAGAACCCCATCTTCAAGGGCCGCATGAAGGGTGTTGCGACGCTCGACCTCACGCAGTGCATGGTCTACGGAGCGTCCGGGCCCGTGCTCCGCGCGGCGGGCTTCCCGTGGGACCTGCGCAAGGCGCAGCCGTACTGCGGCTACGAGACGTACGACTTCGACGTCATCACCTGGGACACGAACGACGCGTACGGACGGTTCCGGATCCGGCTCGCGGAGATGAGCGAGTCCCTCAAGATCGTCGAGCAGTGCTACGACCGGCTCGAGGAGACCACGGGCCAGCCGGTCATGGTCGAGGACCCGAAGTACGCCTGGCCCGCGCAGCTCACGGTCGGCGCCGACGGCCAGGGCAACTCGAACGAGCACATCAAGCACATCATGGGCGAGTCGATGGAGGCTCTGATCCATCACTTCAAGACGGTCACCGAGGGCTTCCGGGTGCCTGCCGGTCAGGCGTACGCCGCGATCGAGTCGCCGAAGGGCGAGCTGGGCTGCCATGTCGTCTCCGACGGCGGTACGCGCCCGTACCGGGTCCACATGCGTGACCCAGGGTTCAACCATCTGCAGGCGGCGCCGGCGATGTGCGAGGGAGCGATGATCTCCGACGTCGTGGTGGCCGTGGCCAGCCTCGACCCGGTCCTGGGAGGAGTCGACCGATGAGCGGTCACGAGTTCACGTCCTACTTCCCTGACTCCGGGTCCGTCGACCTCGAGGACCAGTCGACGAGCATCGACGAGACCACGTACGCAGAGCTGCGCGAACTGGCGAGCCGGTACCCGCAGCCGCGGTCCGCGCTGCTGCCGATGCTCCACCTGGTGCAGTCGGTCGACGGCCGGATCTCACCGAAGGGCATCGAGGCGTGCGCCGAGGTGCTCGGCATCACGACCGCACAGGTGTCGGGCGTCGCGACGTTCTACACCATGTACAAGCGGCGTCCCGCCGGTCAGCACCACGTCGGAGTCTGTACGACCGCGCTGTGCGCCGTGATGGGCGGCGACGTGCTGCTGGAGACGGCGTCGAAGCACCTCGGCATCGGCGTGGACGAGACGACGCCCGACGGCAAGATCTCGCTCGAGCGCATCGAGTGCAACGCGGCCTGCGACTTCGCCCCGGTGATGATGGTCAACTGGGAGTTCATGGACGACATGACCCCCGAGAAGGCGATCGTCCTGCTCGACGACCTGAGGGCTGGCCAGGAGGTGCACTCCACGCGTGGTGCGACCCTGACGAGCTGGCGCGAGGCCGAGCGCGTACTCGCCGGTTTCCCCGACGGCCGCGCCGACGAGGGCCCCAGCGCGGGCGCTCAGTCGCTGCTCGGTCTTCGCATCGCGGAGTCCAACGGCTGGTCGGCCCCGAGCGACACGAGCACATCGAAGCCCAAGGCCATGTCGTCGGCGACCACCAAGGCACCGAACGAGCCGGCAGCACAGGCCCAGGAAGCGGCCGCCGGAGTCGAGGAGACCCCGGAGGCCAAGGTTCCGCCCAAGCAACGCCGCAAGGCCACGAAGCCGGGAGAGGAGACCGCGAAGTGACCGCCGTCCTTACGCCCGTCCTCAGCAAGAACTGGGCCGATGCGAAGTCCTGGACGCTCGCCGCGTACGAGAAGACCGGCGGCTACAACGCGCTCCGCAAGGCGCTGGCGATGACCCCCGACGATGTCACGACCGAGGTCAAGGACTCCGGTCTGCGCGGCCGTGGTGGCGCAGGCTTCCCGACCGGCATGAAGTGGAGCTTCGTCCCCAAGGACAACCCGAACCCGAGATACCTCGTCGTCAACGCCGACGAGTCGGAGCCGGGCACCTGCAAGGACATCCCACTGATGATGGCCACGCCGCACACGCTGGTCGAGGGCATCATCATCTCCTCGTACGCGATCGGCGTGCACACCGCGTTCATCTACATCCGCGGCGAGGTGCTGCACGTGGTCCGTCGCATCCAGCAGGCCGTGCAGCAGGCACGTGACGCCGGCTACCTCGGGACCAATATCCTCGGGAGCGGCTTCGACCTCGAGATCGTCGTCCACGCCGGCGCCGGTGCGTACATCTGTGGCGAGGAAACCGCGCTGCTCGACTCGCTCGAGGGCCGCCGCGGCCAGCCCCGCCTGCGTCCTCCGTTCCCCGCCATCGCCGGGTTGTACGCGTCGCCGACCGTCATCAACAACGTCGAGACGATCGCGTCCGTACCGAGCATCCTCGCTTACGGCAAGGACTGGTTCGCCTCGATGGGGACGGAGAAGTCCAAGGGCTTCACCCTGTACTCGCTGTCCGGCCATGTGAAGAACCCCGGCCAGTTCGAGGCGCCGCTCGGCATCACGCTGCGGGAGCTGCTCGAGCTCGCCGGCGGCATCCGCGAGGGTCACGAGCTGAAGTTCTTCACGCCGGGCGGCTCGTCCACGCCGATCCTCACCGCCGAACAACTCGACCTGCCCCTCGACTACGAGGGCATGGCCGCTGCCGGCTCGATGCTCGGCACGAAGGCGCTGCAGATCTTCGACGAGACGACCTCCGTCGTACGGACCACGCTCCGCTGGGTCGAGTTCTACAAGCACGAGTCCTGCGGCAAGTGCACCCCGTGCCGCGAGGGCAACTGGTGGCTCGTCCAGATGCTCACCAAGTTCGAGGCCGGCAAGGCACGCGAGGGCGACATCGAGAAGATGCTCGACCTGTGCGACAACATGGGCGGCAAGTCGTTCTGCGCTCTCGCCGACGGCGCCGTCGCGTGTGTCACCAGCGCGGTGAAGCACTTCCGCAGCGAGTTCGAGGCGGGCTACAAGACGCCGGCCTGGGAGCTCCTGCCGTACGAGAACAGCGCACGCTTCTCAGTTCCTGCGACCACGGGAGCCCACGCATGACCGTCACAGGCAAGGACACCAGCGTCGAGCAGGCGGTCGATCAGATCACCCTGACGATCGACGGCATCGAGGTCAGCGTTCCCAAGGGCACACTGGTGATCCGCGCGGCCGAGCGTCTCGGCATCGCGATCCCACGGTTCTGCGACCACCCGCTGCTCGACCCCGTCGGCGCCTGCCGACAGTGCATGGTCGAGGTGCCCGACATGGGCAACGGCCGTGGCATGCCCAAGCCGCAGGCGTCCTGCACGCTCGAGGCGATGCCGGGGATGAAGATCAACACCCAGCTGTCGAGCCCGGTCGCCGCGAAGGCACAAGGCGGGATGCTGGAGCTGCTGCTCATCAACCACCCGCTGGACTGCCCGATCTGCGACAAGGGCGGCGAGTGCCCGCTGCAGAACCAGGCGATGTCGAACGGCCGCGGCGAGTCCCGGTACGACGGCGTCAAGCGCACGTTCCCGAAGCCGGTGCCGATCTCGGCGCAGGTCCTGCTGGACCGCGAACGCTGCGTGCTGTGCGCACGGTGCACGCGCTTCTCCGAGCAGATCTCGGGGGACCCGTTCATCGCGCTCGTCGAGCGTGGCGCGCTGCAGCAGGTGGGCCTGTACGCGGAGCACCCGTACGACTCGTACTTCTCGGGCAACGTCATCCAGATCTGTCCCGTGGGCGCCCTGACCAGTGCCGACTACCGGTTCCAGTCCCGCCCGTTCGACCTCGTCTCCACGACGACCGCGTGCGAGCACTGCGCGGCCGGCTGCGAGCTGCGGTCCGACCACCGTCACTACCAGGTGAAGCGCCGACTGGCCGGCAACGCTCCCGAGGTCAACGAGGAGTGGAACTGCGACATCGGCCGTTTCGCCTTCGTGTCCGGGCGGCTCACCGATCGCATGACGATGCCGCTGCTCCGTGAGGACGGCGTGCTCCGTCCGGCCTCGTGGCCCGAGGCGATCGACGCCGCCGTCGCGGGACTGACCGCTGCGGGCAGCCACGTGGGCGTCCTCACCGGCGGCCGTTTGACCGTGGAAGCCGCGTACGCGTACCAGCGCTTCGCCCGAGCGGTTCTCGGCACGAACAACGTCGACTTCCGGGCACGTTCCGCATCGGCCGAGGAAGAGCAGTTCCTCGCCGCGACCGTTGCGGGCGGGCGAGGCGGGACGTTGGTCACGTACGCCGATCTCGAACGTGCGGGCAAGGTCGTCCTCGTGGGCTTTGAGCCTGAGGAGGAGAGCCCGATCGTCTTCCTCCGGTTGCGCAAGGCCGTGCGGAAGCGCAAGCTCGCCGTCGTCGCCGTGGCCCCGCTGCTGAGCAGCGGCAGCGCGAAGCTGTCCGCCACCCTCGTACCGACGGCTCCTGGCGCTGAGGTCACTGCACTCGCCGACCTCGCGGACGTCGACGCCGGCACGGTGGTGCTGCTCGGTGAGCGGCTCGCCGCCGTACCGGGTGCCCTCTCGGCCGCTGTTGCGCTCGCGGATCGTACGGGCGCGAGGCTGGCCTGGATCCCGCGTCGGGCGGGTGAGGTCGGCGCGATCACCGCCGGCTGCCTGCCCAGCCTGCTGCCGGGCGGTCGCCTCGTCTCCGACGGCATCGCCCGCGTCGACACCGGCTCCGCATGGGGCGTCGAATCCCTTCCGTCAGAGCCCGGGCTCGACGTCAACGGGATGCTGGTCGCGGCCTCCGACGAGACGCTCAAGGCCCTGGTGGTCGCGGGCGCCGAGATCGGCGACTTCGCCGACCCGGTGGGCGCGCGGGACGCGTTCGAGCACGTGGGCTTCCTCGTGAGCATCGAGAACCGCCTGTCCGACATCGCCGCCTGTGCGGACGTGATCTTCCCGGCCGCCTTGGTGGAGGAGCAGTCCGGCACGTTCTACAACTGGGAGCACCGGCCGCGTCCGGTCGCCCGGGTCAACAAGACCCTCCGCTCGCCGATGACCGACATCCGCGTGCTGGCCGCGTTGGCTGACGCGATGGGTTCAGACCTCGGCGTACGGTCCGCTGCTCAGGCAGCCGCGGAGCTCGCGGAGCTGAGCGATTGGGACGGCGCCCGCGCCGAGGCGCCGGCATTCCCGGCCGCCGACGACGCGATCACCCCCGACGGTTTCCGCCTCGCGACGTGGCGTGAGCTCATCGACGACTCCCGTCGCAACGACGGGGCCGAAGAGCTGCTCGCGACCGCGAAACCGCCCGTGGCGAGACTCTCCGCCTCGACCGCCGTACAGGTCGGCGTCGCCGAGGGTGGCACGGTCACCGTCGGTACGGCGCGTGGCGAACTCACGTACGACGCGGTCATCGACGACTCGGTCGTCGACGGCGTCGTGTGGATCCCCTCCCGGGCATCGGGACGAAACGTCGCGGAGACGCTCGGCGCGCGCGCCGGCGACCCTGTGACTGCCAAGGAAGGAGGACGCCCATGACGGTCTTCGGAAGCGACCCGTGGTGGATTGTCCTGATCAAGGTCGTCTTCGTCTTCGTGTTCCTGCTCGCCATCACGATCTTCAACGTGTGGTACGAGCGGCGGCTCGTCGGCAAGATGCAGCAGCGCAAGGGCCCGATCATGAACGGCCCGTTCGGTCTCGGCCAGGCCCTCGCCGACGGTCTCAAGCTGATGTTCAAGGAGGACTTCCGTCCGACCGGCACCGACAAGTGGGTGTTCAACATCGCCCCGCTGCTGACCGGCATCGCCGCGTTCACCGGCTGGTCGGTGATCCCGCTCGCCGGCGAGGTCAACATGTTCGGCGTCCAGACCCGCCTGCAGCTGACGGACATGCCCGTCGCGGTGCTGTTCATCCTGGCCATCGCGTCGGTCGGCATCTACGGCATCGTTCTCGCAGGGTGGGCCTCCACGTCGACGTACTCCCTGCTCGGCGGCATCCGCTCCACCGCCCAGATGATCAGCTACGAGATCTCGATGGGCCTCGCCCTGGTCGCGGTGTTCCTCACCGCGAGCTCGATGTCGACGATCGACATCGTGGAGAGCCAGGCGACCACGTTCGGCGGTCCGGTGAGCTTCCTCCACATCCCGCAGTGGTACGCCCTGCTGCTGATCCCCAGTGCGGTCGTCTACTGCATCGCGATGGTCGCCGAGACCAACCGCGCCCCGTTCGACCTCGTGGAGTGCGAGCAGGAGCTGGTCTCCGGCTTCCTCACCGACTACTCGGGCTTCCGGTACGCGATCTACTTCCTCGCCGAGTACATCAACATGGCGACGGTCTCCGCGGTCGCGACGACGCTGTTCTTCGGCGGCTACCGCGCCCCGTGGCCGATCCCGTGGATCATCTCGATCAACCCGTCGGCCCTGTCGTGGCTCGACTCGGGTTGGATGGGTCTGTTCTGGTTCACGGTCAAGCTGCTGATCTTCATCGGTCTGTTCGTATGGCTGCGCGGCACGCTGCCGCGGTTCCGCTACGACCAGTTCATGGATCTCGGATGGAAGGTGCTCATCCCGGTCTCGGTCGCGTGGATCGTCCTCGTCAGCGGGGTCCGCGTCCTGCAGTCGCACAACGTTCTGAGCCCGGCCGTCGCGGGCGGCGGCGTCGCCGTCGTCCTCGTGCTGCTCCTGGCCTACCTGGCGTGGGACTGGCGTCGCGGCGGTGACGACGAGGAGCTGTCGGAGACGAGCCGGACACCGCTGTACGAGACGGGTGAGTTCGACCCGTTCGTCGGTGGCTATCCCGTACCGCCCATGCCAGGGCAGGTGCTGCCTGAGCTTGTCGGCGTGCTCCGCGCGTCGGCCACGGAGGCGGCTGCGCCCGACTCCGTACCCGAGCCCGATAAGGAGGACGCCTGATGGGCCTGTTCGACCAGTGGGCCGGCTTCGGCGTGACCTTCATGACGATGTTCCGCCCGACCTTCACCCAGGGCTACCCCGAGGGGTGGGGCAACAAGAAGAAGGCGAAGGAGAAGGTCACCGCGCCGCGCTTCCACGGACGCCACCAGCTGAACCGCTGGCCAGACGGCCTGGAGAAGTGCGTGGGCTGCGAACTGTGCGCGTGGGCGTGCCCCGCGGACGCGATCTACGTCGAGGGCAGCCAGAACACCGACGACGAGCGCTTCTCGCCCGGTGAACGGTACGGCTCCGTCTACCAGATCAACTACCTGCGTTGCATCTTCTGCGGCATGTGCATCGAGGCGTGCCCGACACGGGCGCTCACGATGACCAACGAGTTCAAGCTCGCCGACTACTCCCGGGCCAACCTCATCTTCACCAAGGAGGACCTGCTCGCGCCGCTGCTGCCTGGCATGGAGCAGCCGCCGCATCCGCGTCGCCTCGGCGACGACGAGCAGCAGTACTTCCTCGGGTTGCCCCCGACGGGTCAGTCGGACCTGCGCACCTGGACGACGGATAAGGAGGCGACGTCATGACGACGTTGCTCGTACCGCTCGTGACGGGTGGCGCCGTCGCGTTCTGGATCTGCGGGCCGATCATGGTGGCCGCTGCGCTCGCCATGATCCTGTTCCGCAAGGCGGTGTACTCGGCGCTCTCGCTGGCGTTGGTCATGGTCAACCTGGCCATCATCTACGCCTCCCAGGACGCACCGTTCCTGTTCGCCGTACAGATCATCGTCTACACCGGCGCGATCATGATGCTGTTCCTGTTCGTCGTCATGCTGGTCGGCGTCGACAACACCGAGTCCATGGTCGAGAAGGTCCAGGGCCACACAGTCGCGTCGGTCCTCGCGGCCGTCGGCGCCTTCATCCTCCTCGCGTCCTTCGTGGGCAGCAGCCTCGTCCCGGGTGCGGTCGGTCTCGATGGTGCCAATGCGCAGTACGGCGGCAACGTGCAGGGCCTCGCGGCGCTGCTGTTCGGCAAGTACGTGTTCGCGTTCGAGGCGACCTCGGCGCTGCTGATCACGGCCGCGGTCGGCGCGATGGTTCTCGCCTATGCCGAGCGCCTCAAGCCGAAGCTCGACCAGAAGGCGCGGGCCAAGGCTCGCATCGAGGACTACGCGACCAACGGGGTCCATCCCGGCCCGAGACCCAGCTCCGGCGTGTACGCGCGTCACAACTCGATCACCTCACCTGCCCTGCTGCCCGACGGTACGGTCTCGGAGGACTCCGTGTCCCCGGTGCTCGTGCAGCGCAGCGGGCTGGCTGACGCGGAGTCGCTCGGCGCACCGGCCAAGAAGGCTTTCGCGGCGCTCGACACGACGCAGGGCGCAGACGAGGAGGAGTTGTGAACCCCAACTACTACGTGGTGCTGGCGGCCATCCTGTTCGCGATCGGGATCGTCGGCTTCCTTGTCCGCAAGAACGCCCTCGTGCTGTTCATGTCGGTCGAGCTCATGCTCAACGCGTGCAACCTGCTGCTCGTGAGCTTCAGCCGGGTGCACGGCAACCTCGACGGCCAGGTCGCGTCCTTCTTCGTCATGGTCGTGGCGGCCGCTGAGGTCGTCGTCGGGCTGTCGATCATCGTCATGATCTATCGCGTGCGGCATTCGGCGAACGTCGACAACGAGAACCTGCTCAGGTACTAGGGGATACGGTGACTCTGCTCGAAGGTCTGACGCCGGTGGCCGCCACCGGTCTGTTCCCGCTCGCCTGGCTGATGATCGCCATCCCGCTGGTCTCCGCGGGACTCTTCCTCGTGCTCGGCAAGGTGACGGACTCGTTCGCTCACTACGTCGCGACACTGGCGCCGATCGCATCCTTCATCGTGGCGGTCGCCCTGTTCGCCGACCTGCTCGGCCGGCCTGAGGCGCAGCGCGCCGTCTCCGTCCCGCTGTACACCTGGATCACGACCGGCTCGTGGACGATCAACGTGGGCCTGCTCATCGACCCGCTGTCGATCCTGTTCGCACTGCTCGTCACCGGCGTCGGAAGCCTCATCCACGTGTACTCGATCGGGTACATGGCGCACGATCCGGGTCGGCGCAGGTTCTTCGCGTACCTCAACCTGTTCATCGCGGCCATGCTCGTACTCGTCCTCGCGGACAACTACGCCGTGCTGTTCGTCGGCTGGGAGGGCGTCGGCCTCGCCTCGTACCTGCTCATCTCGTTCTGGCAGCACAAGCCCACCGCGGCCACGGCCGGCAAGAAGGCGTTCGTCGTCAACCGCGTCGGCGACCTCGGCCTGACGATGGCGATCTTCACGATGCTCGCGTTCTTCGGCTCGAGCTCGTTCGAGGCCGTCAACGAAGGCGCCTCGAAGATGTCGCCCGCATGGGTGACGCTACTCGGCCTACTCTTGCTCGTCGGTGCCTGCGGCAAGTCCGCGCAGGTGCCCTTGCAATCCTGGCTGCTTGACGCGATGGAGGGCCCCACCCCGGTGTCGGCCCTCATCCATGCCGCCACCATGGTCACGGCCGGCGTGTACCTGGTCGTACGGTCGCACGCCGTGTACGCCGAGACCTCGACCGCGGCGCTGGCCGTCGCGATCGTCGGTACGGTCACGCTCCTCGCCGGCGCCTGGATCGGCACGAGCAAGGACGACATCAAGAAAGTCCTCGCCGGCTCGACGATGTCGCAGATCGGCTACATGATGCTCGCGGCGGGCATCGGCCCCGTGGCGTACCCCTTCGCGATCTTCCACCTCCTGACGCACGGCTTC
>Ga0182021_10004806_pt1 | contig 15923 bp, 14 predicted proteins | sample 612E3MmetaG_FD_120493 | JGI IMG/M metagenome (GOLD analysis project Ga0182021, IMG submission 120493) | Permafrost microbial communities from Stordalen Mire, Sweden - 612E3M metaG (Illumina Assembly) | ecosystem: Environmental > Terrestrial > Soil > Wetlands > Permafrost | place: Sweden... | reverse complement strand
GGCGAAGAAGAAGAGGCCGAAGATCACCGGCGGGCGGGTCAGGAAGGCGGCCCCCACGAGCAACCCGATCAGGAGCGGACGACGGCGGCCGAACGCTTCGGCCAGGGCGGCCAGAGTCAGCATCGTCGCGACCAGGTGGCCGGTGTGCCAGACGCCGCCGCGAACGGTGACCCACCAGATCGCAGTGCTGAAGCCAAGCAGCAGGGCTAGCCACAGCCGATCGAGCTTGCGATCGACCCCAATCCGGCCGGCCAGCATCCAGACCAGTCCGACGTCGATCGCGGCCAGCGTGGAGTTGATGAGCGGCTCGTACGCATGCGCCGTCGCCGGCGAGATCAGCAGCATCAGCGGCATGAACATGATCGCGGGGAAGGGCGGGAACGGGACGTAGTAGTGGCCGTTCAGCGGGATGACGTCGTTGGGGCCGAGCGCGCTCGAGAGCCAGGTCCGGCCGTGCCAGAACGCGTCGGCGAGATAGAAGAGGTCGGGCCGCCCGGCGTTGAAGCCGGCCGAGACGAAGAAGACGGAGCCGGCGACCGCGGCCACGAAGAGACCGATGGGGCCGCGCCAGTCGATCTGGCGGCCCATCGGGCGCCGCAGTCGATCGGGGATGAGGGCGACCAGGCGTGCCTCCAGGCGACCTACGAGGTCGGTCGGCGCGGTTGCGGTGGGCGCGGAAGAGGCGGTTGCGGCTGGTCCGGTCAAGGGGCATCTCCGAGGGTCACAACGAGGGCCGACCGGCGGGCGAGCAGAGTCTCCCAGAGCAGCGTCGCCAGGCAGCAGAAGAAGATTAGCGGAACTGTCGCGGCCGCGATCCAGGAACCCGACGCGGCGGAGGTGGCCGAGCCGGAGATCGAGGCAGCCGAGCCGCCGTCGGCGAAGAGCGCGATCCAGCCGGCCAGCGGGAAGACGACCGCCCACGTCCGGCCGCGCTGGACCAGCCAGGCCGTCGGCAGGAGAAGCAACACGGGGTAGTGGTCGCGCAGAGGCGACGAGATGACCTGACTGGCCACGATCGTGACCTGCAGGCTGAGCTCGTGGCCGGCGTACCGCCACGCCACGAGCAGCGCGGCCGCTGCCACCGCAGCCGAGGCGACTTGGATCGCCGTGGCTACCTCCTGCGCGGCCCCGGCCTGATACGCGACGGCGCCCGGCGCGAAGTTGTGCGGCGTCGTCAGGTTGCCGCCGAGGTCGCGCAGCAGCTGGACGTACGCGCCCCACGCGCCCACGCCCGTGACGAGTGTCGCCGCGGCCGCCAGCGCGACCGCGGCCACGGCCGCCAGCGCCGCCGCGCGGAACCGTCCCGTGGCGATCGCCCAGACCGCCAGCAGCGCCGGCTGCACCTTCACCAGAGTCCCGATCGCCGCCGCGGCACCCACGACGGCGGCCCGATCCATCCACCGCCACGCCGCCGCGAAGCCGAGGAAGAGGAGCGGCTCCACCTGGCCGAGCTTGACGGCGTACAGGAGCGGCCAGTCGAGCGCGGCCACGATCACGATCAGCCAGCGCACGTCGCGGCGGACCGGTAGAAGCGCCACTCCGGCCAGGAAGCACGCGGCCATCGCCACGCACCACAGGCCGGCGGCCGCTCCGCCCAGCGAGAGCCACGGAACGAGGACCGCGGCGAAGGCCGGCGGATAGGTATAGGTGCCGGGGCACGTGCCGACGTTGACGGAGAAGGCGATGTCGTACATCGGCTTGCCGTCGCGCAAGGCCTGAGCGGCGCCTTCATAGCAGTGATAGTCGTAGCCCAGCGTATTGCCCGCCGAGGCGAGCACGAGGGCAAGCATTCCGACCAGCAGCGCGACCGAACCGACTGGCACGAAGGCCTCGGCCAGCCGGGGCCGCCGTCTTGTGGGCGCCGGGAGCGAGGTCATCGCGAGGCGTTCATTTCGGCGGCGCGCCCTCGGCAGCGATCCGCTTGAGACCGCGATGGACGAACCTGATGCGAACGAGATCCCAGCAGACCCGAAGGGCCAGGAGCGGGCGAGCGTGCATGCGCGAGCCGCGCCGGTCGGCCCAGACGACCGGTACGCATGCCATCTCGTAGCCGCGCCGCCGCGCCAGGAAGATCAGATCAACGTCGAAGACGATGCTCGTGATCCGCAGTCGGCCGAAAAGATCGCGGGCGGCTTCACGCCGGAACCCTTTGAAGCCGCACTGTGTGTCTTCGATCGGGCCGGTGACCCAGACCCGCGCCGCAAAGCGGAAGACCTTGCCTACAGCTTGCCGAAACCTCGGCTGGGAAGCTCGCATGTCCGAACCGTCCGGCTGGATGCGACTCCCCAGAGCGACGTCCGCCGTCCCCAGCGCCTCGACCATGCGGGGCAACTGATCCGGGGGCGTGGCCATGTCGGCGTCGGCGAATACGAGCAGATCACCCCGGGCGGCCAGCATCCCCGCCCGAACAGCGGAGCCCTTGCCGGCGTGCGCGACCCTCAGCAGTCGCAGCGCGGGCGAACCACAACCAGGCGCTTCGCCCTTGGGCTCGCTGCCGTCCTCGACATACTCGGCCCGCGTACGCACTACAGCTGCCGTCCCGTCGCTGCTGCCATCGTCGACGACGAGCACGTCCACCCTGTCGGGCAGAACGCCCGGCGGCACCGAGCACAGGTATGCGAAGAGCTCGTCCAGCGCGGGCCCGAGCCGGGCCTCCTCGTTGAACGCGGGCAGGATGATCGAAAGGCTGCTGAAAACCATCTCGCGGAGTTTAGAGGCAGCCGCGGCGCCGCTGCACATCCGACGCGCGGCGCTCCGCCAGTCGGGTGGCTCGATAGGTCGTTAGTACCGGTGGAGCGGGGCCCGGCCGATGCTACGCTGCGACGCCGTGCGGATCCCCTTCGCTCTGTATGCGTTTGCGCTCGCGGCCCGGGCCGTGCTGTTCGCCGTGCACGCCGACGCGGCGTATCCGGACTCCTTCTACTACGTCGACGTAGCCCGGGCGCTGCAGGCCGGACACGGCTTCAACATCGACTTCATCTGGTCGTTCGTGGACGTGGGTGGCCGAATTCCGGCCCAGCCGATGCTGCCGATCCCGAGCAACGCCCACTGGATGCCACTCGCCTCGATAGTGCAGCTGCCGACGATGTGGCTGCTCGGCCCCACTCCGCTCGCGTCGGCGATCCCGTTCCTGCTCATCGGGGCGCTGGCGGTGCCGATGACCTGGCTTCTGGCACGTGAGATCGGGGCGGGCGATCGAATCGCTCTGGCGGCGGCGATCGCCGTGGCCCTGCCGTCCGCCGCGGCAATCTACATGGTTCAGCCCGACAACTTCGCGCTCTACCAGCCGCTGGGCACTGCCGCCCTGTGGCTGACCGCCCGTGGGCTCCGTGGCGACGGCCGATCGTTTGCGCTGGCTGGGCTGATGGTCGGCCTGGCGACGCTGGCCCGAAACGACGGCGTGCTGCTGGGCGCGGCGGCCGCGCTCCTCTTCTTCTGGGATCGGTGGCGGGCCTGGAGGTCGAAGGGCGGCCGAACGCCCGCGATTCCGTGGCGCTATGCCTTTGCCTGCTTCGGCCTCTTCCTTGTCGTAATGGCGCCCTGGTATCTGCGCCAGCTGGCCGTCTTCGGCAGCCTCTCGCCGTCTTCGAGTTCGGGACGGATCCTGTTGATCCAGAACTACGAGCAAATGAACAGCGTCACCAGCGACACGTCGCTGGCAGGATTCCTGAGCCAGGGGATCGGGCCGCTTCTTACGAGCCGAATCCTGGGTCTCGTCTCAGCCATCCAGGTGTTCTCGGTCCTCGCCTGCTCCGCCGTTCTGGCACCGTTCGTGCTCGCCGGCGGGTGGGCCCGTCGCCGATCGCTCGACTTTGCGCCGTTCTTCGTCTATGCCGGCCTCCTCTTCGCCGCGGCCGGGCTGATCTTCGCGGTCCACGTGCCATATGGGACTTTCCTGCATTCCGCCGTCGCGCTGGTCCCGTACACGTTCATCGTCGGTCTCGAGGGGGTCGTAATTGTGGCCACATGGGTCGCCCGTCGGCGGCGTGGCTGGGAAGAGGAGCGGGCAGCCCGACTCTTCGTCGCGGCGGCGGTGGCTACTGTGGTCCTCAACGCCGCGGCCTTCGCGTTCCTGGCGGGCCAGGCATGGAATCGAGAGCGCGATCTGAGGTTCGACGCCGCCGCGGCCCTCGATCGGAGCGGAATCCCGAAGTCCGACCTACTTCTCAGCGCCGACCCGGGCGGACTCGAATACTTCACGGGCCGCGGCGGTGTGGTCACGCCTAACGACTCGCTCGAGGTCATCCACCAGGTGGCCGTCGACTACGGGACCCGTTGGCTCGTGCTGGAGCGAGCCCACATCGTCACTCCGCTTGCGCCGATCCTCGAGATGAAAGCACGGCCGGACTGGATCGGGCCACCGATCTACACCGCCGCCTACACCGGGCCCCAGACGGGCGACCCCGCCGTGGACGCGGCGCCGGCACTGGTCATCTTCCCGATCTGCACGACCGCCGGCGACACACGCTGCGCGGCTGGCGCGACGGGAGCCAAGCCGTGAGCCGACGCGAGGCGTGGCTGAGCGCCGGTGCCGTCTTCGCGCTCGCCCTCGTGGTGCGGGCCGTGGCCGCCGCCACGCTGAGCTTCCCCGTCCCGGAGGACACGGCGTATTACGCCGGAGTCGCCCGGAACCTCGTCGAGGGGCGAGGCCTGGTGACCGACGCTCTGTGGAGCTACCAGACTCCGCCGCTGGAGGTGCCGCGGGCCGCCTTCGAGGTTTGGATGCCGCTGCCGTCGCTGCTCGCCGCCGTCCCGGTCGCTCTGGCAGGTGCGGCGAACTGGTTCCGCGCCGCTCAGGTCCTCTCCGTTGTCGTGAGCGCGATCGGCGCCGCGCTGGCGTGGCGGCTCGGCGCCGACGTAGCCGCCGAGATGAAGCTGCCGGTGGAGCGGGCACGCACGCTGGCCGTGGGCACGGGTGTGGTGGCGTGCTTCCTCGGGCCTTTCGTCGTGTACGGGGCTCTCCCCGATTCCACGGCGCTCTTTGCCGCGCTTTCGCTGGCGGCGTGCCTGCTGATGACACGGATAAGGGCGCGGACGCCCGAACGTTGCCGTCCTGCCGCAGGGAGCAAACCGCCAGACCGCCCGACCGAAGGTGGCCGCCTTTTCGACCGCCTTCTCGACCGCCGGCTGGTCGCCCTCGGTCTACTCATCGGCTTCGCCGGCCTCACGCGAAGCGAGGCCGTGTGGCTCGGCCTGGCCTGGTTCGTGGTGGCGTGGCGCTGGACGTCGACCTCCGCCGGCAACGCCGGCTCGTCCGTCGCGAGGCCGTCCTGCCTCGAGCGCTTGCGCCTGGTCGCCGTCCCGGCCGTCGTCGCCGCCCTTGTATTCGCCCCGTGGGCCGTCCGCGATTGGCTCGTCTTCGGCAGCCCGCTGCCCGGCCAGACCCTCGCCAACGCCTTGTCGGTCAACCCGACCGACATATTCGCGTACCAGAACCAGCCGACCCTTGCCCGCTACCTGGCCCAGGGCCCGGCGGCGCTCATCGGCATGCGGTTCACGGGCATCCTCCACAACCTCGTCGAAGTGCTGATCGTCCCCGGTTTCCCCGTCGGCCTGGTCGGGCTGCTGGCGCTCCCGAAATGTGCCCGCCTCCACGCCCTGCGTCCGCTCGTGTTGTTTGCCATGGTCACCTTTCTGGTGACGAGCCTCGTATTCCCCGTCAGCACCACCTGGGGGACGTTTCTCCATTCCGCAGGCGCGATCTATGCCCTCCTGATCGTCAGCTGCCTCGTCGCCCTCGACGCATTCATCGCCTGGATCGGAAGACTGCGCCACTGGTGGCGGCCGGTCGCGTGGCTCGGTCCGGCGCTTGCGACGGCCGTCGCCGTTCCGCTGATGTTCGTGTCGGTCGCGGCGCTCGATCGCGGGGCGGACGGGACGCGCGCCAGCTACGAAGCGCTGCCCGCGGCCCTTGACCGCGCCGGCGTCCCGCTCGCGGACAACGCCCCGGTCATCACCGACAATCCGATCTGGCTGGCCGAGACCGCGCACGTGACCGCCCTGGCGCTGCCCCAAGAATCGCCCGACGCCGTGCTGGCCCTGGCCCGACACTTCGGCTCAAAGCTGTTGATCGTGGTCCAAACCGAGGGCGATGGGGAGTGGCCGGCCGTACTCGACCGTGGCGGGTCGGGCACACAATGCTTCCGCGAGGTTCTCCTGACCGATAACTCGGGCAAGTACCCTCTAGAAGGCTCTCCTCTGTATCGAATCCGCGCATTCCGGATCGTCTGTTCATGAGAGACGCCCCGTATACTCCAACCGGTATGGACGCTTCCCGCGGCGCCACAGAATCGCGCGACTCGCGCTTCGACGAGCTTTACGCCGAAGCGAAGTCCACGCTGGGTTACGGGGCCAACAGCCTGCGCTCCGTCACGGAGCGTTATCGCGAGGCGTATCACGACTCGCTGGCCCGCTGGCACCGCCTCCTCGACCTCGCCGACGCCTCCGATCGTGCCCCGATCCCGGCGAATGAAGACAGCGATGCGGCGGCCGCGGCCGAGGCCGGCGCCGAGGATGCCCGCCAGAAGACCATGCGCGGCGACGTCGAGCGCCAGACCGGGGACGTGGGCAGGCACCAGCAAGAACTCTCCAAGCTGGAGCTGTCGGTTCGGAGCATGGAAAACGCCTGGCTTTTCCTCGAGCGCGGCGACGCAAGTCTCCTGGCCGAAGTGACCAACAAGGGCCTGCCGACGGACCTGCAGATGCGCATCGTCCAGGCCCAGGAGGCCGAACGTTCGCGCCTTGCCCAGGAGGTCCACGACGGCCCCGCCCAGGCTCTCTCGAACGCGATCTTCCAGGTCGAGTACATCGAGCGCGTTCTGGACGACGATATCCGAGTCGCTCACAACGAGCTGCGTTTCCTGCGCGAGCTTCTTCGCCGCGAGCTGGGCGAGGTCCGCACGTTTATCAGCCAGCTCCGTCCGCCGCTCCTCGACGAGCTGGGTCTGGACGGCTCGATAATGGACGCGGTCGAGAGCATGGCCGCGGTCACGGGCTCTACGGTCGCGACCGACCTTCATGGGCCCGGAGAACAGCTCAACCCATCTCAGCAGACCGCCGTGCTGCGCGTCGTCCAGGAGGCTCTCCAGAACGTTCGCAAGCACGCCGGGTCGAGTCATACCGTGGTATCGACAAAGCTCGACGCAACCGACTGGGTTCTGGAGGTAAGCGACGACGGCCGAGGTTTCGATGTCGGTGCCGTCGCCGCACGCGGCCGTCGCAACTTCGGTCTCCAGTTCATGCGGGAGCGGGCAGAGCTCATCGGTGCGCGTTTTGAGGTTCGCTCGCGGCCGGGCGGCGGGACAGTCGTCTGGCTGTCGATTCCAGTGGGAGAGGAGAGCGCATGACTTCGGTGGATTACAGCGGACCTGACCGGCGCCGGACGGGGACGCCCGTTCGGAGCGGCGAGAAGACCACGATTCTTCTCGTCGACGACCACGCCCTCTTCCGCGTCGGGATGCGCAACATCCTCGAGCGGGAGGCGGGCTTCGAAATCGTCGGCGAGGCCGACGACACGCGCGGCGCCTTCGACCTCTCCGTGCAGCTCTCGCCCGACATCATCCTGATGGACCTGTCGCTGCCGGCCCCGGGCGGCATCGAGACGACCCAGCGCATCAAGCGTGAGCTGCCGTCGGCGGGGATCATCGTCCTGGCCGTAAGCGAGGACGAGGACGCCCTGTTCGATGCCATCAAGGCCGGCGCAGCCGCTTTCATACTCAAGGACGTAGCCCCCGACGATCTCGTCGCGATCATCCATCGCGTCGCCAGCGGGGAGTACTTGATCAACGACAAGGTCTTTGCGAAGCCGGCCGTCGCGAGCCGGGTTCTCAAGGAGTTCCGGGAGCTGGCCATCTACGGCCAGGAAGCAGCTCCGATATTCGCGCCGCTCTCTCCTCGCGAGGTCGAGATCCTCGACAACATCGCCCAGGGCATGACCAACAAGCAGGTCGCTTACGCCCTCTCGATCAGCGAGCAGACGGTCAAGAACCACATGTCCAGCATCCTGCGCAAGCTCAGCGTCAACGACCGCACTCAGGCGGTTGTGTACGCCATGCGCCAGGGCTGGATCCGAATGCCGGAGGACTGATCCTCCGGTGACTGCCCCCGAGCCGCTCCCACTCCCGTTGCTCGAAATCGCGGAGCGGGCAAGACGTGAGGTCGATCTCCTCGCAAGAGAGATCGGCGAGATCGAGTTGCTCGCTCAGCAGGCTCGCACCGAGGCGGCCCACCACGAGACGAAGCGCTCGCAAACCCTCGACAAGCTCAGGACCGCATCGGACTACGACACCGAGAGCGAGGGCGCCCAGCAGACCGCGCAGCTGATGGCCCTAACCCGCCGGTCGGCCATCATGGAGTCGCAAGTCGACATTCTCGAGGGCAAGCTCAAGGTCCTGGCCCGCTTCCGAGAGAGCCTGCGTCGCTACAGCACGGAGCTAGACCGAGCGTCGATCGGCGGTGGCTTGGCCCAGCAGACGCCCGACACCCTGGATCCGACCACGCTTCTGCCACCAGCCGTGTCCCGCCTGGTCCTTGCCGCCCAGGAGGACTTGCGTCGGGACATCGCCAGGGCAATGCACGACGGCCCGGCCCAGAGCCTGACCAATATCGTCCTGCAGGCCCAGATCGTCGAGCGGCTCCTGGACCGCGATCCTGCCCAGGCAAAGGCAGAGATCGGGCAGCTCGTCGGCATGGTCCAGCACACTCTGGACGCGACCAAAGCGTTCATCTTCGATGTCCGACCCATGGTCCTGGACGATCTTGGGCTCGTGCCCACGCTGCGGCGCCTCACTCGTGACCGAGGCCGCCGTTCCCAAATCCCGATCGAGTTCGAGTCGTACGGCAACGACCGCCGCTTGCCGATGGACGTGGAGAGCGCCCTCTTCCGGATCATCGATGAAACGATCACCGGGTTCCTCTCCTGCCGCCCCGACCTGATCTCCATCAAGGTCGAGTGGTCGGATTTTCGGACCGAAGCCCATATCGCGGCCAGGCGCGATAAGCCCGAAGAGGTCGAGGAAGAACCGCCCGAGGAAACGCCGCCTCCGAGCGGCGACAAGCGCGGCAAGGGCGGCGATCGCGAGCTCCCCGAGGCGCTGAAGGCCATGATCGAAGAGCGTCGCGCCGGCGCGGCCGCGGCCCGAAGCTCGAGGAGCCAGTCGCAACTCCTCGCCCTGCCGCCGACTACGTGGCGTGAGGTCCAGCAACGGGCCGACACGATCGGAGTTGCCGCGGAGCTCGTGGACGACGGCCGTGAGGTCGTGCTGGTACTGGCGGCTAAGTGATCGTCGACTCCTCCCGCGGTTCGTCTGCGGGGTGCTTCCGACAGTGCGGCCAGGGGCTCGTGGAGTACGGGTTCATCCTCATCCTGGCGGTCGTGGTCTGCCTCGTCTCGTTGCTCTTCTTCGGCGACCAGCTCTCGTCGCTGCTCAGTCTGATCGCGTCCGCGGTCTAGGCTCGATCAATCCGGCCGGCCCGCCGGATGGACTCCCGACGGACGTCGCTTTCTGTCCGGGCGGCAAGGGTCAGTGGTCGGTTAACTGCTGAGAAGTGCGTTCGCGTCGGGTCCCATTACGATCAAGCTAGTGGCCCCTCCGACCGCCGGTTATCAGAATGAACGGCATCCTCCCATTGGAAGGTGTACTTATCTGGAGGCCATCATGCTTCTCCGGTCCAAGGGCCAGGGTCTTGCGGAATACGCTCTGATCCTCGCGCTTATCGCCATCCTCGCGATCACCGCTCTGCTCTTCCTGAGCGGCCAGATCAACACCATCCTCAGCACCATCGGCAAGAATCTGTAACCGCCGCGCTACGACAATAAGGGGGCCGCGCCAGAGGCGCGGCCCCCTTATTTTGCCCGCTGAACGACGCCCACCACGCTCACAACCCACTCAATGGCTCACTGGATACGGAGAAACCGTCCTAGATGGCCTAGCCCATTGGTATAGTCGCGTTTAGGTACACCGCAAGGCTACTGTGGTGACTCCTGTCACATGCCCTCGGGAGAGACGTTGTGAAGCGCTCGAATCGACTTCTGATCCTAGTTGGGGTCTTCCTCGCCGTTCTTTCGATGGTGGGGGTGATCGCAGTCGCCGGAGGCGGCGGCTCCGGCGGTTCGGCGAAGAGTTCGCCGAGTCCGACGCAGGAGCCGCAGGCCCTTGTGGTCATCGCCAAGGTCGACATAGCCCTCGGCACCAAGATCACGGCCGACATGCTCGATACTGAGCAGATGGCCGTCTCGGTGCGTGACAAGCTATCTGGCGAGACCTACTCGCTGCCGGCCAGCGTCGTCGGCAAGGTCGCCGGCGGCACGATTCCGAAGGGCAGCATCCTGTATGCCGACAGTTCCTTCCTCGCGCCTGGCACGTTTGTTCAGGGCCAGGACCTCGCCTCAGGCGTCGCCACCGGCATGCTGGGGCTGTCAATGGAAGTGGATCAGGTGAACGGCGTCGGGGCGCTCCTCGTGCCGGGCGACCACGTTGACATCATTCTGTCCACCTGGGTGGATCAGATCGGGATCACCATGAACCCCAACGCCACCAGTCCCTGGAAAGTGACTTTGCCGGGCACTCAGGCGGTGACCACAAAGATCGTCATCCAGAATCGTAAGATCCTGGCCACACTCCTGCCCCCGGCCCAGCAGGGTCAGGCCGGCGCAATTGCGGCCGGCTCTCCGACTCCTCAGCCCAAGGCAACTGCCGAAACTATCACCAACAGCGGCGTTCACATGCTAGTCATCGTCGAAGTCACGCCCGAAGAGGCTGAGGTCATTCGCTGGGCTCAGCGCGCAGAGCAGCTCACCCCGCAGAACTACATCAGCCTGGGCCTGGGCCTGCGCTCGGACAAGGACAACGACGCTCCGGAAATCACAACTCCTGGGATCACCTACAAGCAGCTGGTGACGGCCTACGGCGTTCTACCGCCGGATCCGCGAGCTATCATCCCGGCCGACCTGGCCAAGCAAATCTCCTGGTAACACGCGCCGCTTCAGCCCGGCGGAAGCGACAGCGAGAGGCCGAGCAATCGGCCTCTCTGCCACCTCAGGGGTAACAGAACTTCATGGCAGACCGGATCAGGGTCCTCATCGTCGACGACATTCCCGAGACACGCGATCACCTCGCGAAGCTTCTGGGCTTCGAGCCGGATATCGACGTGGCGGGCACGGCATCTTCGGGCGCCGAGGCGATCGAGCAGGCGGCGAAGATACTGCCCGACGTGATCCTGATGGACATCAACATGCCCGACATGGACGGCATCACGGCGACCGAGCGCCTCTCCACGCAGGTCCCAAGCGCGTCTGTGGTGATGATGTCCGTCCAGGGCGAGGCCGACTACCTGCGCCGATCGATGCTTGCCGGCGCCCGCGAGTTCCTGGTCAAGCCGTTCAGCAGCGACGAGTTGACGGCTTCGATCCGGCAGGTCTTCTCGCGCGAGAAGGAGAAGGTCGGGCGTGCCGTCATCGCCGCGGCGGCTCGAACCGCCGAGCCCCCCGAACTCGGCACCGTCGTGGCCGTCTTCAGCCCCAAGGGCGGCGTCGGCCGTACCACGATCGCCGTCAATCTGGCCGTCGCCGCCACAACCGAGCTCAACAAGAAGGTGGTCCTCGTCGACGGTTCCTTCCAGTTCGGCGACGTGGCTGTCCTGCTGAACCTCAACCCCAAAGAAAAGTCGATGTTCGAGCTCGTCACGGACCTAGAGGCCGGCGGCGATGCAGACGCCGTCGACGCCTACGCGGTGACCCACTCGTCGGGTCTCCATGTCATCCTGGCGCCACCCTCGCCTGAGATGGCCGACGCTATCACTCCAGCCGGCGTGAAGCACGTGGTCGAGGCGCTGCGGCAGCGCTACGAGCTCGTGGTAATCGACTGCGCCGCATGGTTCAACGACACGACCCTGGGAATCCTCGATCTCGCGGACGTCGTGCTCACGGTCCTCACGCTGGAGATCACCAGCATCAAGAACATCAGGCTCTTCCTCGAGGTCGCCGAAAAGCTCGGCTATGACCACAAGATCCGGCTCGTTCTGAACCGCGCCGACACGACGCTGGGAATCAGGGTGGCCGACGTAGAGCATTCGATCGGCCGAAAGGTTGACAACACCATCGTCAGCGACGGTCGAGCTGTCGTCTACGCGCTTAACCGTGGAGTGCCGTTCGTCCTCAGCAACCGAGAAGCGCAGGTTTCCCAGGATGTCCTGCGTCTCGCAACATCAATGGCAGGCAACCGAGAATCTCGCGAAGATGAGCAGAAGGCTACCCAAAAAGGTAAGTCGCTCTTCGCGTGGAGATAACCCTGGCGAGTAAGGGGAGTAGGCGATGTCCCTTCTGAAGCGAATCGAGAGCGCCCGACCGGGCGTGGCACCCGGGGCTCCGGGTGGGTCTCCGAGCGCGCCTCCCGGACCTCCTGGGTCTCCGGCACCAACAGGTCAACGCCTTCTCAGCCAGGCGCCGGTTCGGGAATCGCTGCGCGAGGTCAAGTTCCGCATCCAGTCGCGCGTCATCCAGGACCTGGACCCCAAGCTCGATCTGGCCAACCAGGTCGAAGTGCGGCGCCAGATCGAGGAGATCTTCGGACGGGTCATCGACGAGGAGGGCCTGGCTCTCACTCGCGCCGAGCGCGTTCGAATACTGGAGCAGATCACCGACGAGATCATCGGCCTCGGGCCCATGGAGCCGCTCCTACGCGACGAGACCGTGACTGAAATCATGGTCAACGGGCCGCGCCAGGTCTACATCGAGCGCAACGGCCGCCTGGAGTTGACCAATGTGGTCTTCCAGAACGACGACCATGTCATGCGCATCATCGACCGGATCATCGCCCCGATCGGTCGCCGCATCGACGAGTCGAGCCCGATGGTCGACGCGCGCCTGACTGATGGCTCCCGTGTCAACGCGATCATCCCACCGCTGTCCCTGATCGGGCCGGTCATCACCATCCGGAAGTTCTCGGCCTCGCCGTTCACCGTTGACGACCTGATCCGATTCGGCACGTCCACGCCGGAGATGTTCGACTTCCTGCGCGCCTGCGTGGAAGCCCGCCTGAACATCTTCGTGTCCGGCGGTACCGGCTCAGGCAAGACCACGACCCTCAACGTCCTGTCGTCGTTCATCCCGGTTGACGAGCGCATCATCACCGTAGAGGACGCCGCCGAGCTCCAGCTCCGCCAGGAGCACGTCGTCACGCTTGAGTCGCGCCCGGCCAACATCGAAGGCCGCGGAGCGGTCCCAATCCGTGAACTCGTCCGCAACTGCCTCCGAATGCGGCCCGACCGAATCATCGTCGGCGAGTGCCGAGGTGGCGAGGCCCTGGACATGCTCCAGGCCATGAACACCGGCCACGACGGCTCGATGTCCACCGGCCACGCCAACAGCCCGCGCGACATGCTCGCACGACTCGAGACTATGGTCCTCATGGCCGGCGTCGACCTGCCTTTGCGAGCCATCCGCGAGCAGGTTTCGTCCGCCGTGGATTTGATCGTGCATCAATCCCGTCTCAAGGACGGCACCCGCAGAATCGTGAACATCACCGAAGTCCAGGGCATGGAAGGCGAAGTCATCGTCATGCAAGATGTCTTCGTCTTCGAGCAGACGGGCGTCGTCGAAGGCAAGATCCAGGGCCGCCTCCGCCCCACCGGCATCCGGCCGAAGTTCGTGGAGAAGTTCGAGGTCATGGGCATCCACCTGCCGCGCGGCCTGTTCGGCTTCGCGTAGAGGAAGTAAGGCAGGAGACCGCAATGGTCATCATCGTCGCGTTGGTCCTCGGTGCGGGGGTCATGCTCGTCTTCATCGGCCTGGCCACGTCCGGCCGCGGGTCCGGGATCAGCACCCGGCTCGAGCGCTATACGGCCAGCAAGCCCGAGGCAGCTTCAACGACCGTCCAACCGGGCGTTGGCCTTGGCGACGTGCTTGCTCAAAGCGTGGCCCTCGCCCGCCTGAACAGGATCGTCGAGCAACGCGACTTCGGCGCAAACCTGGCGCGTGACATAGCCCGCGCCGATCTCAAGCTCAAGCCGGGCGAGTTCATCGCGATTTGGGCGGGGACGATCGTCGGCGTGCCGTTCCTCTTCCTGTTCCTTGGCCTGGTACTCGACCCGCTGCGATCTCCGCTAGGACTCCTTGGGGGCGCGCTCATCGGAGCCTGGCTGCCGCGGTTCTGGCTGGGCAGGCGGCGCGCTTCGCGCCTCAATGCCTTCAACAAGCAGCTCCCCGACACGATCACGCTGATCGCCAACGCCCTGCGCGCCGGCTCCTCGTTCTTGCAGGCGATTGAGATGGTCGTGCGCGAGGCCCAGCCTCCGGTGACGATCGAGTTCGGCCGCGTCGTCCGAGAAGTCAACCTCGGCCTCGCCTTCGACGTCGCGCTCGACAACATGGTTCGCCGCGTGCGCTCGGATGACCTCGAACTGATGGCCACCGCCATCACGATCCAGCATCAGGTAGGCGGCAACCTGGCCGAGATTCTCGACTCGATCGCGTTCACGATTCGTGAGCGAGTCAGGATCAAGGGCGAAATCAGGACCCTCACCGCCCAGCAGCGCATGTCGGGCTATGTGGTCGCCTTCCTGCCGATCGGCCTGGTTGGCGTCCTGTTCGTGATCGCTCCGAAATTCATGGAGCCCATGTTCATGAACCCGCCCGGCATCATGAATCTGCCGGCCGGCCTGATCATCCTCATCATCGCCGGGTTCAGCATGTTCATGGGCTTCATGATCATCCGCAGCATCGTGCAGATCGAGGTCTGAGGCATGATCGTCCTCCTTGCCATCGGGGCCGGCCTCGGCGTCTTCTTGATCTTCATGGCCCTCGTCAGCGGAGGGTCAGTCGACCCGGTCCAGGCCCGACTGACTCAGCTGGGGAACATCCAGGCACGCAACCTCGAAGAGCTCGAGTTGCAGCAGCCGTTCGCAGAGCGGACCCTGCGTCCGCTCGTCGCGCGGTTGTCTCGGGCGGGCGGGCGACTCAGCAGCGCTTCCTCGACCGAAACCGCCGAGAGGCGACTGGCCCTGGCGGGCAATCCGGGTGATCTGCGACTGACCGACTGGATGGGCGTGAAGATGCTGGTCGGCCTCGGCACGGGCGCCTTCCTGTTCGTGATGCTTGGAGTCGTGGCGGGCGGAGGCATCGCCTCCGTAGGCGACCTCGTCAAGCCGTTCTTCTTCGGCCTCATCGGCTTCTTCATGGGCTACCTTCTGCCCGAGTTCTGGCTTGGGCGCAAGATCAAGAGCCGCCAGAAGGTAATCCTCAAGATGATCCCGGACGCGCTGGACCTGCTCACGATCTCCGTTCGCGCCGGTCTGGGCTTCGATGCCGCGCTGGCCAAGGTGGTCGAGAAGCTGCCCGGTCCGCTGACCGATGAATTCCGCCGGGCCCTCGCCGAGGTACGGGTGGGCAAGGCCCGCCGCGAAGCTCTGCGTGACATGATCCCCCGGACCAACGTCCAGCCGCTGTCCAACTTCATCGGCGCGATCATTCAGGCGGAGACGCTCGGCGTCTCGATCTCCAAAGTGCTTCAGGTTCAGTCCGAGCAGCTCCGCATCGAGCGCCGCCAGCGAGCGGAGGAGATGGCCGCCAAGGCGCCGATCAAGATGCTCTTCCCCCTCGTCGGATGCATCTTCCCGTCGCTGTTCGTCGTCATCCTCGGCCCGGCAATCATCTCGCTTGTCAAGACCTTCGCCGGCGGCGGCATCCCCGGAAGGTGAGCGGGGTTCCTCGCTTGTGAGCAGGCCGCTGCTGGTTGCCCGCAACTCCAGCCGGGGAACCGTGTTGGCCGAGCGTCTCGAAGACGGTTCCTCATTCTGGGCCAAGTTCATGGGCCTCATGGGCCGCTCGTCGCTGCCGCAAGGTGACGGACTGTGGCTCCCGGGCGAGAACGGCATCCACATGCTGTTCATGCGTTTCGCGATCGACGTCGTGTTCGTTTCGCCGCCGG
>Ga0182021_10004805_pt1 | contig 15926 bp, 11 predicted proteins | sample 612E3MmetaG_FD_120493 | JGI IMG/M metagenome (GOLD analysis project Ga0182021, IMG submission 120493) | Permafrost microbial communities from Stordalen Mire, Sweden - 612E3M metaG (Illumina Assembly) | ecosystem: Environmental > Terrestrial > Soil > Wetlands > Permafrost | place: Sweden... | reverse complement strand
TTAGCAGGTATTTTTTTTTGAGAAATACACCCAAAAACAAATCTTTTTTCATAGTTTTGAAGGTTTTAATTTTAGTAAATACCCATGGACCATTTCAAAGAAATTCATGGGGAAAATTAATTTTGAATTGCCGGAAGATGTATCAGCATTTTCCGGTTTTTCATTTCGGGTTAACTTAACTTTTGTTTCTTTTCACAGGCGTCAGGATTTAAGGTTTCTACTTTTTTCTTTGTATTTTGGAAATAATAATCGTATCCTTTTCAACTTTATAAACGATGGGTGTAGTTATTTTTATAGCTTCAAGCACCTGATAAACTGTTTCATTATGAACAAATTTCCCACTGTAGCGCTCTGTCTTTAACTCCGTATCGTCAATTTTTATCCTGACATTAAACCACCGCTCCATCTTTATTACAAGATCCTCAAATGACTCGCCGCTAAAAACAAGCATCTGGTCTTTCCAGCTGACGAGGCTTTCAGGATCTACTTTCCTGACCGTAATTGAATTTAAGTGTGCAGTGGTTTGTTCCGGTATAATCTTATTCTGTAAAGTGGCCATTTCATTGGGTTTAATAATAATGGCCTTCTGATCTCCATGTATGTCCTCAACTTTGACCTCTCCCCTTACAACAATGGTCTGTGTTTTTTCATCACCAGGGTAACATTTGACATTAAAGGCTGTGCCTAAAACATTTACTTTTACATCACGGGTATTTACCACAAAGGTTTGTCCATCTTTTTTAACAACATCAAAAAAAGCCTCCCCTTCCAATATAACATCTCTTGAAGTCTCTCCAAACATAACAGGATACTTTAGTTTGCTGGCAGAATTAATCCAGACATGTGAACCATCCGACAGAATAATCTGGGCCTTTTCTCCAAGGGGGACAATAATTTCATTATAAGCAAGTTCCCGGACCTGAATGTTATGACTGCGAAACATATTCCAGAGCGAAGACAATCCAATAACCAGCAGGCTCACTGCGGCTATCTTAAACCATATTGAATTGATAAGAGAAATCGTCTTTGCTGATTTTGGCTTCTCCTCTTCAATAAACTTCATCAGCTTAGACAAGGACTCGTTTTTGTCTGCAATTATCTCCCTTTTCCTGGAATTCCCGAGTGTTTTAAGAACATTCACTGCTGTCTCGAGTTCATCTTTTCTTTCTGGATGAAAAGCGATCCATTCATTCCATATACGGATTGACTCCGGATTTGTTCCTTCGACGAATTCACGGAATGATTCGCTAAGAATCAGTTCTCCCAAATCATTAAAATCAGTTGTTTTCAATTCTTTAACGAATTAGTATTATTCCGGTGTTTATATGCATCACGGAAATAATAAATATTTATACTCAGTTGAATGAATATTTTTTTAATAAATCATCCCCTAATTACGCATCAGCAATAAACCTCTGCTAATAAGATTTCTGACAGATTGTACACGCATATCCAATATCTGTGCAATAGTTTCAAATTCCATCTCTTCAAAATAACGCAGATAAATTGCATGCCGCTGACGGGGTGTAAGCTGGTTCAACAACTGGATGATTTTATCCTGAGTTTCTTTTTCAACCTGTCGCGATATCATGAAATCTTCAGCTGTATATTCAACCATTAACAATTCCTCAATATCCTGATCAATGGGAAGAGTTTGTCTCTCTAATTCAAGGATATCAATGATATGATGACGTAATGATTTAAAAAGATATGGGGTTATGTCCTGTACCGGCTTTAAATTGTTGCGGTTTTTCCAGAGCTTGAGGAATAAATTCTGAATACAATCGTTGATCAATTCGGGATCACGGGTAAGCTTCATCCCATAGCGGAACAAATTGTCATGGCAGGCTAGAAATATTTCTGAGAATGCATGCTTGTCGCCTTGAAGAAATAATGACCACCAATGAGATTGATTCATTTAACAAAAACCAGTTAGGCAGATTTAGAATTTCAGGGTAACAGTTAATCTTCAATATAAACAAATTTAATAAGAAATTTACTTAAAGCACCGCCGAATAAAGATTTTGTTTCATATAAGGGAATAATGCGGTATAGTTCTGAAATTCCTTTATTTGCATCACTACTGGTATTTAGCAGAAATATTATATGTCTTCTTTTCTGTTGTTATCTTCCGGGCTTCCATAGCTATCTCCTGGTAAACTGCACGTGCCCGGAAATATCTGTTCTGAACAACTTCCAGGTCGTGAGATAATATTTATTCCATGGTCCTCCCGGAGAAGTGTTGGCAATGGTTTTATCAATCCATGAAATAAAATACATGGCATCTCCGGCGCTGGCCCGTACCGGGGCATTCTTAATTGTAATATAGACGGGAGCAGTATGAGACCTGTGCCCCTTGTCATCCATTCTCCGTGCGCAAATCCAACTGCTCTCCTGTATCGGAACACTGGTTTTAAGTATTACACTTTCTCCTGGTTTAACCGTACCTTTCTGTGCAGCAACCACTTTCCCGTTTAAAATAAGTTCGATTCTGCCTGTCTGTTCTGAAACTGATGTCCATTTGACCTCAACATCCAATGTTTCTTTGTTTTTTAACTTAATCTCATCACCGGGTGTGGCAGTTCCGTTTACTTTAAGATCAAGGAATTCAACGTGTCCGTTTGTTGTTACAACTGTTCTGCCATTCTTAATTCCTTCTATCCATTGTTTATAGGTGAAAGGCTGATTTTTTACCTGAACATAGGTCAATAAAGAGCCAAAAGGCTTACTGTTATTACAGGGAAAGTCCGTCCCTGCAGCCCATCCAAGCCTGAATCCGCAATTCAACAACCTGTAATAAGCATTTACGGATGCATCATTTAACCACACGTCTTCCGCCAGGAAATTAATAGTACCCAGGGCGGCTTCAACCGGAAAATCTATCGGGGTGCAGCAATCTAGAGTACCAGGAATGGAATCTTTCAGATATTCCATGTGACAGAAACCCATAATGGCATCTTGTTTTTTACCCCATTCAAGTATTTTATAAGGTGATTCATCCCATATCGTGTGAGCTTCTTTAAGTCCCAGCATCACGAGATGGCCACCAAGAGCTTTGTGTTCAAAAGTAGTACCGGCAGGGTCAAAATGCCACTCTGCATCATAATGGACAATTCTCCCTGGCATTGATTGCACTGCATCTGTCCCGTTTACCTTGGGCAGGTCGGATCTGCTGTCTTTTACTTCCCCGTCTCCCATATCAGCCAGGACCGAAATAACAGCAAGATTATTGGGTTCCATCATTTTTGTGAATTCATTTTCATCCAGTACCGCGGTTCCTTCACCGCAATTACGATGAACATGCATATCCCCCGCATACCAATCGACGGGTTCGGGTTTTGTAACTGAAGCAATGACCTGGACACAATCTGAAGAACCGGTCAAAGTAAAAACACAGTTTGGGGGAAGAGTCACCTTCATCATATTGTTATTCAAAATTACCTCTGTATTTTTATTTAAGTTAACCAGGGGACTGGTATATATCATTTTTAAACAGCTGATTGCCGGCAGATTTGTCAGAGTTGCATTGATTGTAATGGCATTTTTATCATTATTACGACCAACAATCACCAACTGCTTGTCAGGATTGAGAAAGGAACTTACAATCAGGCTGCTGTCGCTAATTGTTGAGCCAATCCTTACTGCTCCTGGCTTTATAAATTTGTAGATCTGGGCAAATTCGTAAAACTGTTTCCTTGGGATCCAGCTTTTTGTTGATGGTATATATTCGATCAGTGGCTTGCCATCAACAGGTTGCCAGAAGACCCAGTCATTAGGAGGTGTATCACCATAGCCATTTCTTCTTGCATGCTGGTAGACACAATCAAATCCGTCCCAAAAGATGTAGGCTTTGGCATTGTCGCCGAACTGGCCAATCATGTTCCCGATGCCGGCTGTTTCGGTTACCCAGAATGTTTTGTTTGGATTCTCAGGCTTACTGATAATGTTTCTATAATTCTTCGCACTGCTGCCATAGGCATGTACCCCCCAGCAGGCAAGTTTGCCCATTAAATAAGAATCTTTGATCATCTCGTCCAGACACAAACCAAATAAATGGTCACCGGCGGCATCCGGAGCTATGAAACGGATGTCGTTCATGCCTATTTTGTCTAGCTTTTCTGCCAGTTTTTTAATTATCCTGACAAACTGGACTGCGTCTGGCATATTTGGCCCCTCAACAACGCCATTTGGATGCTCAGCACTTTTAGCATCTGATATCTGTTCTGTTTCATTCATGGGTGATACCAGTGTGAACTGAACCTTTGCAGTGTGCCTCGCATAATAGAGCAGTGCAGCAATTGATTCGACAAATTCGTCTTCCATTGACGGGCTGATGGTGAAATCGGTCCCTCCCATCCAACTTCTTTTGGGATCTTTAGCAGACAGGGGAGCGGCGGCAGGCGGGACGCCCATAAAGCTTATAATCAGTCCGTTCGTGATTCCTTTCTGATTAAGATAGCGCAAAGTATTCCACACCCCAAGGAATCTGGCATTTGAGAAAATGCTGTTGTAATAGGTCCAGTTAAAAGTGTCAGGATCGTTATTATCATTGACCTCTTCCCAATCGATATCTTCGATTACGGCACGAAATATAGTGACACCCAGTGAATCGATGAGCTTATCGATAGCCGGTTGAACAACCCTGGCATCACCGTACTGACCATTGTACCACCAGGCAGTGTTTATATTTACCCCAAAACCGTCTATTTGCTGGAATTTCTTTGTACCATCGATTGTCAGATCTGCAGGACCTTTAGCGGAAACATTCTGTGAATCGGACCGCTGACTAAATAATACCTGAATCAGAAGAACTGTCAGGAATAGCGGAATTTTTTTCATGATTATTGTTTTAAAATGATATGTTTAACTGATTTTTGCTTTTTTGGATTTTAATAGCTGTTGCTCCCATGACAGCAGAAATGATCCAAAAATTGCAAGAACAATTCCTGTTAATGCAGCCAGATAAATTCTTTCTTTTAAGAAAACAAGCGCCATAACAATGGTAAAAACCTGCTGCATAGTACTGGCGATTGAACTGACCCTTGAAGCTTTGCCCCTTGCGCGATAAGCCAGATAGATAGCCAGAACACCTATACCATCAAGAAATCCTGCAGTTGAACCTATCAAAAATATTTTTCGTGAAAATTTAACATCGATAAGTCCTAAGGCAATAAAACATACCGAAACCAAAACAGAAGATATAACAAAACTTATATATGACCAGCTGGTTGGAAGATAACCGGAAGTTATTTTTTGTGAAGCACTAAAAAATCCAAATAACAATAGGGATAAAAATGCAAATAACAACCATATTTTCAATCCGATCGTTTGAAAAAAATGTACCGGATCAACAAATATTTGAGATTGACCCGAAAGAAGAATTATTGCAGGGAAAACGATAATAATACCAATGACATTTATCCAGCTTAACTTTTCCTTAAATACAAAAAGGGCGATTAGAATGGTCACTAATGGGTAAAGATTTGTAAAGGGGATCACGACCGCTGCTTGTCCCCCCAATTTAAAAGACTCATAAACAGACACATTCCCGAGTGCAGCAAGAATGCCTCCAAAAATTCCTACGGAAATGCCTTTTATGCTTGCTTCACTGATTTTACAGTTCAGGATTACCAAAGGCAAAGTAAAGAGCAACCCTGCCGTGAACATAAAATGTGTTTCAAAAGGGCTGATATCATCGGAAATATACTTTGTTAGTACACCCCATACTCCCCAGCTAAATGCTGCTGCGATTGTAAATCCAAGCCAAATTCTATCTTTAAGAAATCCACTCATAATATTTATCTTAGTTGCTGGAAATTTCATTTACTCTTTTCCTTGAGATAACAACTTTGCACGGAGCTTTATGTACGATTGTTACAGCGTAATCGCCATTTCCCAGATCCCTGATGTGGCAGCTATCAGGCTTGTTATCCCTGGTTTTGAGGATCTCCAATCCGTTCAAAGTTATTCCATAAGGTTTGAAAGCCAGCCTAAGATACTCCTTCCCATCACTTGCAGTTGCAGTATATTCTACTTTCTCAGCAGCGTATTGAACATCCCTGAGTATCCCTTCTGAATACAGGATATGATTTTCATGTGGCGGGGCCCATTCAGGTACACCTGCAAAAGCGTGGTAGAACATTCTTGGACATTCTCCGTAACAATCGGACCACCAGCTTAAAATACCCTTGCTAAGCGGACTTTCAAATGCCATCCCGGTTGAATCATTGCAGTAAGTGACCCAGTTCAATGAACGGTAGGCCTTTTCCTTATAGCTTTCATCGCCCGATACCGCATACCACCGGGCACATTCGGCGGCATACCTGGCGGTCTGGTAATCCATTTTATAATTAAATGAATCCTGTTCACCCACAATGTTGGCTCCCCACATGGATGCTGGTTCTCCAGGCGAAGTACGAAAAATGAAATTGTCTTCTGTCCATTTTATTAACCTTGGAACATCCTGTTTCCAGGCAGGATCGAGGTCAGGATAGTCAAACAGGCATAAAGTAGTATTACTGGCGCTCAGGTTACTTTTATATGTATTGCTTTTAATATCGGTATCGGTATGTCCGTCAGTCCAATAACCTGTTTTCATGGGGTATTCCAGAATGAAATCTCTGGCTTTGTTCCTGGCTTCAGTATAGGCATGCACATCACCAAGTCCGGCGCTGATTAGATTCTCAAGAAGCGTATAACATCCTGTCCAGTTTGCCCCGTATGGAGCTGTAACTCTGCCGTCAGTCAGAACAACCCTATAAGGCCAGACTGACTTGTCTTTATTTCCTATGTGGGCATTTTTTGCCAGAACATCAGCAACTTTGAATGCAGCGGAAAGGTATTTTTTATTGCCGGTATAACAATACATCCTGTAATAAGTCAAACCCATTTCTCCCGCATGATCTACCTGAATTTCATCAAGAACAAATCTTTTTCCTGAAGTAAAACCACGGAAAACGGTGTCTCCTGCATTGGTGGTTGTATAGGGAAATTCAGGCCAGGCATAATCAGGGGAACTGGTGCCATGAACCAGCGTATAATCAACAAAATCCCTGACAATTTTCATTACGCTTGTATCACCTGTATAAGCATAAAACAGACGTGCATTCTCAAACCAGTTGGGAATTTTTTCTCCGATGTCATTCATCCAGGTATCAGGTTCAGGAATACCGTTAACGGGTTTGAATGCACAATAAAAATAGTACTGAGGATAGCGGCTTCTGGGTACTGGACCGGGTGAATCAGGAACATGGTGCTTTATAAAATCCCATCGCAGATGGAGGAAATGATCATATGCCTGTTCCTGAGGTGTATACCATGGAATGATTTTGTTATTTTTATCGAGTAAAACAGTATGGTTGCAAAAAGTTGTGTCAGCACATGTTACAGAATTATAATAGATTGACATTATCAGAGTCAATAACAGAATCCTGAAGACATACAGGGCTAGCAACCTATTTATCCTTCCCATTAATGAAGTTTTTGAATAATGCTTCTTAATATTAACTCATAGGTATCTGCCTGACGCATAAATCCCAGGTCCGTGGGATGCGTCCCATCGACTGTTCCCTCTCCGTCCCAACCCAGCTCACCTTCTGCCATCTGATAATAAAGATTCCCGATTCCGCTTTTCATCAGGTGTTCATAAGCATTTCTGAGAGCTTTGCGGCTTTCAGTATTTCTTAGTTCCCTCGTTTTTACAAGAAATGCATCATCATATGTAATACCTTCTGCCAGAACAATAGGTGTATTCGGATGAACCTCCCTCAGAATTCTGATAAATGGTTCCACCCTCGCAGTCACCTCCCCGGCTTCAAGATTGGGAAGACAATCAATAAAATAGATATCAGGATCAAGTTCGGAGAGCAAGCCGGCAACCTCAGGTTCCATTTTGCCACTTCCGGAAAAACCGAGATTTATAATATCGCGGTTTAGTCTCCTTCCAAGAATTGCCGTTGAACACATACCTGGCCTTGATGCACATCCACCCTGTATTATAGAAGTTCCATAAAAAACTATAGCCCGTTCAGTATTAGCAGGAGCTTTTTCTATTTTATTCTCCCGTGGTATTCCAATTTCAAGATGAATTATTCCATTGTAGAGCGGCAGATAAAGCAGATATTCCCGTCTCACTTCAGGTAGTCCATCAACAAGTGTTTCAAGGTTTTCCATCTTCTGCGGTTTACCTACGCCAAGCCAGTGCCAGGAATTTTCCGCTGTTTTCACATAAAGATCAAGTCCGCTGACTCCAGTTGGAGCAAAATGAGTAAAACCAAGTGTTTCTGCTGACAGACCCCATTTGGCTTTAATAACTGGTGCATCAGAAAAAAAATGAATATATATTCCTGCCGTTTGTTTACCAAGTTCCCATACTGCATCGGGAATATGTCCTTTAGCATTGGAAGGTAACCTTCCATATACAGATGAGTCGCTTTTCCATCCTTTTCCACCGATACCAAGATCTTTCGCATCAGTCCATTTAAAAAGGCTATCGGGAATATTACTGAAAACAGGATATACTTTCAGAAGATTCAGTACCATGACAATTATCAGAATCCGAATCCTGTTACATTTCATGAAATGTGCTGTTTCAATCATAACTAATAGTTTATTCAATATAGTACCAGAGATCATTTTTTGGTTGTGTCCGGACAAATTACTTTCAGTCTATGGCCTACGAAGCCGGTGTACTGTCCTGCTCCAGGGGTCCTTGTGCCTTACTTCATCTGCAGGCTATTGTTCCATCAGCAAGATAATCGATATTCCTAAATATCACTCTGGTCTTCGGGATTATCTTTGGTCTTCGACCGACTTTGTCAACTGACTATTACTCTTATCCGTATTCCGGGCCACAAATCAGATAATAATTTTTAACTCGTCCCGGATAAGGATTCTGTCGCAGGTACATTCTGTAAAATTGGCGTAGGGGTAGGAAGCCTCTATCTTCAAGCCATTTCATCAATTCTGCCTTATCTTCAGGAACATCCACAACAATCTGTTCTCCCGATAATTCTTCTAAAACGGTCATGAACATTTTTTTTGCTTCCCTGGTTCCAGGGGCAACAACTGGTCCGATCTGAAAATACTTTCTGCCTTTCCTTCCAAGTGAAAAGGCAGTTATTTCTGCATCATGTCTTAAGCAGAAGGCTTCATCAGGATTATTCTTGTATAACGAACTAAGAAGATAAGTTCTTTCAGCTCCGAATACAGTATAATCCAGTAAAGAAATCCCGTCAATATCAGACGGTTGTATAGATTCAGCTTTTAGCTTACTTTTTCCTTCATGATAGATGAATTCTGATGACTTTACCAATCTATGAATCAGATATTCATTGTTAAATCCAATTCTTTCATAAACTGGTTGACCGGCAGGAGTTGCGTCAAGTTTTACAGATTTGCATGATTTCAGGAGATTGATTAAAGATGAGACCAGTATTTTGGCTATACCTCTTCCCCGGTAGTCTCTGTCAACCAGCACCATTCCGATCCAGGCAACTATATTCGAGTAATTCATTGCTGTTGCGGTTCCAACGATCTGGTTTGCACTTTCAGCAACAAGGCAATGGTTTTGAGGTCCATATAATAACCGGGACCAGTCAGTTTCAGTTTGGTTCCAATGTTCGGCGTCTGACAGCAATATGCATTTTCTGATATCATCAAAATGCATCTGTCTTATTGCAATTTTTGTTTTATCCAACATGTTTAAGAAATAACGAATAGCATTTCAAAAGACATGATCAGCCATGTTTGTAAAACCATCTTTCCGGATTCTTTCATTTATCCTGAACAAGAATATCCCCCATCGGATACCATCCATCGTCAGTTGCACCACTGATGGCCAGTTTTATTCTTGGTTCAAATGAGACAGGTGAAACGATCGCCACTTCCAGTTTATATGTTCCTTCAGGAATATCAAATGGTACAAACAGAGTTTCATCATGAACAATGTCTCCCGGCAGCCACGTAAGTAAATTGGCATTTGCAGCGAGTACTAATGCTTTTTTTGAGTTTTTCAGCCTGAGAGCTAATTTATATTCCTTATAAATCGGTGCTACTCCAATATTTTCCCACAACGATGTGAATGACAATTGACCCAGACGGGTTACACTTGAAGGATATTCAAACCTGCGCAGTACGAACCGGTAACCCATTTTATTCAACCAGGTATCTACAAGCGGGCTCCATACTTTTGGCACACCCGAACTTTTAGCATTGAAAGAGGAAATATGCCATTTAAGGGCTTCACCAAAGATATAATTAACTGTTTTGTCGTCGTATTTCAGTTTTTCTAGCCATTGCAGAAATGTATAACATATTTCCATGGTAACCGGCGCTTTCTTCCAGGCCTCTCCCATTCCGCTCTTTATAATGTCTTTCGGATAGATGTCTGTCATATGGCTCCACCCCTGTTTTGGCCATAGATCAGTGGTCATATCGCCCAGGCAATCCAAACGGTACCCCAGATGCCTGATCTGAGGTCCTGTACCGTTGCATTTTCCGTCGGGCCATGAGGCCGCAATTGAAGTGCCTTTTACCAGCACTCCCGGATCAGGAGCGTCGCCATTTAGTGGCTGAAAAGTAAGGGTGGTTTTTTTAAAATTATCCAGGTAACAGTTTATAAGTGCCACGCGGGTTTGGTCAGTAAGAAGATGACTTCCTTCACCTTCACCCCAGAATCCTACCAGGGAAATGTCAAGAGATTCCAGATCGGGATGGCCGTCATAACGCTGCCCCAATGCCCTGATCATTCCTCCAAAATACTGAATATACCTTGGATCTTCAGGATCAATTCTCCATTTATCTGATTTTTGAGGTATCTCTTTCCCTGCCATTTTTCTGTACCAGTCAGGCACATCTGCCTTATCGCCATAAGGAGGTATCCGAAGCATCAATGTTTGCCCCCGCTCAGCTGCCGTTCTGAGTGCTTTATCTATCATATCCCAGTTATACTGTCCGGGTTCGGGCTCCAGATAACACCAGTAAACCCTGAAATAGGCTATACTTGTCTGGGGGTAGTTCTTATTGGTAAGGTCGCCGTTAAAATCCTGATATACGATCGGGAATCCTTCAGTCCAGCCATTCCCCTCATTTAAGTCATCGCCATTAAAACGCTGAAAGGTAGTGAATCCGATTCCTGGATTGTTAAGAACATCATGAATTTCTGCAGGTTTGACGACTACTGTAGCCGGTTTTTCCTGTGCCGAAAGAATAAAACATCCGGTCAATTCCAGTAACAAATAAAGCAAGATGCCTTTTTTTATCATATTCTACTCATGTTAACGTGCACAAGTTAATTAAATGCCCTGGATTCTTCAAGCATTTTATATATTTTTTAATCAATTAATATATAGATAATTGAAAAAATATTTTATCTGCTCTTTATTATATTCCATGTAATATTGTTTACGTTCACATATTTATCTATTTTTACAATTCATTTTTAAGTTATGATTTCAAAAATAAGATTGATTGATATTGCCAGGAAAGCTAATGTGTCGTTGGGTACGGTCGATCGTGTCGTTAATAACAGGGGGAAAGTAGCTCCGGAGACCGAAATGAATATACGCCGGATTTTAGAGGAATTTGACTATCAGACAAATCTGATGGCAAGTTCCCTTTCTTCCAAAAAAAGGCCGGTTTTCAATGTTCTTGTTCCAAAACCCCTGGGGGAGGATTACTGGTATAAAATCCTTACAGGTATAGAAACCACTGAAAAGGCAATAATGCAGTTTGGGGTCAAAATAACAAAATTACTTTATGCCCAGGATGACAATATCCAGTTCGCCAATCTGGCATCTCAAATTTTGAAGACGCAAAGTGATGGGGTTTTGCTGGCCCCTTTGTTTCATAAGGAAGCAAAAGTATTCGTTAATGAGTTAGAAAAGGAGAATATTCCTTATGTTGTGATCGACTCACCGATTGAGAGGTCTCAGGCACTTTGCTCAATCAGTCAGGATTATTTTCAAAGCGGAGTCCTGGCAGCAAAACTTATTGATTATGGATTGGATAAGAATGATGAACTTCTGTCAATTAGTAATCTTATGTATTCTGATTATTTTGAACATGTCCAGGAACGGTTAAATGGTCTTAAACACTTTTTTGAAACTAAGACAACGAAAAAGAGGACCATTCATTTCCTTGAAATTGTGAATCCAAAATTTGAAAAACTTGAAATACTGCTGAAGGAAAAACTTTTGCAGTTTCCAAAAATCAAGGGCATTTTCATTGATAACTCTAAAGCTCACTGGGTAGGAAGAATCCTGGATGAAAACAACATCCCTGAAATAAAACTGATTGGGTTTGATTTAATTGAGCAGAATATAAGATACCTGCAAAATGGCATGATTGATTTCATTATTTTTGATTATGCAGAGAACCAGGGAGAACAGGGCCTTCAGATCCTCTTTGATCATGTAGTTACGAAGAAATCAATTGTTAAGAAAATAAAAATGCCTATCAATATAATAACGAAAGAAAACCTGGAAGGGTTTCTGCCTGATCATTCTGCCTAATATTTTTTCAGTTACCGTTGGCTTCAGCCAACGGTATATCAGCCTCACAATAAAGGACTTTAGTCCTTCAATTCTGGGCTAAAGCCCAACCTGGGTAGTTTTTGCGTCCGTTGGCTAAAGCCAGCGGTAAATGAATTCAATCTAAAAACTATTCAAATTTTGAACAAGGACACTAATTACCTATTTTAACCATTGAACAAGGTAATCTTTCAGTTTATCAGCTGGTCTGTTAAAGACTATGCTTAGCTGATCATCCGCTCCAAACAAGTGATAAGCTGCCCCGATAATTTTAAAGTCGATATTACTACCATCATTATCAATTGTTTTACCGAGATTGTCCATGGCATTGATCATCAATAGTCTTCTCGGTGCAAGGCTGCCGGCAAGATCCGGCAGATCATATGCCGGAAGTGAGCCTGGTACTGCATTAAGGATAAGACCAGGTTTATAAAAACGATTCATTACAACAGAACGGTAGGAGGATAATGGTTCTATAAGGGCAATTTTTGAGAAAGAAGTATCAAATGCCGCAGCATGAAGCAATACAGGTGTCATCTCCCCAAGCGCAAGTCCATAAACTGCATTTATTTTGTGGTTTTTTTTCAATAATTGGCTTAATTTTACAACATCAGCCGCCCTTATCCCGACAATACTTCTGCCGAGAAGCATAGATGCAAACCAGACATTGTAAGATATGCCATCGATATACGAATCTCCCTGAAAAATTCCGGGTCCCATTTCTCCTGTTCCCAACAGGTCAGGAGATAATACTGTAAAACCTCTTCTTACAAACCATTCCATTTCACCACCGCGGAAAGCTTCGGCTGACTTACCGGAAGGATTAAGATAAATCAATCCCTTCCCGTTTGAGCTGTCAGGTACCATTAACAGATAGGGAACAATATAACCGGAACTGCAAGGCTCAAAATACTTCTCAATAACATATCCATCTCTTTTAATTCGTCCTGTAAAAACAGGTTCTTTCCATTCATGCGGGTCCTGATAGCCCGAAAGCTTCCTGGCAGAATTTATTATCGAAATAAGATGAGTTTTAAGATCTTGCCGTGAAGCATCCAGAATGTCAAGCTGTATTACTGATTCTTTCCGGTTGAGACTGAAAACAGTTTCATTTTTATAAGCAACAGAGTCACTGGCGCTGGTTATTACACGAAGCTCAGTCTCGTTTAACAGGCTAAGTTCTTCATCCTTTGAGCTTCCCGGATTATTAAGATACTTTTGAAAGAATGCATACATAGCTTCCCGGTTTTTTTTTGTTGACTCATGAGGTGCATCATCTTCGACCATGCTAAAATTGTCCGGATGATTATAGGCATCAAATACACCCGAAACTTCCCTTGCAGTTTCTCTTGCTCCCTGGATACTGAAAAAATCACCGGTGGTAGTTATAATCATTGTGGGCTTAGGTGCTCTTACTTCCAGAAAATCAGCATGATCAATACCTCTTTCTATCCCATTGGAAAGATTTTGTTCTGCATCCTGTGGTCCAACGGACTGTAGTAACCTTGTAAAACTGGTAATATAGCATTCCGGTGCTGCGGCTTTTATACGATCATCAAAGGCAGCAATGTAGGCGGATTGAGTTCCGCCTCCGGAACGACCGGTTATGCCTATTCTGTCGGGATCAACCTCATTCCTTGAAAGAAGAAAGTCAACCGCCCTGATGCCATCCCATATCATATATTTCGCATAAGAACCTCCTGAAATAAAAACCTGGGCACCAGAGTAAGAGTGTTCATCAGTGGGAATACGGATAAAAGATTTCCCGGAATTTAAATCAGAATACTCTTTGCGTTCACCCTGCCCGACCGGATCAAAAGCAAAAACAATAAACCCTTTTTTTACCAGGTTAAGTATAATATGCTGATAGGCTTTATTTCTGTAACCGTCAGCTGAATGACCACTACAGTATAGAATAGCAGGAGTTTTGCCTTTGTTTCTTACCGCTGGAATATACAGGGAAGAGGTTACAAAAAAACCTGGTTGTGACTCATACACGATTTGCTCAACCCTGAAACCAACCTTATTAATAACTCTGATGATTTTCGCATTTAAAGGAGTTCTTGAAGGAAAGGGACCAACTATGTCTGACAGGATTTTTCTTACATTTTTTTGTCTGTCCTGCCAGCCTGCCAGGGAGTGAATCCCCGCTATGGCAGCGGATCTTTTATTCAGAAGATCACATGACTGGCGTTCGAGATAAGAATACAATGAATTGCCTGCATCAGCATATTCAAGCCAGCCACCTTCAGAGGTTTTCAGAACATTCAGCTCCTCCTGAGCATCAGCGACCTTACAGGTAAGACATGTAAATAAAAACATCATGAAAAGGATTTGAAAGGAAACCCGGCTATGATACAATCCAATTATCAGAAATTCTTTCATTTTAAAAAGTTGGGTTGTTAAGCAATGAAGCTGAATCTTTATCGAGAAAGAGCCAGGAATCTGGATGACGTCTCATAATTGACGCAGGGATTGCCGGCCCGATTGAACCCTCTACAGTTTTTTTAACCGCATCTGCCTTACGTGCGTCAGGAACACTGCATATAATGGCCTTCGATTTCATGATTTGTTTTATCGACATACTGATTGCCTTTGCGGGAACCTCTTTAATATTAGCGAACCATCCCTCTCCCATCTGCTGACGCCGGCAATCTTCATCCAGGGTTACTGCAATATAGGCATCATCGGTCTTGAAATCAGCAGGAGGGTCATTAAATGCCAGATGACTGTTTTCTCCAATACCAACAAAAGCAACATCAATCGGGTGTTTACTTATCAGCTTTCCCAGACGTGCACATTCCTCAAGAGGGTCAGTATTCCCGTTTATATAGAAAAATTCCGAAGGAGATACTATATCTGCAAATCTTTCCTTGAGATATTTACGGAACGAAGCCGGGTGTGTTTCAGAGATGCCTATATATTCGTCAAGATGAAAAGCACTTACTTCTGACCATTTGATTTCTTCATTTGCCAATGCTTTCAGCATCTCAAACTGAGAAGCTCCGGTAGCAACAATAATATTTGCCCTTCCCCTATCGAGAATAGCTTTACGTATTAATCCGGCGCCCATTTGAGCTGCTTTATTACCAAGAATCTGCTTTGATTCAGAGATTATTATTTCCATTTATCGTTGATTTAAAAACTAATCTTTCTTAAAGATAAACAAGCTATTATTAAAATCCTGATCCATTTCTAATTATATGAATATCGGTAATGATATATTCAAAATCCAAAAACGCTTGAAAATCAATTTATTTACCCCTGCCCCACGGAGAGTAAATTGATTTTGGCTGCGCCGAGCTCGTCCCGATAAATCGGGACTCGGTTCTTCACTCCCCTTGGGGTCGGGGTAAACGAAGAACCGACGAAGCGAAGCGAGGAGCTCGACGAAGT
>Ga0182021_10004804_pt1 | contig 15926 bp, 16 predicted proteins | sample 612E3MmetaG_FD_120493 | JGI IMG/M metagenome (GOLD analysis project Ga0182021, IMG submission 120493) | Permafrost microbial communities from Stordalen Mire, Sweden - 612E3M metaG (Illumina Assembly) | ecosystem: Environmental > Terrestrial > Soil > Wetlands > Permafrost | place: Sweden... | reverse complement strand
GCGTCTGTCCGACGGGTGCTTTATTTGATAAAGGTGCTGCTGTCGGCGAGATGCAAAAAGAAAGCGGCTTTATTAAATTCATTGTCAACGCGCGTAATAAACACGAATGGGTGCGAACAGCGCATGAAGAAGAGTAGGATCATTTTAGAACGAAAAAAAATGCGCATGAAAATTAACAACGAAAACTGATACATTCATAATAGAAATAAAAACTATGAAACCAAGAGTAGCAACAGCATGGCTGGGAGGTTGTTCAGGCTGTCATATGTCGTTCCTGGATCTTGACGAACGGCTGATTGATCTGGCAGATAAAATAGACCTTGTCTATTCTCCTATTGCCGATATAAAAGAATTTCCGGAGAATGTGGATGTCACTCTTGTTGAGGGTGCAGTGACGAATTCTGAAAACGAAGAGATGGCGCATCTCATCCGGAAAAATTCACGTCTTGTCATCGCATTCGGTGATTGTGCAACGACGGGGAACGTCACCGCGATGCGTAATCCGTTCAAGGTTGAAGATGTTGAACGGCGTGCATATATTGAACTTGCAGATAAGAACCAGCGCATCCCTGATGAATATACCACCATTGCACAACTTTTAAAAACGGCGAAACCGCTGCATGAAGTGATTAAGGTGGATGTATGGCTGCACGGTTGTCCACCGACTGCCGACCAAATTTGGTTTGCGGTGACCGAATTGCTGCAAGGCAGAATTCCGGTACTGCCGCCTGCATATTTGAGATATGGATAAATGAAACATGACCCTGAACAGAGTTGAGGGTTTCTAAAAAAAAGAAATGAGAAGACAATGTCGAAAATGATTACAATATCACCTGTGACCCGCATTGAAGGCCACGCAAAAATCACGATACAATTAGACGACAATCATGATGTGATCGATGCCCGATTTCATGTGAACGAATTTCGTGGCTTTGAGAAGTTCACGGAAGGACGTCTCCTATGGGAAATGCCCGGTATCACATCGCGAATTTGTGGTATCTGTCCGGCAAGCCATCTTGTAACATCGGCAAAAGCCGGTGATGATATTCTTGCAGTGGAAATTCCCGAAACCGCAGAAAAACTTCGACGTCTCTTGACACTCGCACAATGGCTGCAATCTCATGCGCTCAGCTTTTTCCATCTCTCCTCACCGGATTTTCTGCTGGGCTTTGACTCCGATCCCGCAACACGGAATGTCTTCGGCCTCATCGCAGCCGATAAGGAATTTACCAAACGAGGAATTCGCTTGCGAAAATTTGGCCAGGAGATCATCGAAATTCTCGGCGGCCGGCGCATTCACACTCCGTGGACAGTTCCTGGCGGCGTGCGCGAACCTCTCGAGCTGGTGAAAAGGGATCAGATGCTTGCCTGGATTCCCGAAGCACGGGAAACTGTCAAACTTGCATTAGATGCATTGAAAAAAATCCATAAAAAGTATGCTAAAGAAATTCCCGAGTTCGGCAATTTTCGCACGTTGCTGGTCGGGCTTGTTTCCAAAGACGGCGGATTGGAATATTATGACGGATTTCTCCGCATCAAAGACGGCAACGACAATACGATTGCCGATAAAATTGAGCCAAAAAAATACTTCGAACATTTTGGCGAGGCTGTAGAACCATGGTCGTATTTGAAATTTCCGTATTACAAACCATTTGATTATCCAAAGGGGATGTACCGGGTCGGCCCGCTGGCACGTGTCAATATCTGCGACTATATTGAAACACCATTGGCAGAAGCCGAGCGCAAAATTTTTAAATCGCTCAGCGGGAATGTCAATGTCGTGAACAACTCGTTCTATTATCACTATGCACGCTGTATTGAAATGCTCTTTGCCGTGGAAAAGATCGAATTGCTTCTGAAGGATCCGGCAATTCTCGGAGAAACCATTCGCGCACAGGCTTCCATCAATCGGCTGGAGGGTATTGGGTGCACCGAAGCACCGCGCGGTGTGTTGTTCCATCATTACCATGTTAATAAAGATGGCGTTATCCAGAAAGCGAATCTGCTCATTGCCACGGCACAGAATAATCTTGCCATGAACCGCACGGTACGCCAGATTGCCTCGCATTTCATCGACGGTAAAAAAGGAAAAATTACCGAAGGTATTTTGAACCGTGTGGAAGCCGGTATTCGCTGTTACGATCCGTGCCTTTCCTGTTCGACGCATGCACTTGGACAAATGCCTCTGCATGTGGAACTGCTCAATGCGGCCGGTGAGGTGCTCGACGAAGTTCGCCGATGAAGAAGGTGCTCGTGATCGGCTACGGCAACACGCTCCGCGGTGACGATGCCGCGGGAATTCGTGCCGCCGAGTTGATTGCGAAGCGCCGCCCTGAAATCGAATGTGTCTGCATGCACCAGCTGATGCCGGAACTGGCCGAGCAGATTGCTGTAAGCGATATCGTAATTTTTATTGATGCAGATGTGAATATTGCACAACCGAATCTGCGGTTGGTTGTGCCCGGTGTTGAGGTGGAACAGCCGCGCACGCATTTTATCTCCCCGGAATCTTTGCTCCGCCTAAGTCAGCAGCTCTATCAGCATATGCCGTTGAAAACGTACGTTATTGGTATTCCTGCATCGCAGTTTGAATTCAGTGAAGAATTGTCGGAACCGACGAAGAAAGCAGTGGAGGAAAGTATGCTACTGGCGGAATCTCTATTGTTCCCCGAGAATTAGGGCAATAAAATCACTCGGTTGTTAACGTTTGCCTCTTTGTGTTCCTGAATCTCGAGTTCCATTGTTGTTATTATCATTCCTGGGCGGCGCAGGCTTCGAAACGGCAGGAGCTCGTCCTGTTTGGGTCGGACGGTGATCGTTCGAACTTGGTGGTGTTGAAGATGGCCTATCGGAGACATACGTAGCCGGTGGTAAATATTGTGGAGACTGCGGCATATGTTCCGGAACTGAAACTGGATAATAGACCGGAATATAATCAATATCCGGCTGGGGAGCCGGGGCAGGTTCAATCGATGTGCTTTCCGTGGTATCTTCCACAAAAAGAATTGTATAACATCCGGGAAATAAGAAAAATGTAATAATAAGAAGAAACGAAAAAACTAATTTTGATCTCATAAGAGTCATCTGCCATTTATTTCTTTATCGTAATTCTTATTAAAAGATACTAAATATATGCCAAAGTACATATTCGATTTTTGTAAAATTTAATGATCTATGGATATAAATCGTCTTTAAAGCAACACCAATGGATGGAATTTAGGACAAAAGATTTTCTCACCGTCCCGATTTATTTCATAAGTAGTGGTAGTGTGTAAACTTTTTTCCTCATTGTTGTATCCTATGTTGTTAATTTTCTCTAAAGCTGCTTCTGGTTATTAACGTCTAACTCTCTGTGTTTCTGGATCTCGAGTTGGTCTATTGCTTTCTTCATTTCTCGCTGGGACAGGATTTGAATTGATCTGTTCACCTCTCTGGACTCCAGAATCACGATGATTGTTTTCATCATTCCTCGCCGGTGCAGGATTTGAAGCGATAGGATCTCGCCCTGTTTGTATCGGCCGTCGAATATCCTGAATTGGTGGTATTGAAGGCGGATGGATAATGACAATTGTAGGTGAAACTGGCGGGGGCGTTGGTGGAGGCAGAAAACAATCGATACAAGGTGGAGGCGTAGGTGTTGGCAGTGATCCTGAATCATAGATTGGCGGATATAGGTTGAAAGATACATCATCATCTGGCTCCATGAGGAGAATAGTATAACATCCGGGAAACAGGATTATTGCTGTAAGAAGGAAACCGAGGGTCAGGAATGATTTCATAAGAGCCATCCTTTCTTTATTATCTTTCTCCTAGGAATATATCTATATATATGCCAACGAATGGCAGCGGATTTTATTTAAATTCAAATAATGCTGCATCCATACCGACTATTTTCGGTAACACTATGAATAAAATTGAGGACAGTCCGACGCGAGAAGAATCTCAAAGTTTGCCTGTTGTCTCGGAGAAGATTCCCGAAGTTTTCCTGCCGCTTTTTGTGAGAAACTTCGAGAATCTAACCATTGAGATTCCAATCCCTTTTACATAACTTCTTACCAGATGTCGTTTGGGGATTGAGCGGCTCACCGATGGCATTTGACCGAATGTGTTATCAAATCTTAATACTATGATAAACCAAACTTCTGAACAACGTGTGTGCGATTTAATCGACAAGCAGCTTCCCGCTTCCGGTTGGATCGTGCAAAGCAAGGATAAAATCAATCTTGGCGCGGGTGTGGGCCTAGTAGTCCGGGAATATCAAACGGACATCGGTCCCGCCGATTACATTCTTTTTATTAATAAAAAACCGGTCGGCATTATTGAAGCGAAACGGAAAGAAGAAGGCATTCATCTCACTGTCCATGAAATGCAAACAGATGACTATGCTACTTTAAAATTGAAATATCTGAATAAAGAACCATTGGTATTTCTGTATGAAAGCACCGGCGATGTTACCCGATTTACAGATCATACCGATCCGAAGCCATGCTCCTTACAGAAGAGATTATGAACGAGTTGAATGAGACATTGGCAGCGCAACCATTTGTCTAACAATAAAGGAGGAATATTATGGAAACATTTAATTCTGTCAAACAAAGGAACAAAGATGTCGTGAGTGTTCGGGCGTATCAGGGAGATGCAATGACGTTCCTGGCATTTGATCTGGATGAATCACTATTACAGAATTTTACCGGATTCAGCATCAAAGTAACGTTTAACAACACATCATATTTCCTATTCAACAAGCTTTCATACGGCGATAAAATTCTTAAGAAGAACAATCTTGAGAATACGGATGTCAGAAGCTCGGAGTTTTCGCCCATTCAGAAATTTAACTGGGTTCACGTTCCCTCCTCACAGCATAATATTGGGAACCCTTTTTACGGCGACTACATCTATGAAGTAACGCCCCGCTTTCTCTCTGGTGATATACTCGAGCCGCTTGATCCAGCCAAAACGGTAAGCCTCCCAATACATGTTTCACCCTTTAAAAAAGGAAATTTCCAACTCGGCTTTACAAGAGGGTTCGTGGCTTCGCAGGCATACGTTGATCACTTTGGCATGAATAATGCCGTAAGGCCGAATAAAAAGGATTTGATTTTCAATCTGGATCAACAGAGCGGGCCTGTACCACATGAAAAGGATAAGTCCATTAAACCCTATTCATTTGAGGATCAATTTGCGTGGATGGGGTGGCAAGCCAGAGAGCGGGTGTACGAAATACTGAAAGAAACGCTTGAGAATGCACATATGAGTTTGGATATATTCGCCTACGATCTTGACGAGCCGTTTATTTGTGGAACGGTATTAACTCTTGCTAAAACCGGGAGAGTGAGAATTATACTGGATAACGCAAAGCTCCACATAGGCACAGATAAAAAAGGCAACAAGGTATTTGAAGATGTTTTTGAGATCATGTTCAACAATCAAGCTCAGAATCCAGGCGATCATCTTGTGCGCGGCAAGTTTGGCAGGTTCAGCCACAGCAAGGTACTCATTCAAAAGCTCAACGATGTGCCGGTCAAAGTGCTGACTGGTTCTACGAATTTTTCTACCAATGGATTGTACATCAACGCAAATCATGTTCTGATTTTTACAGATCCGGAAGCCGCCAAACTGTATGAAGATGTGTTTACCGAGAGTTTCGGTTTGGAGAAGATGAAAAAATTTAACACTATGCCCCTGGCACAAAACGATCATGTATTTCAAAATGCCAACATACCCGATATGACGATCCGGTTTTCGCCTCACACACCTGCCGCAGCGAAGAAAGAAATCAACGGCATCACAAAACGGGTGAAGGGCGCTACCAGCGACATGCTCTTTGCCGTTATGAATGATACGACAGGCAGCGGAGCATTACTGAAGGCAATCCGGAATGCACACGCACGCACGGATATCTTCACGTACGGTATTGTCGACAAGAGCAAAGATATTACCCTCTACAAGCCGAATAGGAAAAATGGCGTTCGGGTTGCCGGCGCAGGAATTTCCAGTATATTACCTCCGCCGTTCAAGGAAGAAAATAAAATACCGGGAATCAGCATACACCATAAATTTGTAGTGGTGGATTTCAAAACCGATAACGCGGTGGTTTATTGCGGCAGCAGCAACCTTGCGGAGCTTGCCGAACAGGAGAATGGCGACAATCTGCTGGAGATTCGGGATAAGGATATTGTTACCGTATTTGCTATTGAAGCTATGCGCCTGATCGACCACTTCCACTGGCGGAATAAGAAAGGGGATGCCAAGAAGAATAAGGAACCCCTCACGCTCAGCGATAACAGCGATCCGGCAAAGATTTGGTATAAGGAATATTACAATCCGGATGATCTGCGTTGCCTTGAGCGGACACTGCTTATCAGCGGCAAGAAAAATTGAGCGAAGTGTTTCAGTCATTACGGGGAATAAAGCCCCGAAGGGGCAAATGATCGAAGCAATCTGACAATAAGAGGAAAAGAGAGATTGCTTAAAAAAATGATGGGGAAAAATCACATCCCTGTAAAAGGAAAATATTGTAGTCGTGACGTCAGTTGCAAATATGCTAGATTCTTACAAAAGAACTTTGTTTATTTCTTTGTTACGCATCACGGAACTGTAAAGCGGAGGTACGTGTTTTGGATAGTGCAATGTCAACGCAGCGAAAATATACATTTGGCCCAGTTCCATCCCGGCGATTAGGATTATCGCTCGGAGTCGACGTTATACCGAAAAAACTGTGCACGCTCGATTGTGTGTACTGCGAAGTCGGAGTGACCGATAAGCGCGGACTTGCGAGAAAAGAATATTTTCTTGCGAAAGACATCCTCGCGGAAGTGAAGGAAGTCATTGCGGAATATCCGAACCTCGACCACATTACTATCTCTGGCTCCGGCGAACCGACGCTGAACTCCAAGATCGGCGATATCATTCGTGGTATCAAACACATGACGAGCGTACCTGTTGCTGTTCTCACGAATGGAACATTGCTGGATGATCCTCTTGTCCGTCGTGATCTGATGGATGCCGATATCGTTTCACCATCGATGGATGCAGTGACGCCGGAAGTCTTCGAAAAAGTCGACCGGCCTAATCCAAAACTTCGTATTGACAGCATCATCGAAGGAATAAAAACATTTCGGAAAGAATATCGCGGCAGAATGTGGATGGAAATTCTCTTTGTTGCCGGCATCAACGACCAAGACAATGAAGTCTACAAAATGAAACAGGTGATCGATGAGATTCAGCCGGAGAAAGTTCACCTTAACACGGTTATTCGTCCGCCAGCATATTCATTTGCCCAGCCAACAAGTCAAGAACGCCTGAGGGAAATCCAGAAAATATTGGGCGAGCGAAGTGAAATTGTCGGCATCTTCAAAGAAACACATACCGCGCAAGCGCATACGGCCGACGGGCAGGCAATTCTTGCGCTCCTCAAACGCCGTGCAATGACTGTCGATCAGATGACCGTTTCGTTGGAGATGAAAGAGGAAGAGATCGCAGGATCGCTCGACCAATTACTGCAAGGGAAATGTATTAGATCGTACATCTTCAACGGGGAAGAATATTTTCAAGCAGTGTAATACTCCCGCCTGCTTATTCGAACAATAAATTACAAACCAAGAAATTGTATTGCGATTCCGCAGAGAAGAATAGAAACGCCTGCGAGTGCATGGGTGTACCGCTCGAACTGTCCGGTCGGGAGAAGGCGCAACCCTGCGATAGAGCCGAGAACAACCGTGAGCATTGTTCCGATGGTAATGATACCGAAGACGATACTGACGATGACAACGTTCAACGTATGTCCTTGAGCCGCTGGGTACATCAGAATAGGAATTAACGGTTCGCAAGGCCCTAAGACAAATATGATAAAAAGAATCCACGGTGTCATACTCGGACTTTCTCTTTTTTCATGTACATGCGTATGTTCGTCCGAATGCACATGCGTATGGTCATGAGCATGGCCGTCGCTGTGCGGGTGCCAGTGCGTATGCGGCTCATTTCGATATGCGCGTCGAATGCCCCAGACGCTGTACACAAGGCCGAATGCAATCACAATCCATCCGGCAATGTTTCCCCGGATGGACTCAAGCGACTGTAAATGTGCGACTGCAATACCGAATCCAATTCCGACGAAACCAAGAATAATCGAACTGCCGACATGCCCGATGCCGCAGAGAATCGTGATCCATATTGTTTTGATGGTTGACCATTTGCCCGCTTTTGACATAACAATAAACGGCACATAATGATCCGGACCGAAAAGCGTATGGAGGAACGCCACGGATACGGCGGTGAGAAGAAGTATGCCAAGTTCCTGTGTCATTGTATTCTATAATAAGATAACGAAAAAGAATGAATAATCATTCTGATCTCGGTTATGTCCACGGAAGAATTTTCCTCTCTGAGAATGAAAAATAGAACTTGTCATTTGTAGTAGCACATGTAGGAAACATCGGCATCGGCTTCGACATCGAAAGATGCCTTCGCTGGCACAATGAACTCGGTATTATTTTTCATTGCCACCCAATCTTTCCCCGGCAGTTTCACTTTCAATGTTCCTGAAGTAACAATCATGCGCTCTTCGGAAGATGTAGAAAATGTGAACTTGCCTTTTGAAATGACTCCGACTGTTGCATTTCCTTCTGCCGTACTGAGCGCAAGGCTTTGAACTTTACCATCAAAATAAACATTGTGTTTCATAGTTGCTCCATCCTCTATTCTATAGATTGATAATAATTATTGTACTATCAGAACTTACGCTCGATATAAACATTAGTCGGCACGACTATAACGTGATGGAATCGGTATCTAGGTAATTCCTATAGTCCTCACGCGGCGGTGAGAAAATTTCCAAAACTATTGAATCTTCTTGAACTTCCGCTTGATGCGAAATATTTTTATGAATACACCAGCTGTCACCTTTTTTCATTTCATATTTCTTCTCTTCTATATGAAGGAGAATATTGCCGGAGATCAAATATCCCGTTTGTTCATAAGGATGGCTATGACGAGGTACAAGAGCATCTTTCGATAATTTAAACTCGGTCATGAGTGTTGCCTCACCAAGCACAAGTGTCTTAATTTGAATTTCTTCCGTGATTACATGAAAATTTTTATCGGAATGACGGCTAATCATCTTTTCTCCATAACCTGAGTGTTATTGTTATTGCTGTTCTGCATTTTTGGTTTGAGATATGAATGCATCTGCCTTATTCGACAATCTCATCGCGTTAAAAAACGATCCAGGCGTTTTTTCTGACGCAGATGATGACGAAAGTGCATCTCGATCAGGTAAAACCATTCCCGCGCATTCAAGAAGCCAAATGCCGGATGAGCGGTCTTTGAAATTTCAGAAGCGCCGGATAATTTCTGTTCTGTTTCCCGCATTATTTTCATAAGTTTTTCCAGTCCTGTTTTCATCGCCTCGATATTCGGCGGTTGTTTGGGCGTATATAATTCCGAAGATGGAACTTTGATACGCTTTGGCGGAAAGCTTCCAAAAAAAAATGTAAGCCTCCCCGGAAACTTCTTTCCCACGTTCCTCTCAGTTTGTTTCCCTTCGAGACATTGCGCAATTTGTTGTAAAGGATAGAGACGAGTGCCGGCAACTAAATGGTTGTACACCTGCCCGATCGACCAGGAATCTGCATCAGGTTTTTTAGCAAACTGTTCTTCGGTGTATTGGTTCAGGGAAGCCAGCCAGAGTCCGGCAGTCTTTTCAAATTGAGATAAAATCGATTGTGTGGTTTTCATGGTCTATAAATCCGGAATAATAGCGATCAAAAATCAAAGCAAATTTACATAACAATAAAAAAACACTTTCAATTGTCCAATATACTGAATGTGAAAAACCATTGGCTAAAAATGTTGACACCTCAAAAGTGTAATGAGTTTTCCATTCAATCGCAATATAAGTCCATCCTTTGGAAGGCATTATATATAATTTTACATCTCAATGAAAGGTCACATGTTCTCGCAGCCTGATTTTTTTTATCACAACAGGAACTTCTACCGTTTATGTGTCGTCGAACTCAACGAAAGAAAGAACTCTAACCTTATGATTTAGAAGAATAATAAATGTGGCGGAGGCTGGATGCCCTCGGCATCAAGCGGTCAAATCCGACAAGCGGTCACCTCCTTCTTGCAGTGCTTGTTCATCCGCCATTTTTTTTCGCGTGTATTGGTTAAATTTACTCTCTCCAATTTACCTTCAAAACAACTCCTTTATTATCTCTCCAAATATAAGCTCGAAGTGTTCATTGGACAGCAGAGAGTGGAAAAATCTATAAAATTTCTAAAAACTGCGTATTAAAAACTGCAAACTATTTGAGTTTCTATCGCAAAACTGCGAATTCCATTTGTAGTTGCGGACATTTTTTGCGAAATTGAATGAAAATTGACTCTGGAAGACGGAACAATTCTTGCCTAATGAAGATTAACTGTGAACATTTTTATCAACGAATAAAAGAGAAAAAATACAATGTCAGACGCGAAGAATGAACGAATAAAAGTAACGATCGACGGCAACGAGGCAGCTGCCTACATTGCCCATAAACTCAACGAAGTCATAGCAATTTATCCTATCACGCCTTCGTCTAATATGGGCGAATGGGCGGATGAATGGTCGGCATTAGGACGTAAGAACTTATGGGGTACAATCCCGCAAGTGGTAGAGATGCAGAGCGAAGGGGGCGCTGCCGGAGCAGTGCACGGTGCGTTACAAGCTGGAGCGCTTTCCTGTACATTTACGGCTTCGCAAGGTTTACTCCTGATGATCCCGAACATGTTTAAAATTGCCGGTGAACTCACCTCGACTGTCTTTCACATCGCGGCTCGTACGGTTGCAACTCATGCGTTATCGATATTTGGTGACCATAGTGATGTCATGGCAACGCGAGCAACCGGTTGGGCAATGCTCGCAGCAAACTCGGTACAGGAGACAATGGATCTTGCACTCATCGCGTATGCATCGACGTTCGAATCACGCGTGCCGTTTATCCATTTCTTCGACGGTTTCCGTACTTCCCACGAAGTTATGAAGATTGAGCAATTGAGTGATACAGATATGAGAGCAATGATCAACGACGATTTGATCCAGAAGCTTCGCGAACGAGCACTGACACCGGAACACCCGGTGCTTCGAGGTTCTGCACAGAATCCTGATGTTTTTTTTCAAGCGCGTGAAGCCGCAAACCTCTATTATGAGGCTGTTCCCGGTATCGTACAGAAAGCTATGGACAAGTTTAAACAGATTGTTGGCCGTGAATATAAACTCTTCGATTACGTCGGGGCACCGGATGCAGACCGCATCATTGTTATGATGGGTTCCGGAGCCGAAACAGCACACGAAACTGTTGAATACCTTACCGAGAAAGGCGAGAAAGTCGGACTGCTGAAAATTCGGCTGTATCGTCCGTTCTCCATCGAACATTTTATGAAAGCGCTTCCCGCCACAGTAAACAATATTGCAGTGCTGGATCGTACAAAAGAATCCGGTTCTACGGGCGAGCCGATGTACTTAGATGTCGTAACAGCGTTGAGTGAGACTTTCGCTGCTGGTAAAGCTCCGTTCAAAGTCATACCGCGTGTCATCGGTGGACGGTATGGATTATCGTCTAAAGAATTTACACCGACGATGGTGAAGGCAGTCTTTGATGAGATGAAAAAACCACAGCCAAAAAATCATTTTACGGTCGGAATCAATGATGATGTTTCACACTCAAGCTTGTCATACGATCCAAACTTCAGCGTTGAACGAGATGATGTGGTCCGCGCTATTTTTTACGGATTAGGTGCAGACGGTACGGTCGGTGCCAATAAGAATTCTATCAAAATTATTGGTGAAGATACGGACAACTACGCACAAGGATATTTCGTGTACGATTCGAAGAAGTCCGGATCCACCACAACATCACACTTGCGTTTCGGGCCGCGTCCGATCCATTCCATCTATCTCATCGACCGCGCCAGCTTCGTTGCGTGTCACCAGTGGTTCTTCCTTGAAAAATTTGATGTACTGCAATCGGCAATTCCGGGGAGTACATTCCTCTTGAACAGTCTCTACGGGAAGGATGAAGTGTGGGATCACCTGCCGCGTCACATTCAAAAACAGCTTATCGATAAAAAAATGAAATTATATGTCATCGATGCATATGAGGTGGCAAAGAAAACCGGCATGGGCAGCCGTGTGAATACGATTATGCAAACATGCTTCTTTGCTATTTCCGGCGTTCTGCCGAAGGATGAAGCAATTAAAGCTATTAAGTATTCCATACAAAAAACATACGGGAGAAAAGGCGAAGCGGTAGTTCAGAAAAACTATGAGGCGGTCGATCAGACACTGGCGAATTTATTTGAAGTTCAAATTCCATCCGGTGTCACAAGCAAGATCGAAATGCCACCGGTTGTTTCCGATAAAGCCCCTGATTTTGTCAAAAAAGTTACTGCGATGATTATTGCCGGCAATGGCGAACAGCTTCCGGTTTCTGCTATGCCCGTTGACGGTACATTCCCGACGGGAACCGCACAATGGGAAAAACGAAATATCGCCCTCGAAATTCCTGTGTGGGAAACAGAGATCTGTATTCAGTGCAATAAATGTGCAATGGTCTGTCCACATGCAGCAATTCGTACCAAGGTGTACGATCCTGCACAATTTGCATCAGTTCCGGCTGCTTACAAATCGATGGATTACAAAGGTCCTGAGTATAAAGGTATGAAGTACACTGTGCAGGTTGCACCGGAAGATTGCACCGGCTGTACGTTATGCGTGGAAGTCTGCCCGGCGAAGAGTAAGAAGGAAGCCAAAGTAAAGGCAATTAACATGAAACCGCAGCCGCCCCTTCGCGAACAGGAAAAAGTGAATTACGAATTTTTCCTCGCTTTGCCCGAAGTTGATCGCCGCTCTGTGAAGGCTGATTCTGTAAAAGGATCGCAATTCTTTCTGCCGCTATTTGAGTACAGCGGTGCATGCTCAGGGTGCGGTGAAACCCCATACGTAAAACTTGTAAGCCAGTTATTTGGCGACCGAATGCTTGTTGCAAATGCGACCGGTTGCACTTCCATTTATGGCGGCAATCTTCCCACAACTCCGTGGACAAAGAACAGTGATCAGCGCGGCCCGGCATGGTCAAACTCATTGTTTGAGGATAATGCAGAGTTCGGACTTGGTATGCGCCTGACGGTTGACAAACTGAATGAAATGGCGAAAGAATATGTGACACAGCTTTCGACCGATATCGGCGTTGATCTCGCAACGGCACTCATCGATGCTGTTCAAAGAGATGAAGCAACTATTTATGAACAGCGTGAACGCGTGAAAATTCTAAAAGATAAATTAGCATCCATCAAAAAGCCCGAAGCAAAGCGTTTATTGAGTATCGCAGATAATCTTGTGAAACGCAGTGTCTGGATAATGGGCGGCGATGGCTGGGCATACGATATCGGCTATGGCGGATTGGACCATGTGCTTGCATCCGGCAAGAATGTGAACGTTCTCGTACTCGATACGGAAGTTTACTCCAATACCGGTGGCCAGATGTCAAAATCTACAAATCGCGGCGCTGTTGCAAAATTTGCTGCAGCAGGCAAACCGACTGCCAAGAAAGATCTTAGTTTAATGGCAATGATGTACAATAATGTGTACGTTGCTCGAGTCGCTATGGGTGCCAATGATGCTCAAACAGTGAGAGCTTTCGTTGAAGCAGAAGCATATGATGGGCCGTCGATCATTATTGCGTATTCACACTGCATCGCGCATGGAATCGATATGGCGCGCGGAATGACGAATCAGAAAGTAGCGGTTGAGACCGGATATTTCCCGCTCTTCCGGTACAATCCGGACTTGATAAAGGAAGGAAAGAATCCATTCAAGCTTGATTCGAAAACACCGAAAGGAGCGCTCTCCGAATTCACGTCACTGGAAACACGTTTCAATGTATTGACGAAGAGCGACCCAGATCGTGCAAAAGAATTGCTGAAGTTAGCAGAAGGAGATGTCAAAGTACGTTGGGCGATATATGAGCAGTTTGCACACGAAGGCAGCGAGGTGCAAAAACCTGCTTCGAATTGACTCGGAGTACTTAATGCATTGAAATCAATGATACCCAGGCTGCTTCGAAATCTTCGGGGCGGTATCTGAGGTTCATCATACATGAGTGTGGTTATCTCAAAACTGTGAGGAGTGGAACACATGGATCTATCAACAACCTATCTTGGACTGAAATTAAAAAACCCCATTGTTGCATCAGCGAGCCCATTGTCACGATCCATGGATTCGATGCATCAGCTGGAAGAGGCGGGCGCATCGGCCATTGTGATGCATTCACTCTTTGAAGAACAGATCATACACGAAGCAGAGTCGCTGAATCATTACAGATCGGTAGGAACGGAAAGCTTTGCTGAAGCGCTGACATATTTTCCTGATACCGGTGATTATCATTTTGCCCCGGAAGAATATTTAGAACTCGTTGCGAAAGCAACGAACAAATTGGAGATCCCCGTTATTGCAAGTATGAACGGTATTACTCCGGGCGGCTGGACAGACTATGCAAAAAAGATGGCGGAAGCAGGAGCATCGGCGTTGGAATTGAATGTCTATTATATACCCACAGACGGAACTATGGCCGGCGTCGACGTTGAGAATCGTTATTCGGATGTATTAAAGGAAGTGCGCGGTGCGGTGAACATTCCGGTTGCCGTGAAATTAAGCCCTTTTTTCAGTTCAATTCCGAATGTCGCGCAGCGTCTTGTGCGTGAAGGTGCTGATGGCTTGGTGCTTTTCAATCGGTTCTATCAACCTGATATCGATTTGGAAGAACTGGATGTGAAACCGGGCGTCGAGCTGAGCAATTCCTATGCAAATCGTCTGCCCATGCGCTGGATTGGAATTTTATTTGGAAAAACAAAAGCAAGCCTTGCAGCAACGAGCGGTATTCATACAGCTGAAGATGTGTTGAAGTTGACGATGGTGGGTGCAGATGTGACGATGATGTGTTCGGCATTGTTAATGCACGGCCCGGAATATATCGGCAAAGTATTGAAAGACCTTGAACGCTGGATGCAGGAACATGAATACGAATCTATTGAGCAGATGAAAGGGAGCCTGAGCCATAAATCCATTGCCGAACCTTCTGCGTATGAGCGTGCAAATTATATGAAGGCACTCAACCGTTACAAGCTTCTTGCTTAGGAACCGAATCCTCTTTCCCTGTGTTTAGGGAAGAGGATTGAAATGAAAAGATTTGCAGAGAATCAAATGAAAAAAAAGATCTTGGTGAATGCACTCAGCAAGAACCTGGAAAAAATGTCCAAATCGCCTTGGGTGCGTTCACTCAAAGACGGAAAAGATCTTGTTTGTCCCTTCTGCGAGCAACCGATTCAGCCATGCAAATCGAATCCCTCCGCGATGTGCGAAAAGATGCTCCGCGCTGGTTCAGAAGGAAAACAAATTGAGGAAGCGCTGAAAGACTGCGATGAAAATAAGTATGGCGTGTGTCTTTCATGCGGCAAAAATATTTCGACAGCGCATCTAAAAAAGCATCCTACAGCCGAACTGTGTACCCACTGTATCCGTAAAGGACATAAAACAGGTAAGAAGAAATCAACTCACGCCTGACACATTTCCCTGCATTGATGACCACGTGTAGACAGATTGAGCATGTCTCTTCTTGATAACCATCTTCTTTCTATTCTGAAACAATTCGACCGGCCAGGCCCGCGCTACACGAGTTATCCCACGGCGCCGGTGTTCTCTACGAAGTACACAGCACAGCAATTTGAAGAAGATCTCATCGAAAACAACCGCAACAGCTCTGCTCCCTTGTCCTTGTATTTACACATTCCATTCTGCGATACGTTGTGCTACTTCTGCGGCTGCAACACGATCATTACACACAATCGTGAGAAAATATCCGAGTATCTCATTGCACTCAAAAAAGAAATTG
>Ga0182021_10004803_pt1 | contig 15927 bp, 5 predicted proteins | sample 612E3MmetaG_FD_120493 | JGI IMG/M metagenome (GOLD analysis project Ga0182021, IMG submission 120493) | Permafrost microbial communities from Stordalen Mire, Sweden - 612E3M metaG (Illumina Assembly) | ecosystem: Environmental > Terrestrial > Soil > Wetlands > Permafrost | place: Sweden... | reverse complement strand
ATAACCGTATTCGTCTTTCCGTCCTGAGGCGTTCCGGAATCGATCCAGTTATCAAGATCGAAAATAATCGAGGATGATTGGCCGATTGTATAAGAGAAGGATATTTCGAGATCATTTTTAAGTGAAATGCCGAATAGTGGGATCTCAAAACCCGATCTCAAATAACTTGCGGTAATATTGATATCACGAGTAAAAGCCTGTGTAATATTATGAGTCGAAGCGCCAAGGCTGTAGGAAGACCTCGTTGAATAACGTATGGTGCTTTGAAGAGTTCCATCGAAAAATTTGTTAAAATCAAAAGAAATGCCGATCAAAGGCTGGAACCCGTAATCAACTATTTGTGACTGGATTTCCTTAGTACCATCGGGATTAATCATCCAACCCTCCGAATAATTTGAAACATAAGCGTGGCTGATTGTAATCCTCTTGGCAAAACTGAGGAATTCATATTTCTCGAGTCCAGACCAGTTGAACGACCAGTTTGGTCTCGGAATATACTTCGCCAATTTTGAAAGAATCGGAACCTTTTCAAGGAATGAGAATGTTTCGAATCCCTGCACAAACGCATCGGAAAGACCCGCGTCCGGATTTGCTGAATTCGGATCGTATAAATCGTGAACTTTCTTTATTCCGCTGTTTCCAAGAAACGAGAGAAGCGGAATTGGAGGAAGGCTTAGAAAAGATCGTTCGATTGTACCGGTAGTAGTATTGGATAAAATTTTCATACCGCCGATCGAATCGGCTTGAAATGTAGAGGAACGTGAAATCCCAAATCCGACTTTCCAGTTAAGGTCGAGCTGTGCCCCTTCCCAAAGAGGTTTAGTTGTTTTGAAATCGATATCGTTTCTCTGAGTAAAATTATCTGTTATACTGGTATTTATACCTAGATTACGCAGACCAAGGTCGTTTGATAGACCAAGCATAAATAGCCGGTCTGGTCCTTTTGAATCCGATTGACTGAATCCCCAAAAATTATTAAATCCCGTCCCTTCTCCGGCCAATCCGCCTCCTGTGTATGAACTCGACTGGGATAAATCTACAGAGATCTGATCATAATCAAAAAAGACAGTTTTAATGAAGAATTTCAGATAATCTAGAGATTTGTTCAAATAATTCGGGCTTACTTTAACATCTTTTCGGGAGAGCCCAAGAGTATCTTTCTTCATTTTTGAAGTATCACTATGAGTTATTCCGGCATCATTACCCGGTGAACGCTGTTCGTTTAATGACTGAAGCTGGCCGTTCGCACGCGCGCTTCTCCGACCGCCGGTTCGAACGTTTTGTTGCTGTGATTGCTGCCGGTCACCTGAAGTACCCGGCTGATTTTCTTTTTCAGATTCCTTAAATAAAGGTGCGAAAATAGATTTTAACCGGAATGAAAATCCCGCAGAGATTCTATTTGAGTATCCCGCGCTTCTGCCAAGATCTCCTTGTGTCAGATTGTTCTGCCAATTATATGTTACGGTATAAGAAGCATTGAGATTTATATACCGGTTCAGATCCCATAACGAGGGTAGTTTAGGACTGGTGCGGATATCAACCGTCTGTTTGTAGCTTATATCCTTACCGAAGAGTTGTCCTCCAAAAATTGATCGCCAGATTTGACTTTCCGATCTTTCAGTAGTACTATCAGCCAATAGATAAGCAAGAGTAGATGAAATATCAAAATTATAGTTGAGAGAAATATTCCATAACCCTCCTTCTGTCAGTTGCCAGGTAAATCCGGCACTTCTTGTAGCGGAGAAATCTCTCAGAACTGTCGGCTGAATCACCAAATTTGTTGTGGTAGTCGATGTTGTAGAACCGTCAAAAGTTGATTGGGCTCGAGTGAGAGAAAATGATCTTCTTCTCGAAGCGGTAATTGAGGCAGTAATACTTTGCGGGGCGTAATATATTTTAAGATCTTTATAGTCCGTGAAAAAATCAAAGATGGGGCCGAAATAAGGAATAGTAGCGGGCTTGAAGAAAAGATCGCGGTTTAATTGAACGGAATAACCGAGATTCGCATTCCAGATCCAGCTATCCGATGTTTCAGTGGTCGGGCTATTTCCAGTTGTTTTATTATAATTAACTCCGAGTGTAATATTATTAACAAGATCCCTTATATACCAGATATCGGTAGGCACTTTAATCCTCATGCTTGAAAGGGTCCAGGTTTGAGATACATTTTTTGTTTGCGTCGCGGTTTGAAGATCATTGACTGCTTTTACTATATCAGCGGGGTTTACTCCCTGCTCGGTCATTGTTCTTCTTAATTCATCTTGCGCATCAGATATCTTGATATCGGTGCCCGGCAGAAAGAGAGGATTGGTATATGATTCGTTGCGGGAATAGGAAATACGCATATTACTTCCGGCGAGATTTAATGGTATGACCTTAAGCATGTCGAAATCGACAGCCATTCCCCAGTTAAGGTTATCCTGCCGGTTTCCGAAACTTTCATTGAGTTTGTGAAAGTAGGGATTAGTCCGACTAATGTTGGCGCTCACCCTCATGACATCCGCCAGTTGCAGAGCGGCATTTGCCGTGTAAGACCATCCGGGAGTTTGATCCGCGCCTACTACACGAAGTTCATCGATCCATACATTGCCGGAAACAGATTGCCCTCTCCTTCCTTTATCTTTTGGATTCAATATACCGATAGTGAAAAATGAAACACTGGTTAGTGTCGGATTTCCGCGGACTCCGTAATAATGACCCGGCTCGCCGGGTACGGGAACGCTGACAACAGCTGTCGAGGAATCCCGCCGCAATTTAAAAGCAGTAAGATTTGCGAAGACAAGACCGACTTCATTCCAATCGGGCCGAACAGGCTGACGGTACTCATAATAATTTACAGAGTCCGATCCGAAACGAAGATAGACTTCCGAACCGTAATTGTTTGAGTCAATATATTCAGATACCGATCCCGGCAGAGTATTCAGATCCCCATGAATAAAAAATTTCATCTCTTTGTAGTTAAAAACATCGAGAGTACGCGTAAAATAACGCTCTATCTCCCGGTTGTCACCGTCCTGAAGGTTCTTTAGAACCAGGTTCAATGACTGTTCATTTTTATAGATTGTATAATTCGGCTGTGTCTTATCGAGTTCTTGCTGAACTCCAGGAGGTTTCACATAATCCGGGTTATCTTCAACACTCACGGTAGAAACGGTTAAGACGGTATCTTGAAGTGTAACTTTTGAATTAAGGACTTTCTGCCATTGATTTCCTACAAGATTCATTTCCGCGAAACGTAGATGAACCTTTGATGAAGCACCCGAAATCCAAAATCTAATAAATTGGACAACGGAAAGACTTGGATTACCGATCTGTTCGGTAAAATCTTTTAGGGGAATGCTGATAAGGTACCATCCGGAATTTCCACCGCCTCCGCCTCCCCCCTGAACATATTTATTGACATTTTTATTAGTATCTACCGGAATCGTGTACCGGTAATATGAATTAAGACGATCAAGAGTAAAATTTCCGTTTAAATCCTCAGAATCGGGGAGTTTACCCTGATCGATAGCAACAACGTTTCCCTCTGTTCCGTTTACGTGGGAATAATCACCGTTGCCGAGTTGAAAAGAGTAATCATCATGGCTCGGATCGGGATTTGTGGAGGGGTTGTATCCAGGTTCATCTTTATCAAAGAGCCCGTCAATACCGGTATCTTCGCCATCGTCGACCAGGCCGTTCGAATTTTTATCTTCGGTATCAAGCTGTCCGTTTGGAATTACATCTTCGCTTATTTGTCCGAGATCGATATTTAATTTCAGGTTAGGCGGAGCCTGATCGATCTTCAGATAGAATTCAATAAATTCGATATTCTCGTCAACAAGATTGTTGGCAGTCGATGAAAGAACAGTCATAATGCCTGCCCAGTTTTTCGTCGGATCACTCAATGTAGGAGTCCAATTATAGGCTCCCGGGCTGGTCGGATCATAAGCAATGTCTAATGTCTGGATCTGATTCTGATCAGGAGCCGCGGTTTTCCTATTACCGTAAATATCCTTAACTGTAACATTGGAAGGAGTGATATTATACCAGTAAAGTTTTGACTTATAATTCATCTGGGCATCAACAAAGTTAGGATAACTTGCCGGCATGTCAGGTGTCATCTGTGGAAGAGCCCCTATGAACGGAAGATTATCGGGAATGCTTATATCGTGCCATTGAGGATAGCCCATCGAAAGCGGAATCAATTTTTTCGCCCCTTCAAAATCATCTATATAGGCAATACTCTGGCCATTGTCGCTGGAAATTGTACTCTTTTTTGTATTAGGATCTGGACTCATATAAGCGTATTCGGCATTTAAAATTAGACTCGAAGGTGCACTCGTTGAAAATACTTTACCAAGTGCCTTTGTAACGAATGGGAGGTTCATATTGGTTTTGAAGTCGAGTCCGTACAAAGAGTTGTTTAGAGGTTCTTCGCCAATCCTCACTTTATCGCTCAGGGTCTGCTGATTCAAATTCAGGAATGAGAAACCAAGAGTTGTTTCCCTGTTAAACTCGAAGAGTCCGCGGAAACCGAGAAGGGTTTTCGATGCGAGTTGGAATAAATCGTTCTGCTCATATGTGATTTTAAGATCGGCTCCCGGTACAAGAGCTTTATCGTTTCTGATTGTAATCTGTCCCATATTATAATCAACTGAGTAGTCCTGACCGTTAACCAATTGATTTCCGCCTAGATAAACTTTGACCGAGTTTTCCACAACATTAAAACCGATACTGTAATTCGAAGAGACTGACGCCGAATATTGCCCTGTGATAGTAAACTTATCTTTAGTGTTATCTTGCTTCGCAAACGTGAGAGTTGTATCATATACCGACTGGTATTTCAGAATATCAGGAAGATTAGAAGGAAAATCGCGCCCAAACGGTTCAAGAACCGGGAAAATAATTTCACCGGTAGAAGGCATAACCGTTCTATCCGGGAAGTAATCGAAAGCTCCGTCGGGTTGAGAACTTGTGCCGCTCGGATCGGTTTTATCCAAACCAAAAGCCTGGAGAAGCTTAATACCATTATAATCGCTTGTAGCTGTCTGCCCTGGGGTCTGGTATTTGATATCCAATTGAAAACCATCTTTTTTAATATCATGTCCGCCTACAGGGTAGATATTTCTTAGCTGCAATTTCCAGGCGGTTGAATAAGCGGTGCCTGGCTGCAAATTCCTCGGTTTGATTAATTTCAAGATCAGGGTTGAATCGGTCATTCCCTGATGATCTCTTAGAAATTCGCCGTAGAAGATATCGTCTTGGGTGCCCGTGCTCTGGTTTTCAATCCGATAAGCAACGGCAATAGCATCCTGATCCTGAATCTGCGATTTAAAACTTATATATCCGGTTTCAGGATGAAGTACATAATCGATGCCGGCCTCAAGTTTCAGCCAGGTATTGTTGATAATTGAACGGCCAGTGACATCAGCCTGCGAAGTGTTTCTATATGTTTGAGGATAAAGTTGTGCAGCCGGCTTTCCGGGAAGATAAATAAAGGCGCTTGCTTTTCTGGTATTGGGATTCGCAATGCCAGAATATGATTTCCATACCTCAATCTCTTTAACGAGATATACTGAATTAACCTGGGGGACAGAGTTACCGTAGTAATTATTGAAAATATTTTTCTGAGGGTCCGCATATATTGTATCAAGGAAAAAGTGATTAGGCGAGTAATCGTAAGCGTGCAGTTCAAATAACTGAGTTTTAGCGCCGCTACTCAATGAAACCTCCTGGACTTCGCTTTTTTTCTGCGACGCGAGGGCGGTTAAACTGAATGGGCCCATCTTGAATTTAGCTTTAACTCCGAAGAGAGCTTCGCTGCCGCCAACGAGAGGAGAGGTTTCAAGAGAAACGTTACCCGCCTCAATACTCTGGATTATTTCATCCTCGAAGCCGGTATATTTTATCTTAAGCTGGTTTTCGTACTGGAACTGCCTTTCGGTATTCCAATCGGCTGAAATAGTAAGTTTGTCCCCTATTGTTCCATTCAGATTTATCTGAACCTGCTGTTTGAAATCGGGTTCATTCGTTGTATTTCCAAGGGCTGATGTAGTAACTCCCGATGTCGATTGGCTTCGCCATGCTCCATGAATATCAACCTGTCCCGCAATCTTTAGGTTCATCACAGGTTTTCCGAAAATACTTAAAAGCGGCGAACTCGGAAGAGGTATATCTATACTAGTTATATCTGTAAGGAACTGGCTAAGTTCTTTTTTATCCGACTTAATTTTATACTCGTGCGCCTGGGTCTCCCAAACACTATGGTAAATGTTTTGGACCCTCCTCTGTATAAAATCCTCGATCGGCATTTCCAGAAAAATTCTGTACGGTTTTCCACCGAGTAATTCTTTAATTGTCACTTTCGTCCCGCTCGAATCAAGCGTGACGACTCTACTCAGCATTGATTCCGACGGATAAACGAAGAAACTGCTCTTTTTCTTCTCATCAAAAATAGAATTCGGATAGTCCTCTCTTTGGTAACGGAAATAAGCGATCCTCGCTGTGGAATCCTTTGCGAGAACTGCGACATGCGCAAGGGAATCCTGTTTTGCTTTCAGGTGTAATGAATCAGCCTTGGTGATATGTTTAGTTTTCAGGGAATCCGGGAGAGTTTTTTTCAGTTTTTTGTCGGTAGTATCCGGCACTTCGGGGGTAAAAACTCCCTTAGCCTGTTTAAGATCGGGTAAGAGATTTTCATCCTGTAAAGTATTTTTACCCTCTGAATCCTTGGCCATTATATAATTAAAGCAAGCATCGGAGGAAACTGAGTTTTCTTCTTCGGAATACTCACGGTTCGTAAATCCAAGCAGAGCACCAAGCGAGCTAATAAAGATGAAGAATAAAAGTAACTTTATTCCGTAATGAAGTTTATTTTTAAATTGAGAAGAAATAACTAACCTTCAGAAGTTTAACAAAAGTAGAGTATCTTCTATAATCCTCCTTATGTTGGGAACAAAAATTACTAAAAAATTCTTTTTATGCAATCCATAAATAAAAAACTTTGAAAATCAGATAATATCGTTCAAATGTGTTTTTTCCTCCAAAGTATCAATTATCTTGTTATGATGCACAATAATTGCGCTCAATTTGTTCCCGACGCAGGCGCCTGTATCGATGTAGATTGCATTGGAATCTTCGACAAAAGTAATTTCCTGCTGCTTTGTATGCCCTACTACCTGCAGTTTCCCTATATTTAATAAAGGGTCCCTGGTCCATAGTATTCCCCTATCGCTTCTCAGATCGTTGTGAATCAGAGGATCGAGCAGTTCCAGATTATCCCTGAAATTGAATGGGAGATACTTTTCATATTGATAAGAAATTCCGGCATGAGAAATAAAACAATCGGGCACATTAAAATAGAGAGCAGAACCTTTGATAAACTCGATATGTTTGAACATTTCGGTTTCGTTATTCTCATAAGACTCCAATGTCGTTTCATTTCCGTTAAAGAACCAAGAGCGGGCAAATACACTTGATGGATCTTTGAAGAAATGATAGAACATATAATCATGGTTGCCTGGAGTAAAAAAGATTTTATTGGCAATTACAAAATTAACAACTTCGAGACTATGGTTGCCTCTGTCGACAAGATCCCCGACCGTGTAGACAGAAACGTCGGGATAATTTAAAAGTATTTTTTTGTATAATTCTTCCAGTGTAAAGTAGCAGCCGTGTATATCACCTATTATTGCGACCATATTTTATTAGATGTAATAATTTTTCTTGGCGAATTCAGTTAATTCATCCCTGAAAGCGGGGTGAGCAATTTCAATCAAGGCTCTCGCACGTTCCTGAATACTTTTACCAAAGAGATAAGCCACTCCGTATTCCGTAACAACATAATGAACATCGCCGCGTGATGTAACAACACCGGCACCCGGTTTAAGAGTCGATACAATTTTAGAAAACTTAAGGCCGTTTGTTGCGGCGGGAAGGGCAATAATCGGTTTTCCGCCTTCCGAGTGAGCCGCCCCTCGAACAAAATCCACCTGTCCCCCAATCCCGCTGAAAAATTTTATTCCTATTGAATCGGCGCAAACCTGTCCCGTCAAATCGACTTCAATCGCAGAATTAATGGCAATCATTTTATTATTTTTCGAAATCAGGAAAGGGTCGTTTACATATTCCTGCGGATGAAACTCGAAGATAGGGTTATTGTCTATAAAATCGTATGATCGTTTGGTGCCGAGAACAAAACCGGCGATAATCTTTCCGGTATGAATCGTTTTTTTCTCACCGTTGACTATTCCCTCCTCAATCAGTGATATAAGTCCGTCCGAAAACATCTCTGTATGAACTCCCAGATCATTCTTATCATGCATATATCTGAGAACCGCGTCGGGAATTGCGCCGATCCCCATTTGAAGTGTGCAGCCGTCCTCAATGAGACTCGCAACATTTTTTCCTATTCTATCAAAGATTTCCATTTCTTCTGCAGTGGCATCGGGATCGATCTGAGGCAGTTCCTTCAACGGTTCATCAACCTCAACTATAAAATCGATTTTATTTACATGAATAAAACTGTTTCCCAGTCCCCTCGGCATCTGCCTGTTGACCTGTGCAATAACGCACTTTGCCTTTTCAGCGGGGGTTTTGATATTACCTACATCTATACCGTAGCTGCAGAATCCGTGTTCATCCGGGGGAGAGACGTGGATCAGCGCAATGTCCGCTTGAATTACACCCCTCTTAAAAAGCATTGTGACTTCAGAAAGAAAGATCGGGAGAAATTCAGCGCGCCCTTCATTAACGGCATCTCTCGCGTTAGCGCCGATAAAGAAGGCTTTATGCTTGAAATGTTTTTCCATTCCCGGTTTTGTATACGGGAGTTCGCCGACAATAAGTATATGGTAGAGTTCAACATCGAATAATTCTTCCTTCCGGTCCACCATCGCGTTAATAAGTACAAAAGGAGCGGCGCATCCGGGTTGAACAATTATTTTATCTCCCGACTTAATAATCTTTACAGCTTCCCCCGCCGGCACGACCCTGGAGTGATATCTTTTTATCCAGGGAACGTTGGAAGGCTTATTGACTTTTATCTCGTCGATAGTCATCAGCAACTTCTAATTTTTTGAAAAAACATGGAGGCGCCGAAATTCAAGATTAAATGTTTCCGCAATGTTCTCATTAGTACAGAAACCGTTGTATGTACAGACACCCTTAGCGAGACCGGCATTTCCAAGCAGAGCATTCGAGAGACCGTTATCGGCAATCTCGGCAAGATAATCGATCGTCGCGTTTGTAAGTCCGTAACTTGCGGTTCTCGATGCAAGCGCCGGCATATTCGGCACACAATAGTGAATCACACCGTGCTGAACAAAGACAGGATCGGATATTGAAGTGGGCCTGCTCGTTTCGACACAGCCTCCCTGATCGATAGATACATCTACAATTACTGCCCCTTTCTTCATCGATTTAACCGTTGTCTCGGTTATAATGTGAGGCAATTTTTCTGCTTTGATTTTAATCGATGCTATCAGCAAATCGGCAAAACGGGCACCCCGCGCTATTGTATACTGATTCGCCGCGACGGTCGAAATGTTATTTGAGATATCCGTTTCAATTCGTCTAAGGTTCCGGAGATCTTTGTCGAGAACCACAACATGAGCGCCCCTTGCATACGCAGCACGCGCGGCGTTAAATCCTACGACTCCGGCTCCCACGATAACAACCGCCGCAGGTGCCACACCGGTAATACCTCCGAGAAGAATTCCACGGCTGTTCGGAAAATCGCTGCCGAGGTATCTTTCTCCTATCTGAACTGCTAATTGACCGGCTATTTCACTCATCGATTGCTGAATAGGCAAGTGCCCGTCCTTCTCAATTAGTTCATACGCAATACCTGTGATTTTTTTTTGAAGAAGTTTTTCGATGATATTTTTCTTGCCGACCGCGAGATGAAGAAATGAAAATACTGTCTGTTCTTCCTCCAGTAAATCCGATTCCATCTCATTGAGAGGGGCAATCTTCACAATCATTTCAGAACGCTGGTAGACCTCCTCTGCCGCGTAAACGATATTGGCGCCTGCCTGGGCATATTGTTCATTGGTGAAATGACTATCAACTCCGGCCCCAGTCTGAATAAAAACGGAGTGACCTGACTTTACAAGTGTGCCGACTCCCGCCGGGGCAAGTGCTACTCTCTTCTCCTCCCGAAATGTTTCTTTCGGTATTCCTATCCGCATGGCCTTAATGATTTATTTAACTTGCAAAATAGGTATTAGTATTACGACATTCAATTAAATGGACTCAGTTCATCCGAAAAGGAGCCTAACAATGAATAAAGCCCCGAGTATACCGGCTATATCTGCAAGAATACCGACTGCCACAGCATGGCGTGTCCTTTTAATACCAACCGAACCAAAATAGAGGGCAAGAACATAAAAAGTAGTTTCAGTGCTCCCCATAATGGTTGAAACGAGAAGACCGATAAATGAGTCGGGGCCATGGACTGCCATTATTTCGGACATTATTCCGAGTGAGCCGCTTCCCGAAAGGGGTCTCATAATTGCCATAGGGAGTGCCTCGGCTGGAAACCCTATCAAGTTTGTTAACGGAGATAAAATTAAAATAAGAAAGTCCATCGCCCCGCCGGCTCGGAAAATCCCGATGGCAACCAGCATGGCTACCAGATATGGAATAATTCTTATGGCCACATTAAATCCCTCTTTCGCGCCCTCTACAAACGCATCGTATATTTTAACTTTTTTTACTGCTCCATAACCGATAAATAAAATGATAATAAGAGGAATTGCAATGATCGATAATGTCTGAATGACGGTTTTAAGAGTTTCAGTTCCCGAAAAATGGAACCCTGTCGCGAATTTCCGGATTCCTGCGGCTGATATCAAAAATAGAATAATTAAGGCCGCCGCAACTAGAAACGCGAATAACTTCCAGCTCCTCTTAAGAAGACCGATAAACGATCGAAAACTCATAGGGAATTTTTCAAGCACTTTTGCGGCGGTCAATCCTACAATAGTAGCACATGATGCGCCGAAAATGGAGGTACCTATTATTATTGCAGGGTCACTGCTTCCTGAGGCGGCGCGAACTGCTATCGCGGTAGCGGGGATCAAAGTCAGGCCGGCCGTATTAACGGCAAGAAAGGTTATCATCGCATTAGTGGCTCTGCCTTTTTCGGGATTAATCGAATCAAGCTCTTCCATCGCTTTTAGACCGAAGGGAGTAGCGGCGTTACCGAGTCCCAGCATGTTGGCCGAGATATTCATTACCATTGCTCCGACAGCGGGATGGTCGTGAGGAACATCCGGAAAAAGGAATTTGGTTAAGGGTGTCACAAAGTTCGCGATTTTATTAACGAGGCCGGATTGTTCCGCAATTTTCATTATGCCGAGCCAGAGAGCCATTATTCCGATGAGTCCGATCGCAATACTCACTGCTTTAGCCGCATAATCGATAGCGGAATTTGTGACCTCCCTCATCTTTGTAAAAGATACTTTTTCCAAAATCATTCGGCCACGGAAAGTACTCGTCCCAATGTGCGAATCCGCATATAGAATTCCCGTAAGATCATTCTCTTTTCCGGAAACTTTGGCCATCTCCTGCCAGACTGCGGGTGCGAATTCGTCAATTAAAAAATAGACGGCATACGATTTTTGTTTCTGGTTTAACGTTAATTTTACTTTTTGTACAAGATCTATTTTCCGATCAATATTATAAAATTTCCCTAAAATTGCCGCGGAAATTTTAATCTCACCATCTACTGTTCTTCCTGAAGCCGCGTAAGAAGAGTCGAATTCCACAACAGTTTCGAGTGAATCGCCGTTACGGAATTTATTATCAACCTGATTTGAAATATCAAGTGTCACCGCCGTACCAATTCCTATAAATAGGAGTCCAAGCCAAATGTAGTTGAGCATTAATTTTCCGTATGAATTCTGGATCTGTCTGCAATTTAAAAATTCCCTGCGTAAAAGACATTTTTATTTGAATAGGTCCTATTTAGGATAAATATTATTATTTTACCAGTTGAATATTGGAGAGGGCGTTAAATCAATATAGGGACTGTGGATCCAACTGTTTTTTATTAATTAGAAATAATCAGATTAAAAAAGGGGATTAAAATGGTAGTCGGTTTACTGCAATATGCACCGGTGTGGGAAAATATAGAAGAGAACATTCTCGAGATTGAAGATCTTGTCCGTGATTTAAGAGGTAATTGCGACCTCCTCGTTTTTCCCGAGATGACATTGACAGGATTTACAATGAACGCAAGCCGGTTTGCCGAAGAGATCGACGGAATAGGAACCCGGTATTTTATGAATCTCGCATCTAGGCTTAACACGGAAATTATTTCCGGAATTATCGAACGGGACGGAATCGATTTCTACAATTCGCTTATCCACTATGATAAATCGGGTATTATTCGCGCTAGATATAGAAAGATACATCCGTTCAGCCATGGTGAGGAGGACAGGCATTTTTCAGCCAGCCGGGAACCGGTGATAACTCGATGCTGTGAAATACGGACCGGACTCAGCATTTGTTACGATCTCCGATTTCCGGAGCTATATAGGCTCTACGCAAAGGAACGTGTGGGAATAATGATTAATATAGCTAATTGGCCGGTACAAAGAATTGAGCATTGGAAGGTTTTATTGAAAGCCCGGGCTATTGAGAATCAGGCTTTTATGATCGGTGTAAACCGGATAGGTACAGATCCCAATCTTGAATACACCGGTTATAGTGCCGCGTTCGATCCTATGGGAAACCTGGTAGAAACAGCAGATGATGAAAAGAAAGTTATCCTATTAGAAATTGAAACAGGACTAATTAATTCGACAAGAAACCACCTCCCTTTTCTTAACGACATAAAGCTGATTTAAACAATCGGCCAAAATTTTCTTACTCTTTTTGAAGGGAAAATATTAACTTGCAGTTTCATTTTGTAGAGAGCCCATTATTGTCATCCTTCAATTCCACATCCCGCTACAAAAAAAATAAGTGGTTTCTCATTTTTCTGCTAGCCTTGATACTTAATGCCCGTCTTGTTTCTCCGCAAAGTTTTCCGGTCAGGACTTACACGATTGATGACGGTCTGGCTACGAATCTACTCCATGATGCCGCACAAGATAGATCCGGGTCGATGTGGATTTCTACGGAGATCGGTGTTTCATCCTACAATGGTTCCACCTGGTATAATTACGGAGAGAAGGACGGACTCCCGCGTGCCGAGTATATACACGTAAGGGTCGATGAAGGCAATACCGTATGGGCTCTGCCTGCATTTCTTTTACAACCGATAGGCGTCTTTAACGGCTCTAAATGGGAAATTATAAAAAACCTTCCACCCGCAAAGAACAGCTCTGAAAAATATAAATCGTTCGATATACTTTATGAGAACGGGAAACCGGTACTCTTCTGTGGTACTAATGAAGGTCTCCTCGTATTGCGCAACAATGTTTGGAAACTTTTGACTTCTAAAAACGGTCTGTCTGACAACCGGATCAATTGCGTAAAAAGGATCGGCGACGGAATAGCAATTTGCACCGCAAGCGGAATTTCAATTTATCGTGATGGAAGATTCGACAATTCCATCTCCAAAATCCTTGGGACCGATTCTAATTCTGTTATGGCAATTGATCATGATCAGAAAAAACCATCAGTGTTTTGGATTTTAGGAAAAAACTGGCTAGGTGAAATAAATGACGGAAAATTCAGATTTATACTAAAAGGCTTCAGATTTAATTTGATGCCCGGCATGGTTATGCATACGTATCTGACTTACGATCAAAAGAAACGGATTTATTTCGGGAATGATCAAGAGCGTTTCATGTATGATCTGAATAACCGAATCCTCCTTTCCCTTGGACCAAGCAATGGCTTTGCTACTACCGGTTGTTCTAATGTTTTTATTGACCGTGAATCAAACGTATGGTTTCCTTCATTTCGCGGTCTCGATAAAATAAGCGATCTTAGATTTCAGAATTATTTCCAGATAAACGGACTTCTTGAAAGTGAAGTCACAGCGATCATCGAGGTCCATAAGGGGTTTATGGTTTTCGGACATAACCATGGAATAACATTATTCAGGAACAATGTCTTCAAGAAGATTAGTTTTCAAGGCCAATCAGAATACAGGAAAGTATACGGCAGGGTTATGGATATCTGCAAAGATTCCAGTGGGAACATTTGGCTGGCCTCCTCTCTTTTAGGTCTCGGCCGCATGAACGGGGAGAATATTAAATGGTACCAGTCTGAGAAATCTCAGATTTTTACTTCCGTTATAACCTCGCAGGACGGTACCGTATGGGCAAGCACACAATCAAGTCTCTTTAAAATTATAAATGACGAGCTCGTTCCGGTCACGGCGAAAAACGAAAAATTTAATTCGATAAAGAAATTGCATTTTGATTTGAAAGGAGACCTTTTAATAGCTACCGCGGATGGAATAATTAAATACTCCAATGGCGAAGTAAAGCGATTTTCAATTAAGAACCATCCCCATGGAAATAATATCTACTCGATTTGTGATTACGGCAATGAATCCGAGTTGGTTGGTACAACTGAAGGATTATTCCTTTTTAAGAACGATTCATTGAGCCGTATTAATCTCAATGATTTCAGCATTACGAAAAAGGTTTTCGCGCTTATGAAAGAACCGCCTGGAACATATTGGATTGGGACAAATGACGGGGTTATTAAATGGGAAAGTAAAGAAGTAAGAAATTTTAATATTTCAGGCGGGTTAGCAGGCAGAGAGATTAATCGGTCGGCAGTTATGAGAGATTCTTTCGGAAATGTCTGGATCGGAACCGACAAGGGACTTTCATGTTATTTGATTGATTATGATTCTAAGGATATTCCACCCTCAGCAGGTCAAAATTTTTTGGAAGATCCCAACGGAAATATATACGATCTTCATAAACCGGTTGAACTCGATGCGTTTAAGAATACAGTAACATTTCACTTCAATTCTTTATCGCTGAAGAACGAAAATTCGATCGAATACCGGATATGGCTGGAAGGTTTTGACAGGAAATGGATTTATACCGGAACAAACAATACGATCAGATATACGAACCTCCTTCCCGGTGCTTATAAATTCTGCTATTCAGCAAGGAATTCTAACGGTGAATGGAGCCCGACAAGTTATTCCGAAAATATTATTATAGATAAACCATTCTATAAAAAATGGTGGTTTCAGCTCTTGTCCTTTCTAATAGTTTCCGCGCTGACTTATTTCATTATCAAGTATATCAGCCGATACAGATACAGTTCGATTCTCGAAAAAGAAGTGAAAACGAGAACTAAGAAATTAAAAGAATCTGAAGAGAAACTGAGATACCTGTATGATTCAATGGCTCAAGGGATAGTATATCAGGACCGTGACGCTAAGACATTAACGCTTAATGCCGCGGCTTATAAGATTCTGGGTTACGACCCGAGCGATCTTGTGGTTGAAAATCTTTTTTTCAATAATGATCTAAAAATCATAAGGGAAGATGGCTCTTCTTATCCTGTTGAAATGCTCCCTATGAGAGAAGTATTGACAACCGGGCACTTGGTGGAAAAGCAAACGCTCGGAATATTCAACCGGAAAGAGAATCAATACAGATGGATTCTCGCCAACTCTATTCCTGAAATTATCGAAGGCGCTGCTGAACCGGCCGGCGTCTTCACAATATTCACCGATATATCCGAACAGAAGCAGATTCAGGAATCGCTGCAGAAATACCAGGAAGAATTGAAACGGCTCAGTCTTTCTAAGAACAAATTCTTTTCTATTGTTGCCCATGATCTCAGATCCCCATTCCACGGATTGCTCGGGATGACTAATATCTTAATCTCTGAAATTGATGATATGAGCCGTGAACAATTAAAAGAATCTCTGGAGAAAATTTTTAGAGCAACTACAAATCTGTATAATTTGATTCAACAGCTTTTAGAATGGTCGCGTATCCAGACGGGCAGATT
>Ga0182021_10004802_pt1 | contig 15928 bp, 8 predicted proteins | sample 612E3MmetaG_FD_120493 | JGI IMG/M metagenome (GOLD analysis project Ga0182021, IMG submission 120493) | Permafrost microbial communities from Stordalen Mire, Sweden - 612E3M metaG (Illumina Assembly) | ecosystem: Environmental > Terrestrial > Soil > Wetlands > Permafrost | place: Sweden... | reverse complement strand
GTATGCGGACGTTGCAGGGATAATGCCGGGCACAACGGGTAGTTCATTTCGCTGTCAGGATATAGGAATTGATTGTCCCTTTGAAGCGCATGGATCGACCAGACAAGAACTCATGAAAAAATTTATTGAACACGCTGGACCTCTCCATAATATGCAGGTCTTGTCAGCAGACGTTATTTTCAAAGTGCATAATGCGATTAAATGATAAAAAAGAATAAACCAGAATGCCCCATCAAATCAGCCAGTTGAAAGAATTGAGCTGTAAAAAATCAAAAAAGGATACGGACGTACGGTCAAAATGGGATTGGTTATTCACATGATTTTCCGGCAGGAACTTTTATAGATCTCTTTCACCTGCCCTGGAAAATTCCGGGGACTGTCCTGGTATATCATCAGGTAAAAGGCAGGTCATCTTCATCACCGAAAGGGTTTGCATCTGTATGGTCATCCAGTTCGTTGATAAAGGAGTTGAGCTTCAGGATCGGCACTATAGGAACTCCTTCATATACCAGTATCTCCTCTTCGATGAGCGTCACTACAAGGGGAATAGCATCCTCATGCGTAATATGTTCATAAAACAGGGTTCTTTCTTTATGCTGATCAATTGCCTTTTTTAATGCAGACAACCGGTAACGGTTTCCTGCCCATTTTTTGCATTCTACCAGAAACGTCTGGTTGCTCTTCTTTGAGATAACGTCGTATTGCCGTTTTGTCTTGTTGTATGTTTTTACCGTGTTAATGGAAACCCTGAAATCATTTTTTTCAAAGATAAAACCCGCCAGTCTTTCAAAATTCTGCCAGATAGTTTCTTCTGATACTGTCTCCAGATCTTCGACGCATTGAATATCTTCGAAATTCATAATGCAGGTATTCATAATTTCGATCTTTTGCAATATCAAATCTGGTAACGTACCCGATCCTTTCAGCGATGTCGATCGCGGTTCGGGTTGCCCTGCTGCAACCAGGAACCTGCTGCTCGCCGCAGGGTCAACCGGCCCTGGGTCGCTCCCGGGTTTTCTTTGTCCTGCTGGTGTTTCATTTCCCTCATTGGGCGCTGCATGGGCAAACCCGGTGCAGCCCCGCAGTGGCAGGATCATTACGGGGAGTGGTCGTGTCAATTGATCAGGGAACGATCACTACCACGGTGAATGGCAGGTATACTTTTTAAAAGCAGAAGAACCTGGATTATCGGGTAAACGGATGGGCAAACAGGGTCTGACAAACATATAACGGGGGAATACTGGAGGCGGCCTTATATTATTTCCGGAGAAAACGGCATACTGAAAGGAAGGATGAGAAAACCATAGGGGCCTAACGCCTCATGAACAAAAGATGGCGAGTCCGGTTCCGATCAATTGGGAGCGAAGGGAACTGGAACTGCCAGACAGGCTATATAGAAGTCAACGGATATTAGTCTATGCCCTGATCAGGGCGTTAACCCGGTACAGGGATTTCACCCGGGACGCTGGTGAAAAAATGTTGATCTGGTTTTTCTGCCCGAGATTGGAAATACTCCCGGATATCGGGATTTTTTTGCAGAACGGTTTGTTTCGATGTTGCCTGAATTTTTTGTTGTTATACTATATCTTTGTTCAGACGGTTGAAAAAGGGTTGAATTTTGATATTCCGGAGTGTTTTATTTTTAACTACCGGATGCCGTACCTATAAAAATTATTCAATCCTGATGAATGTTTTACCCTTTCCCCCAATGGTCTTGAAATTGGTTTCCTCTACTGCATCAGGGGCATCGGAAGAAGTTACATACACTTTTATCTGGTATCCTCCCGGAGGGAGTTTCCGCACGTCAAGCTGTGCATAATCCATGTATTCTGTGGGGGAAATGGTGTCCGGAGTATAGGGATACTCATGGGATAATTCATTGAACTGGACCCACGGTCCGTTATCGATCGAATAATAAATCTTTTCAGTGAGTGTTTTATTTCCCGTATAGGTAGAATTCCACGTTACCGGCAGGAAAGCATTGATCTCCCCGGGCTCGGTTATGGTAAGATTCTCGACAGTTATTCGTTTTGCGCCAATATCCGTAACATTAAGGTACGGCACTACCGTAATAAATGTCTGGGGGAGGTACAGGGGATCGGTCATGCCATTGAACGATACTGTTGAGTTCTTCCCGAATACATCAATGATGCCACTTTTTTTAACTTTCAACTGGAATGTCGCATTCCACTGCTGGTTGATTTTTATTGTTCCAATACTGAAGTCAAGTTTATTATTCGCAGCCCAGGCAGCGGACTGGTCGGTGACATTGGATGACCCGTCCTGCCATCCAATCCTTGTCGAAGCATTTGCATTATATACATAGTCGTATACCTCACTGCCCGGTCCCGAAACGCCGGTGACGTTAATATTCTGGAAGTCCACATTCATGACGGTACTCACACCTGCTTCATCCCTGATCTCCCCGTAAATAACATCGAAATAATGGTGCATCTGGCTTGGATCGGGCACGAAATAATAATGACCCGGTGACACCATTCCGTTGATCGTCTGGTTGTCTATCTGGCCATAGGTGGGATATCCGAGAACAAATACGTCGATTCCCTCCGATTTTGCGAGACTTGCTGCTTTCCACGCAGCAATTTTTGCAGAATCGCTCTCGTCAAAGCACCCGAGACTTGCACGGGGGTACCAATCCGAAGGCCAGTAGGAATCTGTTGCACCTGGCGCTGTAGGGGCTACCATGGTAATTCCATCCCCCATGATGATCAATGCCTTGACATGCCCGTTATCTTTGACTTTGTCGAACTGATTGAGGGCCATGTTGATCCCTGCTGCATAATTTGTACCCCCAAAATCATTGAAATTCTGGATTTTATCCTCGAGTAATGCTTTGTTTGCAGCTGAATTGGTTTCCGTGAAATCCATCTCGAGCTTTGCATCCGAACTGGGGTTGTAATAATTATACGTGTTTGCCGTACAGATGGTTGCATTGGGCATGGACCTGCTGGGGGTATTCCATAAAGCGGGATCCCACAGGTTTTTGTCCATCGGGGCTCCTTCATACGGCTGGAAGTGAGGCAGCCCGTCAATTTTCTGCTGGTTCCACAGGGCCAGGGCATTTGGAGAGGCAAATGGCCCTGAACCGCCATTTCCCGACTGACCTGACGGGTACGTTGGATTATTTCCAATGGAGATTAACGATATGGTGACTCCGGGGTCGGCGCTTTCAACAAACGCTTTTTCACCGATTTTTGTCTGGGCCAGCCTGTCAGCTCCCCCCACCCCGCCGGCAAGATTTGTTATGATAACAACATCTGCAGGCCGGGGCCCGAGCGCCCAGCCGTCACCCTTTATTGCTATTGAAATGTTGACCGTCTGGTTTATCCCGACTGTATAGGGGTTCACATAGGTTGTCACGCTGATATAGGGATAATTTTTCCAGGTGACAGGAACAGTTTTTAACGTTCCGTTCCAGGATGCAATCACGTTTGCATGCCCGGTAGCTGTTGCATTGAAACCTGTGTTTCCCTGGGTTGTGAAGTTACCGGGGATGAATTTTACCCTCGCATTTCCGTACACATCAGTAATGTCGTTCGTAGCCAACAGGGTCGGATCGGCTGTGATATTATACGGTGCATCATAGCTGATATTAGCCAGGGCGAAGGTTACCAGTTCTCCTCCAACCGCATTTCCCGCATGATCCGCGACCGTTGCGATAATATCCGATGTTACGTTGGAAGGAGGCACATCATGACTTGCCAGAGTGTCAGGGTTTGCCGTGAGGGCAATGATTTCTGCGCCGGTATTCATAAATTCCACCGGCTGGCTGAGCGAGACAGTACTGTTGGATACAGCCGTTGCCCTGACATTTATTATACCGATGGAAGATCGCGGACCGTACTGGACCGATATTTGTCCCAAGTTATTTGACTGGAACTGTTGTTCCTCTCCGGAGACCGAAGTATTTACCCATATCCATTGTCCGTTTGCAGGATTCCCGTATTTGTCGTACAGGACGTACGTTATCGTGAAATATTTTACCCCGTCTGCAGGAAGGGTCGGCGGAGACCCTGACGGTGAGCAAAACTGGACCATCGAAAACGGTATGCCATTCGTGTCGGCATTGATCCATTCGAGTTTATCCGGAATGCTACCAAACGCATCCATCAGAATGTTATTGGGTCCGACTTTCGTTGTTAATTTTACATTGACGGAAAGATTTCCGTCTGGATCAAGTGACCGGGAAATATCCTGTCCGTCTCCAACAAAATTACCGTCATCCGGTGCCGGGCCGTGGACATGCAGACTGATTGTATGGGAACCCCTCCGGTCGTCGATACGGTTTCCCCAGCGGTCTGTGGTGGATATATTAAACGGGACTTCGGTTCCGACTGTTCCCGAGAGCGGATGGGTGAAATACGCGTAATAAGGAGCGTCGTGATCTATGTTTACCTCAAAATACCTTGTTACGTTAAATCCATCGGCAGTAATCCTTGCCGTGATATTTACCACCCCGCTCCGGGTATTCACCTTAAAGGTGCTGGTTGCGTTACCGGTAGCATCTGAAACGCCAGTTACCGGGCTCAAAGAACCATAGACCGGATTATCTGTCGAAAACAGAACACTGGCCCCCTGAACAGGACCCGCTGTCGCATTTGACACCATAACAGTGATTGTGGTTTGATCTACACCGTTAGCAATAACCCATGAATTACTAGTCGTAATCGTCGATGTGTCAGGAAGATATCCCGCAACGGTCCCTACGAAAAGAAATAAACAGGTGATAGTAACTATTCCAGCCTTCGCTCCCATTCAGATCACATTGAAAATAATCATTGCATATTTAAGTATATAAACATATTCAATATAAAAAAAAGATAATTCTTATGTTTAATACAAAAATATCGATTTATATTGCTTAAAATCAGAATTTTACGAGAGGAACCCGGCAATCATTATACCGGGTTATTCCTGCCCGGATAATGGCGGGTATACGTGCATTCAGGTAGATCATCATAATCGCTGAAAAGGATCAGGAATGTTTGAGGAGGTTCCCGGCTATTATATAACCATTCAGATGAATAGTCAGAGATAAAGGAGTCCTGTTTCTGACCCCGAAAATCAACTGGTGGCAGATTATCGCGGTGCTCATTCTTGTCGCAGGTGCTATCATGACCATCTGGTCCACCCAACAGCAGGACTCGTCCCTGCGTACGGATCTTCTTATAAAAACCCGGCTTGCAGAACTGGGTACCAGTGCCGGACAGGTTACTGCGCTCACCGGCTCACCTGGAGATCTCACTTCCCCGGACTACAAAGCACTCAAGACCCAGCTGGAAAGGATCCGGAATGACACCCCACAGGTACGGTTTGCCTACCTGATGGGACAACGGGCGGACGGGACAATCTTTTTTTATGCAGACTCCGAGCCCCCGTCTTCAGCGGACTACTCACCTCCCGGGCAGAACTATACCGAGGCATCGGCGGCAGTCAGGCAGGAATTTGCAACCGGGCAGGAGTTGACTGAAGGACCAGAGTCAGATCGCTGGGGAACATGGGTAACCGCATTGGTTCCGGTAAGGGATCCTGACACCGGAAACCTCGTTGCAGTCTTTGGCATGGATGTCAATGCTGCTGACTGGAACATGTCAATTTTCAGGGCAGCTCTGCCGATGATAATCGCAACACTCCTCATCCTGCTTCTTGTACTGGTATCTGCCAGTTTCCAGAAGCTGAGTGAAGAAAAGATGCGGCGGATCGCTGAGTCCGAAGAACGCATCAGGGAAAAAGAGGCATTCCACCAGGTACTCCTCGATAACCTTTCTTCCGCGATTGTCATTGTGGATGCAAAAACCCACACCATCGATGTTGTCAACCCGGCTGCAGCGGCGTTGTTCGGGACTTCCCCGGACCAGATCACCGGGAAAAAATGCCACCTGTTTCTCTGTCCTGCTGATGAGAGCGCTTGTCCTGTTACCGATCTTCATAAGGAATTTGACAATACTGAAGGCGTTCTGCTCAATGCGAGCGGGACAAAAATCCCGATCTTACAATCAGTTACAAAGATCCATATCGACGGCCGGGAAAAACTGCTCGAGAACTTCATTGATATTACCCGCCGCAAGGATACCGAAGCGGCGCTGCAACGCAAGACAAAGGCGCTCACCATCCTCAATGATATCATCAGCACTGCAAACAAAGCAGATGACCTTCCCGATCTCCTCAACAGTATTCTCAATGAATCGCTGCGCATACTGGACTTCGATGCCGGGGGGATCTACCTGGTGGATCCTGGTACGCGAACTGCCCACGTAGTGCACTCCAAAAATCTTCCCGCAGAATTCCTTGCTGAAATCAGGACAATAGACATTGACAGGAAACCCTATGATTCGCTGTTTATCCAGAACACCCCAATAATCACCGAGCACTACGAACAGATCAATCCTGCCCGGTCGAAAAAGTATGGATTCCATTCAATGGCCAGTATTCCTTTACTCTCAAATGGGATGGCAATCGGTGCTCTTAATGTAATGAGCACGAGAAGGTACGAACTATCTGAAGAGGAAAAACAGACGCTCTTCTCTGTCAGCAGGGAACTTGGCAGTACGATTAAACGGATGGCTGCCGAAGAGGAAGTAAAGAAGTCTTCAAAAAATTTAGTGACCCTGTTCAATTCTATCGACGAAATGGTCTTTGTTCTCGATATGGAGGGCAGAATCCTTAACGTGAACAAAACCGTTGAACGACGACTGGGATATACCGATTCTGAACTTCGTACAACCAATATCCTGGAGCTTCATGTACCGGATCGGCGCGATGAAGCCTCAATGAATGTTCAGGGCATGATCGAATGCGCAACTGCTTCCTGCCCTGTGCCTCTCCTTGCAAAAAACAAAGAGATCATCGAAGTCGAAACAAAAATGACCCGCGGGTGGTGGAACGGCAGGGAGGTGATCATAGGAGTAGCCCGTGATGTTACCGAACGCAACCGTCAGGCAGCAGTAATTGCTGCATCGCTCCTGGAGAAGGAGACCCTGCTCAGGGAGATCCACCACCGGGTCAAAAACAATCTCCAGATAATCACCAGCATCCTCAACTTACAGATCCGGAAAATAGAAGATCCAACGACCATCGATGCCTTAAGAGACAGCCAGAGCCGGGTCCGTTCCATGGCACTTGTCCACGAACATCTTTACCGGGGCAGAGACTTTTCTCATATCGATCTGGGGAATTACATCCGGTCGCTGGGAACGGGACTCTTCCAGTCCTACAAGGCTGCAAACCAGAGCATCCGGTTCGATCTGAACATCCGGAACATATATGTGGACATCAATACCTCTATCCCCCTCGGTCTCATCAGCAACGAACTGATCACCAACAGTCTGAAGTATGCATTTACCGATAAGAAAGACTCGAAGATCTCCATATTTGCTTCTGAAAATCCTCAGGCCCTGACCTTTGTCGTCGCAGATAATGGCGTAGGAATGCCGGATACCATCACGCTGGAGAACCAGGCGTCACTCGGGCTCAGGCTCGTCAGCATGCTGACCAGCCAGCTCAAAGGCACCGTGACGATCGACCGCTCAGAGGGGACGAAGTTTGTGTTTACGATCCCAAAACCGGCAGAGGAGAAACCCCGGGAGGATACCAGGAAAAGAGAGGGATCCGGAAGATCTTAATCTTCCGGAGAGGATCAATGAAGCGAGAACGATGAACAGGAACCCGCATAGTTTACGATAATCTGACTTTTTACCGGACTGTCATTGGGGGTGGTCCTTAATCTTTCCCACAAGAGTACAGTCTTTGCACTCATCACACTCGAATTCCAGTGTTGAATGGAGTATCCTGTACTTCTTTAACCGTTCCTTGATCTCCTGTTTCATCTGTTCGATCTTTTCAACATCCCTTTCGCAGGAATACACGTGAGCATCGAGCACATTTATGTCAGAACAGAGACTCCATAGATGCACATGATGCACACCATCTACTCCTTTCACGCTGGTCATATCAGCAACTACCTGGTCAAAATCCACCGATGACGGGGTGAACTGGAGCAGAATCATGATCGTCTCGCGAAGGAGACCCGCGGCTGAAACCACGATCAGGATTGCGATAAGGATGGAGAGGACAGGGTCAGCAATCGCCTGTCCCGTCAGGGATATCCAGACTGCAGCCGCGATAACGGCAACGGATGAGATCGTGTCCCCGATAACATGAAGAAAGGCACTCCGCACATTCAGGTCATGGCTCCCATGGAGGAGGAATACGATCGCGATGTTTGCTGCAAGACCAATGCATGCTACGATAAACATCAGTCCCCCCTGGACCGGGGCAGGACTGAGTATCCGCAGGTATGCCTCCCACAGGATACCGGCACTTACGGCGATCAACAGAAGGGAATTTATAAACGCTGCAAAGATCTCGGCCCGGTGGTATCCATAGGTCCGCTCTTTGGTGGGAAGCTGGAGGGCAAGGGTCATTGCCCCGAGGGAAAGAAGGAGGGCCAGGACATCACTGAACATATGTCCTGCATCACTGATGAGAGCAAGTGAGCCCGATAGCACTCCCCCGGCTATCTCCACGAGTAAGAAGACCAGGGTTATGATAAAGGCGATCTTCATCGATTTCCGGTAGTCCGGAACGGTATCCTGTGTCACGTCAAATCCTCGTATAACCGATGTGTAAACAGTGCTTCCTCCGGCATCCGGTGGAAAACAGCATAGGTATTTGTTTCAGCATATGCTCATTGAATGTTATCAAAGCTCCCGTAAAAGATGATGCCTGGCCGGTCGCTGGGCAGGTAAAGAAGAGCAAAACGGTAAGATATGCGTGCGATGGAGTGATACTGAGCAGCAGCATTATCGTGCAGTGTCCTGCTCTCATGCCAACAAGAAGATCGGCCGGGATGGTTCGTCTTTTGCGGTCCTTCGGCTTGCTTGCCTTTTCCTCCGTTCCGCTCAAAGATCTCCCTTGCTTTTTCCCGGTGTATTGTCGGGATGCAGTACGCACCCCTGCACACGCAAGCTTGTTTTCGGGTTTGATGCTCCGCCCCGCTCTCCTCACACCTGCTTTGCATCGCGTTCGTCGCTGTTGATTGTACCCTGTCGAATGCTCAGGGACTCGTTTTGCGCCCCGCCTCTTCCTGATGCATTCGGTAACCGGCGCTCACTGGAGGGCCGCTGGTCTGATATTCGAACCTTCCCGGCAAAGCTCCTTCTTTAGAAAAACACTTTCGCACCACTCAGGCCTGAGCCTTATCCACACCAAAGCGGGAGTGATCCGGTGCTATGCTGATCGAACTCCGCCGGGGGATGGCGCTTCATCCTTGCACCTTCAACGCGGTGATCGCGCCCGAGAAGGTGATGGTCTCCGCACTCAACAGCAACACGGACCTCCAGCGTTTCCTCTTCCTGTACGTGAGTGGCAATTATTCACGCCTCCTGTCTTCGATCAACCGGTCATCCAAAAACTTTGAGGTCCAGCGGGCATTCACGTCTCACCAGCTCTTCACCATCTTAAAAGAGGTGAGCCATACCGTCCTCCTCCTCGAGCACGACCCGACGCTCTTTGAAGGAGCAGAGAATATGCTGCCGCAGATCGCAGAGATGCTCAAAGATATCGGCCGCGAATCGCTCGTTATCCTGTACACTCCGTCTATTGACCGCTCATTTTCGGTACTGATGCGACAGGCTGATCACATCATCGAGATCGCGCCGGCTGAAGACCCCGTCGGGACGACCCGGCACCGCAGCTCCCGCTTGCATCGGACTGAAGGTAACCATCCTTATGGACAGCGGACACTGGAGGTGACGTAATGGGAAGGAGTTTTGAAAGCGTCCGGCAGGGAGTGAAATCCATTGCCGACCGCTGGAGCCGGACAACCCGGGCACTGAAAAAAGAGGACCAGCAGTATGGTGAAAAACTGGTGGAACTCGCTAAAAAACATTCAAGCGAGTCGTTCGTCGGCTGTGATGATCCGCTCGAAGCTGCGGTCTTCTCGGTGCTCGTTGAGATACTCAAACGCCAGGACGCGATCGAATCCGCACAGAGGGCCAATGGGGAACCCTGATTGGTGCATACCGGAATGGCTGCGTTGTTCGATCCCCGTGTTCGTCACACCTGCGGATGATTTATTTCGTTCACCGTGGAATATCCCGTAACCCGTTCGTAATTTAGTTGGGGATAACGCCGCCTGGTGCGTCAAATTCCGGCCGGGAAGATCTTCTCCGTAAACAGAGGAACAGTATGGATACGGTGCTGAACATAATTGCCGTTGAATGGATCGTCTTTATGGCGTTCATTTTTTCACTCGGTTTTGTTTACGGCGGAAAGGCTGAGAAGATTTCAAAGTGTTATCTCCTGCAATCTGTTTTGTTTTTTATCCTTGCAATCATCGTAATAATTGCTATCCGGCGATTTGAGCCCGGTATCCTGGTCCTTCGACTCATTCCCGATACTGCGCTGAGTGGATTGACGGGAATTATTTTAACCACTGCAGGACTTGCGTTTGCCACATGGGCACGAATCCATCTCGGGAAATTCTGGAGCAGCATGGTGATGGTTAAAGCCGGCCACCATCTCATCAGGACCGGCCCGTACCGGATTGTTCGGAATCCGATGTATACCGGCATGCTTGCAGCATTTGCAGGAGCTGCGATTGCAATCGGTGAACTGATGGCATTTGTCGCAGTTGGTATCGCAGGTATCGGAATCTGGCTGAAGATAAAGGCAGAAGAGGAGATCCTGCAGGAGAAGTTCGGTGAGGACTATCTTCAATTCAAACGAGAAGTAAAAACCCTGATTCCCTATATCCTCTGACAGAGAGAAAATTGGTTCTTCAACCGTTTCCCTGTAGTGTGGATTTGAGATTACCCGGCCAGGGAAACACTTTCGCACCATTCATGGGCAGCACGTTATTTCCTTCCTTGCAGCAGTGATCCGGTGCTATGCAAACCGGGATTATCAGGTGCCAGAACCGGCTCGAAGCTCAGGTGAAAGAGCATGTGGATCCTTGATTCTGCATACCGGAATGGCGGCGTCGATCTCTGGACCAAGGACAGGACCGTAACAAGGATCCACCACGATTATGTACCCCCGTTTTACATCCACTTCCATGACCCTCACTCGCATCACGAAATGATCGATGTGCTTGAGGAACGATATAGGTCCGAAGAATGCACAATAAAAACGATCTTTGGAGAATTTCCGGGGTACTCTGTCTATGCAGGCCGGGATGTGGCCGAGGCCATCGAGAAGCAGGCGAACTTCGACGCAGACCTTTACAATGTCGATGTCCGGAGAGACCAGCGCTTCATGGCCGAACAGGGAATCGCTCCCTGCAGTACCGAGAATGATTCACGTTTCTCTCCGGAATTCACCCACGAGCTGAATATTGCTGAGGTAAAGGTCCTTGATGACCCGGCCCTGTCTGCATTCTGTTCAGATATTGAAATCATTCATGACGAAACCACCCTTCTGACAGGACAGACGAAAGACGTACTGGCAGATCTCTTTTTCATCATCGCATCGATAGATCCCGATCTTATTCTCATGCCGGATGCGGACCGGTGGATGCCGAAGATCCGGAAACAGGCACTAAAATACGATCTGGATATGCCATTCTCCCGGAATGGAAAATATCGCCAGATGGACTCCCGATCATACTGGAGTTACGGAAGGATGGAGCACAAGGAGTCAGCGCTCATCCCCGACGGACGAATCCTGATCGATACCGAACAGTCGTTTGTTTACCAGGAAGGCGGGCTTGAGGGAGTACTGATGGCGGCACGGATCTCCGGGTTGTCACCAAACCTCTCTTCGCGGTTTACCCCGGGGACACTCATCAGCAGTTATGAGGTCTATGAAGCGGTGAAAAGGGGAATTGCGGTCCCTTTCCGGAAGAGCGACCCGGAACTGGTCCGGCATGTCGCAACCTTGCAGGCAGCCGACCGCGGAGGAATGATGTTCCAGCCCTCTCCGGGAATCTACGAAAACGTCGATGAGCTGGATTTTACCTCCATGTACCCGTCAATAATCGTGCAGTCCAACCTGTCCCCGGAAACGATCGAACTTACCGGACGCCGGGGTTTCCTTCCTGTGGCACTTGAACCGCTCCTGGATCTTCGGATTACTACCAAGAGGCTCAAGAAGATCGATCCGAAGTTTGCCGGCATCGATTCGATCCTGAAGTGGATGCTGGTTACCTGCTTTGGTTACACGGGATATAAGAATGCAAAATTTGGCAGGATCGAAGTGCATGAAGGTATCACCGGCAGGTCCCGCGACATCCTCCTGAAGACCAAAGATATCGCCGAGGAGATGAATTTTTGTGTGCTTCATGGCATCGTTGACTGTCTCTGGGTCCAGGGAGCACCAATAGCTGCTCTCAAAGAACGGGTCGAGCATGAAACACGCCTGCTCTCGGAAATTGAACATTTCGACTGGATTGTGTTCGAGCCCATGAACGACGGGACCGGCGCATATAACCGGTACTTCGGCAGGCTGTCAGATGGATCGATCAAAGTCCGGGGTATCGCTGCACGGAGACACGACACACCGGAGTACGTCCGCGACATGCAGGGACGGATGCTCAAGGTAATAGCCGGGGCAAAAAGCATTGCTGAACTGGAACAAATCCAGGAAGAGGTGAAGAATATTTTCCGGGATTCAGTAAAGGCACTTCCGGCAGCCCCCTCAAAGTCAATGGCAATCAGCCGCCGGATCAGCCGGCTGACCTATGCTCATCGATGCCTCGAAGGAGCTGCGGTTCAGGCATACCAGAAGCAGGGAGTCGAAGTTGCCCCGGGAATGAAGATCCGGTACGTTGTCACGGACGCCAGGAGATATCAGGTCAGGCCGGAATGGGTTGCGGATTCGTTTGATATTCCGTTTTACACCGCTTTGCTGGAAAAGGCATGGACTGAGATCTCATTTGCATTTGGGAAGGAGGCTGGACCGGAGAAAAATCCCGGGAATTTCTCTCACCCCATGGCAATGAGCGTTTAACGGGAATATCTCCCGTCGGAGACACCTGGATTTATTAGAGAGACCTGGACATGAGGTCAGATAAGCCCATTTCAGGCTCCGTTTCCTCTCATGATTTCCTGGTCACTATTGAAAAACCCTGTAAAACCGTTTTTTTCAGTTCGTGTGGAGAATAAGCCATTTAATCGCTTTGATTGTAAAAATACGGCAGAAATGCACCTCACCTAATGGCCACCAATGGTCCTTGAACCGGGGGAAAATCGGCCACCTGTTACAGTCTGTCCAGACCAGAGAAACCCGGCCGGAACGCGAATATGCAGGTCATTTTTTTCAAATGAGGGAAAAAAACAGGTATGCGGCCAGTCTCTCCCGTCAGTTCAGCTCCCTGGTCTCTTCCGTCTCTTGTCTCCTGAAGGGTTGTTTTTGCTTTACCGAAATTGTGTATACAGTGCCCCCATCCTGTACCATATCAGCAGTCCCCATCAGCTGTTTACTTAAGCTTTTGACCAGACGCAACCCAAGCGTGTGGGAATTTTTCCAGTCATAGTCAGCAGGCATACCGATCCCGTTATCACGGAAGATAAATTCCAACTGGCCGGATTCCATCTTTGCGCCTTCGATGGAAATCTTTCCTTTCCTCCCTTCCGGAAAAGCATGTTTGAGCGCATTGCTGACCAGTTCATTGATGATAAGCCCAAGGGGAATGGCAGTGTCAATATCAGCGGGGATATCGTCGATATCAACCGAAATTTCAACCTGGGACTGCGGAATGTTGTAGAACCGGAAGAGCTGGTTGATCAGGTAACGGAGGTACTCGGCAAGGTTAATGGTTCCGATCTCTGGCGACTGGTATATCCGCTCGTGGACAAGTGCCATCGCCCTTACCCGGCTCTGGCTGTCCCTCAGTGTTTCCAGAACTTTCTTGTCAGTGATATACCGGGACTGGAGGTTTAAAAGACTGGCAATGATCTGGAGGTTGTTTTTGACGCGGTGGTGGATCTCCCTCAGCAGGAGATCTTTTTCATCAAGTGAATGTCTGACGGTCTCTTCTGCATTGGTCCGGGCTTTGATCTCTTCAGCCAGCTGCTCGTTGGAACAGGTCAGTTCCCGTGTCCGTTCAGCAACCCGCTGTTCGAGGACCCTGTTCAGGGATCGCACCTCTTCTTCCATCAGCTTTCTGTCGGTGATATCAAGATAGGATCCCAGTACACCGATGATCTCACCTTTCGCATCCTTCAGCGGAACCTTACTCGTCAACAGGTGACTCTGGTCTCCTGAGGGAGTTGTCTGCGGTTCCTCGATCAAAAATTTTATTCTCCCGCTCTCAATAACAAGACGGTCATCAGCACGGTAGAGTTCGGCCTGTTCGCGCCAACCCATCCTGTAATCATCCTTTCCGATAATATCCTCAGGTTTTTCAAAGCCGGCATCCTGGGCAAAAGGTGTGTTGCAGCCAAGATAGACGAGATTTTTGTCTTTCCAGAAGACCCTGACCGGAATCGTATTGAGGATTCCCTCCAGGATCTGGCGGGATTTCTGGAGATCCTCTTCAGCTTTTTTGAGGTTGGAAATATCAACTACAAAACCCTCGAGTTCCTGACTACCGGTGACTGGATTTGTCAGGGGACGGAACGAGAGAAGACAATAAATTATACTCCCGTCTTTCCGGTAATACTGGTTTTCAAAAATCTGCCAGGTACCCGATTCAATTACCTTCCGGACATATGCAGCCCTCAACGCAGGATGCACATAACTCGTCTCTGCAACGCCGTGCCTGTTTACGATCTTTATGAGTTCTTCCGGGGAATCATACCCGAAAATTTTTGCATAAGCCGGGTTTACGTCAATTATGGCTCCATCCGGCAGGGAATGAAATATCCCGACTGGCGCATTTTCAAATATGCCGCGGAAATGTTCCTCACTGGCTTTCAGCGCCTCCTCAGTTTTTCTCTTATCGGTTACATCGTGAATGATGGAATAAAAGAGAGGTTTCTCGTGAACCATGATAGGACCGGAGTAGACTTCTACACTGCGTTGCTCCCCACTGGCAAGGTAATGGGTTGAGAAAAAGTGTTTCGCTCCTTCCGTTTTACGCCGGATAAGATTTTGAATGACCGTTTTTTTATCCAGCCGGTTGAGGTCGAAGATACCCATGGTAGTCAGTTGTTCACGGGAATAACCGTAATACCGGGCAGCTGCTTCGTTTGCATCGACTATCATCCCGTTATCCGGATTGGTCAGGATAGAAATCGAGTAGCTGTTATCAAACAGGGAGCTGTACCGGGCTTCACTCTCGCGGAGTGCCTCTTCAGCTTTTTTGCGTTCCCCGATAATCCGGGTCGTGGTCACAATGCCATCAATTCCCGAAACACCGAATAAGTTCTTTCCCACTGATTCAACCCAGACATAGGTCCCATCTGCTTTTCTGATCCGGAACTCGCTTGGGAGCCCGGTATTAGTCTTTTCAAAGACCCTGGCCATCTCACGTTGAATATTTGGGACATCTTCGGGATGGATGAACTCAAACGGACTTTTGCCTATGGTGAAGCCTGGAGGGTAGCCCAGAACCTCTCCAGAGGTCGCTGTGTCAAAAACTATCCGGCCTTCCCGATCAAGGATCCGGATGATATCTGAAGTGTTATGCAGAAGGGCTGTTAATCGATCCCTGCTTGTATGCAACGCTTTTTCTGCTGTTCTTATATCCGTAATGTCGCTGATTGCCACCCGGATGACAGGTTCCTTTTTCTCCCGCTCGATCAGGGTGCTCACCACTCGGGCATTAAACCGGGAACCATCACCTTTCAGAAGTTCCAGATCGCAGGTCTTCTTATCCGGACTGTGCTGGGCAGCAATGAAATGGTGGTCCCATTGTTCAAGATACTCTGGTGCGACAAATCCCCTGAACCGGTTTTTGATAAAGCGCCGGCGATCTATCCCGAGGAGTGAGGCGCTGGTAAGGTTCGCTTCCAGAATAACCGCT
>Ga0182021_10004800_pt1 | contig 15934 bp, 7 predicted proteins | sample 612E3MmetaG_FD_120493 | JGI IMG/M metagenome (GOLD analysis project Ga0182021, IMG submission 120493) | Permafrost microbial communities from Stordalen Mire, Sweden - 612E3M metaG (Illumina Assembly) | ecosystem: Environmental > Terrestrial > Soil > Wetlands > Permafrost | place: Sweden... | reverse complement strand
GAACCGTTCGTCCCCACGGTAACGGTGATCGTGAGGTGCACGGAGGCGCCGGCGGCGAGGCTGCCCACGGTCCAGGCCCCGGTTTTGGAACTGTAGGTGCCGCCGGTGCTGCTGACGTAGGTGACCCCGTTGGGCAGTTGGTCGCGAATGATCACGCCCGTGGCGTTGTCCGGTCCCTTGTTGGTCACGCTGACCGTGTAGGTGGCCTTGTCGCCCTTGAAGATGCTCGAGGGCTTGACGGCCTTGGTGACGGCCAGATCCGCGACGCCGCGGGCGTTGACTACCACCGTGGCCCGATCGTCTTCACCGGGCACGCCGTTGCCGGGGGTTGAGTCGGGGTCGTAGAGGTCCGAATGGCTGATCTCCGCGACATTGGTCAGCTGGCTCTCGACGTCCACCGAGGCGGTGATATGCAGAGTGGCGTGATCGCCGACCTTCAGGTCGCCGACGGTCCAGTGGCCGGTGCCCGAGTCGTAGGCGCCACTGCCGTCATCGGAGACGTAGGTGAGGCCGTCGGGCATCATTTCGTGCACGACGACGGCGGTGGTGTCGTTTGGTCCGCTGTTCGTCACGGTCAGGGTGAAGACGACGTTCTGGCCCTTGTCGGGTGAGGAATCGTCGACCGTCTTGGCCAGGCTGAGGTCCGCTGCGGGCGGAGCGTCGATCTTGGCCGTGGCCGAGTCGTTGGCATCGTTGTCGTCGCGCTGCAGCAGCGACTTCACCGCGGCCGTGTTGTTGGTGACACCCGAGCCGATGACTCGAGCGTTGATGTGGATGACTGCGGTCTGGAGCGGCCCATCGGCGACGAAGCCGAGGCTGCCCACCGCCCAGTCGCCGGTCGTCGGGTTGTACTTGCCCGCGCTGTCGTCGCTTACATAGGTCAGGCTGGCAGGCAGGGCATCGTGAATCACGATCTGGGTGGCGGAGTCGGCGCCGTTGTTCGTAACCGTGATCGTGTACTCGACCGTGTCGCCGACGTTCGGCTTGTCGTGATCGACGGTCTTGGTCACGCCGATGTCGGCCTTGCGGGTGGTCAGGAAGGCGTCGTCGGTGTTGTTGTCCGTGTCGGGGTCGTACTGGTTGGAGTGCGTGACGGACGCCGTGTTCGTGTAGTCGCCGTAGGCGTCCACGGTGGCGTGGATATGCAGCGTTGCCGTGGCGCCGTTGGCCAGATCGCCGACGGTCCAGGCGTGGGTCGTGGTGTGGTCGTAAGCGCCCGAGCCGTCATCGGAAACGTAGGTCATGTTGTCCGGCAGTTGATCATGGAGGACGACGGCGGTGGCATCGTTGCCACCCAGGTTCTTCAGGGCGATCGTGAAGATCACCTCGTCGTGGATGTCCGGATTGGCGTTGCTCACGGTCTTGGTCACTTCCAAGTCCGCCTGCGGCGGGGTGACATCGGCATGGGCAGGCCCGTGGTTGGCGGACTGGGTCTCGTTGGCCGACTGGACGGTGGCGGTGTTTCTGGCGAACCCGGTGTAGGTGCCGCCGCCGGGAGCGCCCAGGGTCGCGCTGATGTGCAGGGTTGCGGAGCCACCGGAGCCGATGGAGGCGATCGTCCAGACGCCTGTGCCCGAGATGTAGGCACCGGAGCCGTCATCGGAGACGTAGGTCAGACCGGCCGGCAGAGCGTCGGCGATCTTGACGTTGTTGGCGATGTTGGGTCCGGCGTTGGAGACGCCGATCGTGAAGGTCACCTGGTCGCCGACGTTGGCGGTGGGGTGGTCGACGGACTTGCTGACCGTCAGATCCACGCGCTGATCCACCGACGCGCTGGCGGAGTTGTTGCCCGGAACCGGGTCGTACTGGTCGGAGTGCGAGACCGAGGCGGTGTTGGTCCGCAGGCCTGCCGTATCCACCGACGCCTTGAGCGTCAGCGTCTCGGAGGCGCCGTTGGTGAGGTTGCCGATGGTCCAGGTGCCGGCGCTGTATGTGGTACTGCCCGACGGGGCGGAGGTCACGAGAGTGAAGCCGGCCGGGAGAGCGTCGGCGATCGTTACGCCGGTGGCATTGTCGGGGCCGTTGTTGGTGGCGGTGACGGTGAAGGTGACGTCGCTGCCGACGTTGGGACGGTTGTGATCGACGGTCTTGGTGACCGCGATATCGGCCGCGAGCGGGACGTTGATCGTGGCCGTGGCCGAGTTGTTCGAGCTATTCGTGTCGGTTTGCAGCATGGACACGAAGGCCAGGGTGTTGTCGTGCTGACCCGCGGCCGTGACGAGCGCGGTGATGGGCATGGTGGCGCTGGCGTTGAACGCCAGGCTGCCGATGGTCCAGTTGCCCGTGACCGAGTCGTATGAACCCACGCTGGGCGTGGCGGTGACGAGAGCGACGCCGGTCGGCAGCTGGTCCCTGACCAGCAACGAAGTGGCTCCGTACGTTGGCCCGTGATTGGTGACCGTCAGCGTGTAGTGGATGGTCGCCCCGACGTTCGGCGTCGCATTGTCGACCGTCTTGGTCACGCCGATGTCCACCTGCCGGCTGGTCACCGTGGCGCTGGAGCTGTTGTTCCCGGCAACCGGGTCGTATTGGTCGGAGTGGGAGACGGCGGCGGTGTTCGTGTAGGAGCCGCCTGCGGAGACCGTGGCCGTTACGTGGATGGTGACGGTCGCATTCTTGGCGAGCGTTCCAACGGTCCAGTCGCCTGTGGTGTGGTTGTAGGCGCCGAGGCTGTCGTCCGAAACCCAGGTGAGCCCGCCCGGCAGGACGTCGTGCAGAACGACGTTCGTGGCCGCGTCCGGGCCACCGTTGTTGTTGAGCGCGATGGTGAAGACGACGTTCGCGCCGATCTCAGGGTTCGCGTTGTCGACGGTCTTGGTGACCTTCAGGTCGGCCTTCTGTGGAGTGACCGTGGCAACCGCGGTGTCGTCGCCCGTGGAGGTCTGGTTTTCGTCCAGGGAGAAGACCGAGGCGGTGTTGGTCATGGCCGAGTTGCCGGTCACGGTGCCGGTCATGGTCATCGATGCGGAGGCTCCCGGTCCAAGGATCCCCACCGCCCAACGGTGCGTGCCGACGGTGTACGTTCCCTGGCTCGGCGTCACGACACCCAGGGTCAAACCAACCGGCCAGGCGTCGTTCAGGACGACGTTGTTGGCTGTGTTCGTCTTGTTGTTGGTCACGCCCACGGTGAAGGTGACGGTATCGCCGACGTTCGGGGTCGCGTGATCCACGCTCTTGGTGACCACCAGGTTGACGAGTTGCGAGATCGTCGCGGAAGCCGAGTTATTGCCGGGGACAAGGTCGAATGGCTGCTCGGTTACCGCGCCGGCGGTGTTCGTCTTGGTTCCCGAGGCGGTGACGGTGGCCCGCAGTTGCAGCGTCGCCGAGGCGCCGTGGGCGACGGTGCCCACCGTCCAGGTGTTCGCGGCATAGCTCCCCTGCGATGGAGTCGCCGAGACGAAGGTGAGCCCGGCCGGGAGCGTATCCGGGACCGAGACGAGCGTCGCGTCGTCGGTTGCGCTGTTGTTAGTGGCCGTGATTGTGAATATGACGTCGGTGCCCTTGTCGGGATGGGCCACGTCGACAACCTTGGTGATCGCCATGTCGGCGATCAGCGGATGGGTCAGCACCGACGCGTAGTCGTCCTCGCTGGTCACGTGGTTGTTCGGTGTGGAATCCGGATCGCCGTCGTCCGAGTGGCTCACCTCGGCCACGTTGGTTCCGTCGGCGCTGGTCACCGCCCTGGCCACGATGGTCAGGGTCCTGGTGTCGCCCACGTTGAAGGTTCCGCCGATCGTCCAGAGGCCGGCCGCGTACGTGTTGCCGGTGCCCGCGTCCGACGACTGCACGGCGACCGAGGCGGGGATCGTGTCCGTTACCCGGACGCCCGTCGCGTTGTCGGGGCCGTCGTTGGTGAGCGTGATCGTGTACGTCACGTTCTGGTTCTTGTAGGGGCGCGCGATGTCGACCGTCTTGGCGATGCGGAGGTCCGCCTGCGGGATCGTGTCGGTGTCCGAGGACGTGTTGTCGGCCGGCGTGGCGTCCGTCTCGTTCTCGGCGATGGCGGTGGTGTTGGCTATCGTCGACGTCATCGCGGCCGGAATGGGATCCGGCACGATCACCGCAAAGGTGTAGTCGCCGGATGCGGCTCCCGCGACGCTGCCCACGTTGATGTGGCAGACGACCCCGGCGACCGATGCGTTGGGGCAGGCGGTGGCGTTGTCCGCCAGGAGCCAGGTGCCGATGCTGGCCGCCGAGTTGAAGGTCGTGCCGACCGGCACGGTCTCGGTGATGACTGCGCCCGTGGCGGTGACGTTGCCGTCGTTCACGTAGTGGATGGCATAGCCCAGATGCGAGCCGGCGAAGGCGACATTGGTGCCGTCGGACTTGGTGATGACGAGGTCGACGCCGCTGACCGTGACTCGAACGGTGGCCGATTTCCAGTAGTCGTTGAGGCCGATTGCCCCGTCGGCACCGGTCCGTTCATGCCCGCCGCCATCGTGGAGTGAACTCCAGGTGGCCACGGCGGTGTTGTCGTAGTTGTCCTTGAGCCTGGCGTCCGGCTTCACGCCGATCGTGGCGTCGTACGTGACGACGCAGGTGTCCGTCGTCGGGAAGGTTCCGATGCTGATGGTAATCACGCCGCTGCCGTAGACGACGCTATCGGCATCGGAGCAGCCGCTGCTGTCCAACGATCCGGCGTAGGTCCAACCGGTCGAGACGGGGAGCGTGTCGACGATCTGGAGGTCGTACGCGGTTGCGTCGTTCACGCCGCCGACATGCCCGATGGTCAGCGTGTAGGTCTCGCTGGCACCGAAGTACGGCAACGGCACGCTGGCCGACTTGGTCAGCGTCAGCGCCGGCTCGAGGACGGTCACGGTCCGGCTCACCGGAGCGTCGACCTGGACTGGGTCGCCGGTCGCCGGATCCAGGTACGTCACATGGGCGCTGTTCGACAGGACGGAGCCTGCCTGGTTGGGCGAGATGTTGGCCACGCGCGTCGTGATCTGAATCTCGAATTGATCGTCGGCCGGGTCGTTGTTGGCGGGCACGACCGTGTCGCCGAAGGTGAACGTCCAGAGGCGATGGGTGGAGTCGTATTGCGTATTGTCCACGGTTGGAATCGCCAGCGTGCCCGCACCCGAGAAGGTGGCACCGAGGCGGCCGCCGGTGGTGATCACCGTCGCGCTCACCGGGTCCAGGCCGTCATGCGGCAGGTAGTCGGTGACAACGAGACCGCGCGTCGTCCCCTCGGGCAGGGTCACTACCAGGTCGAAAGTCGTCTCGGCGCCGATGGGCGCGTTGGCCAGGGAGGGCGGGTATTTGCCGATCGCCGGCACCTTCAGGGCCAGGTCGACGGACTTCGTGTTCACATAATCGTTGAGATCCGCGGGGGCAACTCCGGTGCGCTCACCGGTGTCGCTCGCCGGGTCGCCCGGAGTGGTGGATCCGGTGGCGTTGCCGTGGGCGGCGTCGGTTCCGTGGTCGCCGGGCAGGCTCGTATACGTGCCGTCGGCCGTGTTCGTGAATTGCTTGCCTGCCGGGTCGGTGGCCCCGACCACGGCCGCAACCGTGATAACGCAGCTGGCGGCCGGGTCGATCTCGGTCATGGTGACGTCGACCAGGGCGTCGGCCGAGGCGCTCTTGTCGTAGGTGCCGGTGCCGCAGACGACACCGATGCTCGTCGGCGGGCTGTCGAGATCGGCCGGGAGCGTGTCCGTCAGGTGGTAGTCGTAGGCGGGCGCGGTACCGGCATTGGCGACCGTGATCGTGTAGGTGACGGTGTCGCCTCCGTCGGCGACGCCGTTGCCGGGGCTGACGGTCTTGTTGAAGTTGGTCGTGTTGGCGATGACCGGCTCGGCGATCGTCTCGGTGAGCTGGTTGGAGTCCATCTGCCAGGCCTGAACGCTGCCGTCCCAGAGCGAGGCCTTGTCTGCCAGGACCGTCGCCGGGCCGGCCGACTGATTGCCGATGGCATTGAGGGCCAGGACGTTGAACTCGACGACGATTTCCTCGAGGTCGTCATCTCGGTCGTTGTTCGTGATGTCGCCGAAATCGAACTTGGGGTCGTCGCCGGACTGGAAGGCGCCTGCCGTGCCGGTGCCGCCGGAGATGGCGCCCGAGGGCAGCACGTAGGTCGGGTGCCCGGCCCAGGTCTGGTTGCCGGTGACTTGAGGGTCGGTCGAGAGAGTGCTCGAGCTCATCCGGGCGTGGTCGGTGTCGTTGGTGACGAAGGCGACCTTGGTGGTGCCGTCGTTGAGATAGAGCAGTCCTGCCGGGAGCGCGTCCGTGATGGCCACGTTTGGAGTCACGCCCTCGGGGATCGTGACCGCGACTCGGTAGCGGACTATCTCGCCGATCTCGACGAGGGTGTTGCTGGCTGAGGTCAGACCGGCGTCGCTCGTCCCGGCTTCTGAGGTGGACACGAAGCTCTTGACCGGAGCCGGCTGGGTGACATTCACCGTCACGTGTCTGGTTCGCAAGTAAGTGTTGGCGGTGGTGCCGGGGTCGGCCGTGTTGCCGGTCCGCTCGGTGGAGACGTCGTTGAATGAGCTGATGCGGGTCGGCAGCGTGTTGTGGATGCCGGGCAGGCTGGTCCAGGTCAGGGACGCCGAGTTCTGGTAGCTCGCGCCGGACGGAACGTCGTCGGCCAGGGTGGCCTTGTAGGTCAACGTGCACGAGTCGCCGGCGTTGAATACCGGCCAGATCGCCAGCAGATCGTTACCGATGGCGGTGAGCGTTGTCGGTGCGACGTCGCACGTCGTGGCGGCCAGCCCGCTCTCATAGTTCAGGCCGGTTGGGAGCGTGTCGGTCCAGATCGCCTCGAAGCCCGTCGACCCGTTCGTGTCGGTCGGGTTGGTGATGACGACGGTGAAGGTGAACTCGTCGCCGGCGTCGCCGGTCGTCTTGTCTACGCTCTTGAGCACGCCCATGATCGGCTCGACGACGTGGACGCTCGGGGCCGTGGCGATCACGGCAGGGGTCGCGCCGATCCAGTCGAGAGTGGCACTGTTGGTCAGCTGGTGGCCGCGGACGTTGTCGTGGTCGGCGCCCGTGACGTTCAGAACGACCGCGCTGTAGTTGATCTCGAGCGTCTCGGCCTTGGCGTTGTCCCGGTCCGTGTTGGCGATGTCGCCCAGGGTGAAGACGACGTCCTTGCCGTTGTTGGTCTGGGTGGGGTTGGTGTCCGCGTTGCAGGCATCGGCAAAGCCGCCGGCCAGGCTCGTGGTCACCACGGCCGACACGACGCCGTCGGACAGCGCGCGAATCGAGTCGCAGCCGACCAGGGCCATGCCGGCCGGCAGACTGTCGGTGATGGTGGCGCCGGGGAGCTGGCCTTCCGGGATCGTCACCGTCAAGCGGTACGTGACAATCTCGCCCACGGCATAGCCCTGCGTGCCGGCCATGCTCGTGCTGGTCACCGCCTTGGCAAGCGCTGCCGCGGGCACGGCCACGTTGGCCGATGCGGTGTTGACGTAGATGTTGAGCGGTCCGCCCGGATCGCCGGTGTTGCCGGTGCGCTCATTTGGATCGCTGCCCGGCAGGCTCGACCAGGCGACGTCCTCACTGTTATGGAAGACCTGGTCCGGCACCGCGTCGTCACCGATGGTGACCGAGTACTTGATGGTTGTGCTGTGAGCCGCGGGCAGGTCATCCCAACCGGCCGCCAGGTTGCCATCGGTGATGGTCAGACTCGTCGGGATATCGCCCGAGTCCATCACGAGGCTGTCCGCTACATAGGCCATCCCGGTGGGGATCTTGTCCGACCAGGTGGCGCCGTATGCGTCCGAGTCATCCGGGCCGCCGTTTGCGACCGTCACGGTGTAAGTGATCGTGTCCCCGGCGTCGCCCGTTCCGGAGCTCGGGGTCTTGGTCACGGTGAGCCACGGCTCCGCGACTCGGATGCTATCCGCGCTGACCGAGCCCAGGTAGCCGCCCGTCCACGACAGGGTGGCGCCGTTGATCATCGTGCGGCCGCGATGGTTGATCTCGGCGTTCATAACCACGGCCGTGTAGTTGATCTGGAGCGTCTCAGTGACGCCGTCGTCACGGTTGGCGTTGTCTATGTCGCCCAGGTTGAAGGCCAGGCGGTCGCCGTCGGTGACGACCAGGTTCGGGCCGTGACAGGCATCGTCGAAGCCACCCGCGAGGCTGGTGGACACGTCGGTGGGCGTGTCCTCATCGACCTTCGAGGGGACGATCGAATCGCAGCCGACGAGGGCCATGCCCACCGGGAGCTGATCCGTCACCGTTGCGCCTGGGACCTTGCCCTCGGGAATCGTGAGGGTCACGCGGTAGCTGACCTTCTCGCCGATCGTCACCGCCGGCAGAGTCGTGGTGGCGAGGCTCGTGCCGGTGATCTCCTTCGCAGCCGTCGGCAGCATGGTGTGCACGGTGGCGTCGTCGGTCAGGGCCGCACTGAGGTGGCCGCCGGCGCCGCGGCCGTCGGTGTAGTCGACGAGGCTGGCCGTGTTTGTGACCGTGGTGTCCGGGGCCATCGTGTCCGCAACCTGAAGCGTATAGGTCACGACGGCGATGTTCGTGCCGGTGGTATTGGGAGTGCTGCCGGACACGCCGCGACTGATTGCGCCCGTGTCGCCCGTGTCGGCGAGTTGGATCCCCGTGCCGAACAAACCACCGTCGAGATCCGTCGTGTCGATGGAGTGGCCGGCGCCGTCGGTGGCGCACAGGTCGAGACCGCTCGCCGGAATCACGAAGCCCGCGTGCGGGCTATCGGCGATATGGACCATGAACGCGTCCGCGTGGCCGGTGTTCTCAACGACGATCGCGAAGCGGACGTAGTCGCCCGCATCGACGCCGTCCAGGTTGCTGTCGATTAGGGTGGTCGCCAGGCCGGCCGAGGTTATGGAGCCGCCGGTCCAGGCCGGACACGTGGCCCCCGGCGGCACCGAAAAGGCGACCGGGCCGGTCGCGGCCGGAGTGAAGGTCGCAGTGGTGCGCGAGGTCGCTACCACTCCCTTGGTGATCGCCAGGACCGGCTGGTCCAGAGTGATCTGGATGATCGCGTCGGCAGTCTGCAGGGCGCCCGCGGCGTTGCGGGTCTGGCTGCGGGCCTGGTTGGTGAACAGCAGGCCATCGGCGAAAGGCTTGTCCGAAACCGTGACGGTGAACAGGACGTCGGCCACGCTCGGGGCAGGCGGGTAGAGGGCGTAGTCGCCGTAGTGGAACTCGACACTGTTGGCGGAGATCGATGAGGGCGTCTTCTCAGTGATGGTCGGCGTGGGCGCCGGCCCGGAGTCCACGCTATCGAGGGCATGGAAGGTATCGCCGGGGCCGTACTTGGCGGTGCCGGCTGCTGGTGCCGGGTCGCGAACGTAGTCCGGGTCACTCGGCGTCAAGGCCCAGCTAGCGTTGAAGGCCGAATCGAATTGCGTCGGAGCAGTGGACAAGTCAGTCGCATCGAAGATCGGCAGCGGCAGGTAGTCGATCATCCGGAAGTCGTCGGTCCGGCTTGTTGGGAAGCCCTGCTTCAGCTCGTAGGTGATGGTGTCTCCGGGCGAGACATGGACCGGACCTTCGGGCACGGGCAAACCGTTGATCGCGTAGATCGACTTCTCGAGCGCACCGCGCTGGATCTCGATTGAGGCGCTTGCGCCGGCACTCGCAACGGCGTAGCTGCCGTCGCCGATGGAGGAGCCGGTCGGATCGAATGGCGCGACGGTGCTGAGAAGGTCGCCGGTGACACTGGCCAGATTGCCAAGAGTGTCGCCCTCAACAACTTCGAGGCCGGTCTTGTGGTAGGTCTGCTGGATGATCGACCTGAACGTGATCGTTGCCGTGACGGGGCTGTGGTCCCCGGTGCAGTCCGGCGCGGCGGTCCCAGTCACGGGATCGATGCAGCCGCCGACCATCCGACCGGTCGCCTGGCCGCGCGTCACCAGCTCGTTTGAGATCCGGAATTCGAAGGCCGTTATCCCGTCGGCGTCGGGATCCGCTTGAGAGAAGTTGGTCATCGCCGCCGAGTCGCTGGTGAAGCCGTTGCCGGCCACGGACATCGTGGGCGCGTTGCCGTCCCAGATCGTCCCGTCGCCGAGCTTGTCGTAGACGACGACGTTCTGCAGGGCGAAGTAGTCCGAGACCTGGACACCCATCGTCCATTCGAGCGTGTCGCCGGGGCTTGCACCTGGGGCACCAATATCCGTCTTCAGGGTGACGTGCTTCTGGATCGCGACGGATTTGTCTTTCAGCGTGTCGCTCACGGGCCCGGCCGAGATCGGCGTCGGGGCGTCATCGGGGAGCCGGTCGTTCACGTCCAGCGGCAGCCAGTTCGCATCGGCCCGGGCCGTGTCGATCGAATCGGCGAAGGCGCCCGTCGCCGGCGGAAGGACATCGGCGCTGCCCGCGTCGAGGCGCGGAATGTGGAAGTGGAAGGTGAACGTGGCGTCCACGCCGCCCGTGCCGGTGACGGCCCCAAAGTCCCTTGCGACGGTGCCGCCCGGAACGCCGGCCACCAGCGTTGAGGCGTCGGTCGAGTCCGGAGTAGTCGCGTCGGTCGACAGGTACTGCATGTTGTCCGGCAGCGTGTCCGAGAGGATCAGGTCCGTGACGGGCTGATCCTTCGCGACGGTGGCTGTGATCGTGTACGACTCGGGGAAGTCCGGGCCGGTCGCCGTCTCGTGTTCAGGGCCGTGGTAGGTCTTGCTGACCAGGATGATCGTCGGCGTGACGTGGGTCGTGACGGGTGGATCCTGGAGGATGCTCGGGTCCGTGGCCGGGTCGTCGACCGCGGTCCGGCCGAATTGGAATCCGCCGTCGGAAGTGATGTCCAACGGCCAGCCCACGTTGGCGTGGTCGCTCATCTGCAGAGTCACGTGGACCACGGCCGCGGGCTGGCCCGGCGTGAAGGAACCGAAGGGCAGACGCAGGACCACGTACGACTGCCCGATCGCCAGTCCGTTTATGACCACGGGCGCGCCAAACCTGTCGACGGCATACGGATGGAGGACCATCCCGTGCCCCATCCCATCGTCGATGGCCGTCTTCTGGACCGGCGTTATCGACGCGCCCAGGTACGTAGCGCTCACGAAGGTGAGTCCGTCGTTGCCGTCGTGGCCGAGCGGGAGGGCCAGGTCCACGAAAGGTCCAAATCCGGTGTTCGGGCCCTGATTCTCGAACGACACGTCGAAGGAGACCCTGGACCCGATCAGGCCGTCAAAGGGGTCGGGAAGGGCGACCGTGGGCTTGGGGTCGTCCGGCGCCGCGCGGACCACCGGCGCGTTGAGGAAGACGGCCAGGACCGGCGACAGGAGGAGAGCCGCGACTGCTGAAATGGGCCAGCGGCGAACCCGACGCACAGGCATGGACCGGAACCTCGCATTTGGCGCAACGAACACGTCCCGGGGGCAGCACCCCCAAAGGCAGGGTAGGTCCCGGCCTGTCCGATGCGTCCTGCACGTCCGTACCGCGTGTCGGCGGCGTTCGAGGGGGTCCATCTAGTGCAAACCGCCTAGCCCGAATGGCCGCCAATCCACTCTCTGCCGCCGAATCGCCGTCGCGCGCGCAAAAGGGCCGCGCAATCGGCGCCGCGCTCGCCTATCGTTGCTGCACCCGCGGCGTGCCACCAGGGTCATGGTCGTTCCATGGTCCGAATGTCGGATAGTCGGCACTGCCCCGGTGGACTACGGTGCGCCGCATGGAAGAGACCAACCGCATCTGCCCCTGGTGCTCAACGCCGATCCCGTCCAGCGCCGACGCTTGCCCCAAGTGCAACGCCCTGGTCGAGGGCGCGATCGCAAAGGACATCCCCGGTTTGACCGTGGTTGACCCAAAGGCGAAGCTCGGGATCCCGGACGAAGGGTTGGTCCCCGACATCGTCGACCCGAAGGCGTTGCTCAAGGTCGGCGTGTACGAGGCTCCGGTAAACCACGAGGCGATCCTGCCGCCGAGCGATGCCGTTCGTCTCGAGATGCGGAAGATGGAGCTCGAGGCGCAGATCGAGAACGCCGGAACGGAACTGATGAATCCCAAGGGCGATGAATCGATCGACGCCGGCCCCCCCTCTATCGAAGCTATCGAGGCGTATGAGGCCGGGCTGCTCGACAAGGAGGGCCCCGCCGGCGAAACGGATCTCGCGGAGCTCGCCGCTCCCTGGGAGGATCCGGAACTCGAGAAGCGCGTCTCGATGTGGAACACGGACGGGGACGCCAAGAAGTAGGGCGTCTCCGGCACGTCCCCGCGCGGCCCAGGACTGCAGGCCGCGGGCCTATCTACATCAAGCGCCCGACCCAGTCCCCGACGGACGGCGGGTGGAGATGGAATGCAGCTTCTTCCGCCATTCGTTCGGCGGTGTGCGCATCCGGCGCGATCCCACCTTCGATCTCGTGGCCCAGGTAATTCGTGACCGCCCAGTGCCAGCAGAGCTCGTCGCTGCATCGTTCGACGACCAGTTCGTGGCCGGCCAGCCGGGCGCCAAGAGAGACTCGGACCTGATGCGACGCATCGGGCACGATGGCATGCCAGCAGCCAATCATCAGCGCACCTCCTCGGCCTCCTCGGCCAATTCCACACGTCCGATTCTTCTCCTCGACCTCGTGAAGACAAGGGCCGACCCTCCCGATAGCGAGGTCGATTCATTTCAGCCGGGTTGCAAGTTGATTCGGACGGCGCCGCCATGCCTGACTAAGGCCGTCGGACGGCCATTTCCTCCGGGGCGTACGATTGCAACTGCTAGATGCCGAGGAGCAGCGAAATCCTCGCTCAGTTCGAGGTGATGTGATGGCTACGAACGACCAGGCCGATCAGGGCGAGCAGCCGGCCGCCGGCGATCCCGCGAACGGCGCGGGTCCGCGTCGCGAGCAGGTGGAAAAGGCCCGCGAGCTGGGCGAGCGCTGGCTCGGGCAGCTCCAAGTCATGATCGAAGAGGCGGGCAAGACCGCCGGGCCGGTCCTGCGCGACGTCGCCGCCAAGGCCGCCGAGCTTGCCGCCGTTGCCGCCGAGAACGCCGGACCTGTGGCCCACAAGGCCGCCAACGTGACCGAGCATGTCGGCGATCGCCTGGCCGCCCGCAGCAAGGATCTGGCCGCCGATCTCCGCAAGGCCGCCGAGGCCTCCCGAGCGCAGGCCGCGGCCGGCGACGCCGCCGAAGAGCCCAAGTCGGACGACGCCCCAAAGGCGTAGTCGCTAGATCTCGGTCACTCGGGCGCGGAAGATCTCCGTTCCGTCTTCCCGACTCAGCCGGTATGCCTGGGTGGCGCCCTCGCCGCCCTTGCCACCTTCGCCGAGCGCGCCGCCCTCGAGCGGCCACGTCTTGCCGACCAGCAGGTTGTCGCGTTCGGCTGCCGCCACGTAGTCGATCTCGTAGCGCCGGGGAATTGCCGTCAGCAGCGCGCCATGCCCGGCGGCTTCGAGCGCCTCTTCGAGGTAGTCGATGTAGACGCTGTTGTTGACGTGGTCCAGGGGATCGAGGTCGCGGCGGCGAACGCGAAGGGTTCTCTCCGCCGCGGTCGGAGGCGCCGGCGGCAGGGCCACCTTCATCATGTCGAATGTGGCCGCGCTGTCCACGACGAACCTGTGGAAGTCGTCCGGCACGCGCGTCGGGATACCCCTGGCGTTGGTCATGACCCAGTCGATCTCGAGGCTGGCGAGGAGCTCGCCCGAGGCGTCGTGAACTTCGCAGTGGCGACGGGCGGCAATTCGGCGAGTGCCCAGGACCTGGGTGGAGACAAAGGCTTCGCCGTAGGTGGGGATGGGGTTGAGGACGTCCAGACTGACGGCGCGAACCAGCCAGAAGAGGCCGCGCTCCGAGTACCAGTTGCGGTCGAAGCCGAGCAGCGTCGAGTGCTGCCAGGCGATGTCGGCGGCCCATGCCAGGTAGATCGCCGTTCGCATCGTCTCGGTCGATGTCGCTTCTTCGAATCGGACACGGTACGGCCGCACGATCCGATACGGCAGGTCATCGGCCGGGCGTGCGACGTGGACGGCCTCGCCGGTGGGGCCGCCGGCGGTCGCGACTCCCGCGGTGCCCGCGACTCCCGCGGCGCCCGCGACCCGTCGCTCGCTCAAGCCCGGCTCTCCCGCAGCTCATCGAACGACTCGAGGCCCACGAGCCTCGTCTGGTCGTGGTTTGCCGTGGCTCGGTCCAGTCGCAACCGGCATGATCGGCCAGCGTCGAAAACGACGATCGCCACTTTGAGCTCGATCTCCTCGTCGGCGGCGTGCGCTCGAGCATCGTCAAGCTGGTTCAGTACGTCCGCGTTGATGCCCCGCGCGCCCCACTTGCAGTCGTAGACCTCCGGCTTCGCGGCGGATTCCACGGTCACGTCATATGGATGGATCTCCGCCCGAACGCCGTCGAACAGGACGCGCCTCTCGCGCTTCACGGGCGCATCCGGGCCCGCACGACGGGCAAGCAGCTGAGCCGTCAGCTCTTCGACCAGGGCGCCGCGGTAGGAGCTTCGGGCGGCCTCGCCGCGTTCCGCAACCTCCAGCGAAGCCGCAAGCACGGCCTCGGCGTGAGTGCGCAGCCCTTCGTCCGCGCCCTCGCCAAAGAGTGCCGGGAAGATGCGGCGCCACGTCTCCGCATCCGTCCGCTCGCCGTTCATCGCCGCCCGGGCAAGGAGCCGTTCGGCCGTCGTGGCGTCGACGAGCAGCGCCGCCGCCCGGGCCACGAGCGGGTCCGCTTGGATCCCCGCGTACACCACGGCCCTCGCGTCTCTGGCCGCGTCCTGGAATCTCATCGGAAGCCGCGCAGCATGCGGAAGGGCGAGTCTTCGTCCGGCTCGGCCGAGGCGCCGCCGCCCTGGGCGCCGCCCCCCGCCCCGTCGACATCGCCGCCGAGCGCCAGGCCGAGGACGTGCGGGAAGGTCGAAAGCCAGTCGATCGCCTTGTGCGGATCCGTGATCAGCTCGATCTCTGCGATCAGCTCATCCACGGCCGCCACCTGGGCCGCCGTCAGGGCGCCGCCGGCTTCCACGCCGGGCGCTCCAGCCGCTCCGGCCGCCCCGTCCGCTCCGGCCGATCCGGCCAGGGCCCCGATGGCGGGCAGGTACGCGTCCACGAGATCGGTCACGTACTGCCACTCGTCCTCGACGGTCTCGGCCAGGTCCGCCAGCGCGCGATAGGCCTCCGCGGCACGCTGGGTGGCCTCTTGTCGATCGTTCACACCCGTAGCGTAGCGGTCGGACGGCGACCGTGGGACGATGGCCCGGCAACACAGCTGAAGGAGCGAAATGGACCTGGGACTGAAGGGGCGGATCGCCCTTGTTGGAGGTGCTTCGGCCGGTCTCGGGCGCGCGACCGCCGACCGCCTGGCGTCCGAGGGCTGCAAGCTCGCCTTGTGGTCTCGCGGCGGCGAGGCGCTGGAGAAGGCGGCCGAGGAAATCCGCGCGCACTATTCGGTGGTGGTCGCGACCATCGCGGGCGATGCAACCGATCCGGCGACCGCGGCCAAAGTTGCCTGGCAGGCCGAGCGGGCCCTGGGCCCAATCGACATCGCGATCCTCAACGCCGGCGGCCCAATCGCGTCCGAGGCAACGAAGACGGACCCGGACGAGTGGCGGCGTTCGTTTCAGCTGCTCGCCATCACCCCGATCGAACTGGCCACCGCGCTGCTGCCCGGCATGCGGTCGCGGGGCTGGGGCCGGATCGTCTCGATCATGTCGTCCGGGATCCGCCAGCCGATCCCCGAACTCGCCTACTCCAACGCATGCCGGAGCGCGCTCGCGGCCTGGCTCAAGACCATCGCGCCGGAAGTCATCGCCGACGGCGTGACCGTCAACGGCGTCGTGCCGGGGCGCCTGGACACCGCCCGGGTGGCCGCACTGGACAAGGCCAGGGCCGAGAAGACCGGCAGCACTCTGGCGGACGTCCGGGCTCAGAGCGAACGGTCGATCCCGGCCGGCCGGTACGGCCAGCCGGACGAGCTGGCGGCCTACGTCACCTGGCTCTGCTCCGATCTCGCGCGCTACCAGACCGGCACTTTCGTCCCCATCGACGGCGGCATGATCCGCGGGATCTAGTCAGGCGGTCTCGGGCG
>Ga0182021_10004799_pt1 | contig 15935 bp, 20 predicted proteins | sample 612E3MmetaG_FD_120493 | JGI IMG/M metagenome (GOLD analysis project Ga0182021, IMG submission 120493) | Permafrost microbial communities from Stordalen Mire, Sweden - 612E3M metaG (Illumina Assembly) | ecosystem: Environmental > Terrestrial > Soil > Wetlands > Permafrost | place: Sweden... | reverse complement strand
TTCATCGCCCGTAAAAAACCACGGTTGACCATTGGCAGATGATGGAGCCAGGCGAGCTGCTTCTAACAATTCATCAGCACCTTTAATGTCAGTAATCTCTTGAAGAGATTTTCTTTTAAATTCTGAAATTTTGGTTCTGTGTGGTGATTGTGGATCTTTGGGTTTCCCGAAGGCAATGAAAATTACGAATTCCAGATTTGAACTTTCTAAAACTTCTTTTTTGGGACTTGGGATCCCCTGCCAACAGCTTCCCAGACTATTATATGATAGATATAGATCTATCTGTTGCAACATAAAACCGATATTTGTTAAATAACCGTTCTTTGCTTCTGAAAAAACAGTAATGTAATGTGGTGCTTTTTTCATCATTCTTCTTTTAACGCCATCTGATGATATGATTTTCAATTTAACCTTAATATCATCATGCAGGGATTCTAAAACTCGAAGATGGTTTGAAATATCAGCAAGTGTATCTTCATCAAGTGGTCTTAAATCAAAATTTCTTATTGATTTCCTTTTGAATATAGAATGATAATATTCATTTTGTTCCATTTTTACACCTGTAGTATTAATTTTCAAAGGAAGAACATTATTACTGCAGATTTATTATATGTAAGTTATATTAAATCATTTTATTGGAATTGAAATAGAACGTTGAACCTTTTCCATGTTCTGATTCAACCCATATAAATCTACTATGGGCCATAGCTTTTTATCTACAGTAAATAGTACCCATGTATTCAGTTTTAATTTCAAAAATCCAATTCCTTTCCCATATGTTTAAAAGTATTATATCTATGTGAAAATTAATGCCTATTATTCATAATGAATTCATATAAAAAATCTCAAAATTCTGTAAAAATTTTCATACTTCCTAGTTTTGATGAAAAAATAGAAACTCCTCCCAATAAAACTCCTAATCCAATTAATATGAGAACAAATGGTAATATAATGTGGCCGTATCTTTTTAGTTTGTTTCCAACAATTCTGTTACTAACCATAAAATAGCCTATAAAACACCATAATCCAATCATAAACATGAAAATTACAATGGTAAAAACCAGAGGAAAAATGCTCATACTTGCAAAAAGAGGGACATAAACTCCAATATTATCACCTCCGTTAGAAAATGTGACTGATGCAACCTTGAATGTTTTATAAATCGAAACTTCTGTATTGGAGTTCTTATTCTTATCATGGTCATTTTGGGAATGGGATTCTTTTGAAAGATGTTTGAACCTCCTTTCTCAAACTCCATAAACTTTTCAATCCAATAAAAATGGGTAAAATCCCAAATAACGCTATATATGAAGCAGGAATTATGAATTTGAAAAAGTATGCAAAGCTACTGATGAATATAAGTAAAGAAACACCAATATATTGGCCTAAAACAACTGAAACTTTACTAAAATCTCTATGGGCAAAGTAGGCTATTAAAACGAATATATCGTCTAAATTGGTTGCAATAAATGCAGTAACTGCTACTATTACTATTAAATAAATTTCCATATGATAATTGTTTAATTATAATGTTAATATTATTTCTTTATTTCACTTAAACAAAATCTATGGATATTGTAAACTACTGAGTTAAGCATCATTTGAGACATTCTTATCAGTATTAAAGAATTTGTTGTTGATCTTTATTGATATTTGCACAAAGTTATTGGTTAATCTTGTTTATTCCCATCTAATGGGTAAATGATTCTTTTTATTAATTTTATCTTAAATTCTGTAGTTATTTATAACTTATTTTTATTAACGAAGTAATAGTATATTATTATATGAAGGTTATCTCTAAGGAAATCACGGCCCGTTTGATTGAATATAATGCTTCTGAATTTTTCATGAACTTGGGGCGTTTGAATATGGATGAATTGTATGATACGCCTGAAATTAAATATATTTTCACAAAAAAAAATTTGAAAGTCGAATTTTCATGGCGAACTTCGATAGTGTCCATATGATATACAAAATTGTTTCTAGGATAGAGGAGTTGAATATCTCTGCTTTTTGGTATGTTTCTCCCTTCTCTACTCCGTCAAACCTGAAAAAACTTTTAAATGAATATAATTTTTTTTATCTTATAATATTAGACAGGTATGGCAATTGATTTAGCCATTGTAACTGAAAATGTTGAACAACCTAAAGACTTTGAGATAAAAAGGGTAACCAGTCAACAAGAACTCGATATTTGGACTAATATGTTAATCAAAAGCTTTGATATCCAAGGATTCAAAGCAGAATTGTATAAAAAATATTTCTTAAATCTGGGAGTTGGAAATCATTTGAATTTTAATTATTACTTGGGAATGTTAAAGAGAAAGCCAGTAGCATCATCTATTTTATTCAAGGGAAATGATGCAGCAGGGATATATTATGTTGGAACACTCCCTGAAGTCCGAAGAAGAGGAGTAGCTAAAGCTATGGTTAAGCAACTCCTTAATAAAGCTAAAACCAGAGGATATAAAATTTTAGTTTTTCACGCAAGCGAAACCGGCTACCCAATTTATAAAAGTATTGGATTCAAAAAATATTATACCACAACATTTACAAGAAATCAAATTATCACTCTAGTGAAATTTTTCTATCAATAAAAAAGTGTTTAGATCTAGATATATATAAAAAATAATTAGTTGAATGATAGAATAGTTTGAAAATTAGTAGATCGGAATGTTTGACCATACTCTTTTTCAATAATTGTGAAGTAGAATGTTGTTCCTTTTCCTGGTTCGGATTCTGCTCTGATTTCTCCTCCTTGTTGGTTACGTAAGGCATTAGATTTAATAATTTTCTTGATTTTAAGGAATGTCTTATCAAAAAGCATAATTAAATTTTAAGGTATGGTTTTGAAAAAGTAATTTGTTTAACATCTTAATATGATTATTTTATGAAACGGAACAAATTAATCCCTTTATTGATTAAGAAATTGTTTAAGCTTGAATAAAATATATAAAAATAGTATTATCATGTAATTATGTTCAATAAATTCTTTTGATCTTTGATCTCATATCTTTCTTTAAACGTTCTTGTAGGTATTTTTTCATTATTTTATACTCTTCTGATGTTGGACTTGGTCCATCGTAGTACCAGTAGTGTGTTTTATTTGGATTGTAGACCGTTGAGATTTTATCATCTCAGTATATTTTTCAAGTTCAAATTCATTTCTCTATGTTATAAAAGTAATTTTCTTATGTTTTATTTTTATTCATTTCTTATTTAGCTTCAAGTAATTTATCTAATTGATTTGCAATGTGGGTTAGTGCTTCATGATCAGCATCTGCTTTAATTTCGCGTGCTTCATCAGCCTTCTTCTGTGTGTGTTGTAACGCAAATAAAGCCCATAATTGTATCCAATTACTGGATAATATTATTACAATAGCTTTAATGTAATCTGGAGCTGGGATCGCTAATAATGGAATGATTATGGCCATATCGAAGAATACTATTGAACCTAAAATATGATTTGCAATCCATTCAAGAACTGCATCATTCCAACGTACAAGGCTGGAACGTTCATCCCTGCACTTTTTTAATATTGAATAAGGGTGTTTAACATGTTTATTCGATTTCATTATAAACCTCCATACTTTTTGATTATTATTTATTATTCAAAGATTTTGAAGTTTATGATCTAATTTTTGAAATAATTATAAATTAAATATATGATTTTATAAAAACATTTACATAAACGACAATAATAATTCAGATATAAGGAATTTTAAAATTGAAATAAATACTTAGAAAGTTTTTGCTATTGTAGTTTTTGTTCTGGATAGATATTTTTAAGAAATTTAGAGTTCTAATTTCTCAGATTTTTTTTCAGATTCATTATTTTCTTTAACTATTTTTTTTTATTGACAATAAGGGCTTCAAATTCTTATCGCTCATATAAATCAGTGCTAGAGATCTTGTTTGATATATGTAATAATAGGGAATTAATATTAGAAGCATCAATGGCCCTACATAAAAATAGAAAACATTTACAATGGCAAATATGATTAGATAAATAATTCCAGTTATTGTGTACCATTCTACAAAATTATCGAACCCTATAATACTGATTTTATCGAATATTTTACGTAATTTAAAGGCTTCTCTAAGTTTATTTTCATCTGCCATTCTTACTGTTGCCATTAAAAGTAATGGAGTAATTATGATAATATATAAAAGTGCAAATGAACCTATGATTGCAGTATCTGTTACATTATATAATATTGGGACAAGATTTCCGATTCCTTGTATAAGTATGGCCTCTAATAATGAACCAGCGACTGCTAATGGATTTAAACCAATCCCTCCAAAGATAGCTATTATGTTTGATGGATATAATATCGCTGCTAATATAATAACTAGAATAATCGGGATAAAATACACAATTCCAACTATCAATACTTTAATTCCTGTAGCTAACATGTCAATCCAATTATTAAAGGCTGGAAGATTCATGTCTCCAGCCAGTGATGATTTTATCATTTTTAATGAATATCCATATACCAATAAAACAAATAAGAATCCAAATATAATCAAAAGTCCTGTTTCAGCATTGTTTCGAGCGAATACGGCTATATCAACCAGCGTACTACTGATAAGGAGTATTATCCCCAATAAGAATATCTTCTTCCAACCCTGAAATGGGTACCTCAAAGCATTCTTTACAATTTTTCCTACACTCATATTCGAACCTTTTTATTATCAATTCATATTATACTTTAAGTTGTTATATTCCGTATTTATATCCTTAAATTTATTATGTCCTGTTAACTGTCTATGACCTGAAGGTTATAACTTTTATATTGGATGTTAGTATACAGTAATCGACGATCTTAACATATTTTATATGGGGAAATTATAAACTATTAAATGAATATATCTCATCTATTAGAAGGTATAATTCGTAGAGTATGATTCTTATTTAAATTTTAACTTTAAAGGTTGATAATATTCTATATCCATCTTTTAAATTAATTTAAGTCTTTAATATTAAGGAGGAATAAGATTGAGTAAGGTATTTATCACATCTGCACTTCCATATGCTAATGGTCCATGTCACCTCGGGCATTTGAGATCAACTTACATACCTGCAGATATATATGCAAGGTACAACCGAATGAAAGGAAACGATGTTCTATTTGTATGTGCATCAGATGAACACGGAACGCCTATTGCAGTCAGGGCAGAGCAAGAAGGAAAGCCGGCTAAAGAAGTAGCAGGTAGGTACTATGAGATGATAAAACGTGACCTTAAATCTTGTAGCATATCTTTTGACAACTTTTCAAGAACAACAAATCCAAAACATTATGAAATATCCCAGAACTTCTTTTTAAAACTCTACGAAAAGGGGTTTATTTATGAAAAGATTATACAACAGCCCTACTGTGAGGAATGCGCCAGATTTTTACCCGACAGATATGTTGAAGGCATATGTCCCCATTGTGGTGGTGAAGGAGCGAGGGGTGATCACTGCGAAACATGTGGAAGACATCTTGAACCTACTCAACTAGTCGAACCAACATGTCTCATATGCAATGCAACACCAGAAATAAGAGAATCTAAACAGTACTTCTTTAAACTCAGCCACTTCCAAGATGAACTAAAAGAATGGATTGAATCAAACAATCAACTCCCACCAAATGTTAAAAACTATGCACTACAATGGTTGAAAGAAGGTTTAAAAGACTGGATACTCACTAGGGATATGGAATGGGGAATACCAGTACCACTTGAAGATGCAAAGGGTAAGATAATCTATGTATGGGGAGAAGCATTCTTGGGATACATATCCTCGGCAGCACTCTGGTCAGAAAAAACAGGAAAACCGTGGGAAGATTACTGGAATGACAAAGCCATACATTTTATTGGTAAAGATATAATTTATCACCACAGCATCTTCTGGCCTGCACTTTTAATGGCCTACGGATGCAAACTACCCTACACTATAATAGCTGGAGAATACTTATCTCTCGAAGGTAGGAAAATGTCTACCAGTAAAAATTGGGTTATATGGGCATCAGATTTTCTTGAAACTTTTGATTCAGACACTCTCAGATACTACTTGGTAGCCAATGCACCGCTCTCAAGGGACACAGATTTCTCATGGGAAGACTTCCAGAGAAGAGTTAATGATGAACTTGCAGATGTACTCGGAAACTTCCTGCATCGAACCTTTACATTTACCACACGCTTTTTTGATGGAAAAATACCAGACCCACATGATTTTGACGATTACGATAAAGAATTCGAGTCCAGAATAAAGTCCCTGCCAACAAAGGTTGGAGATTACATAGAAAATTTCAAGTTCAGAGAAGGTCTGATCGAAATTATAAAACTCGCCAAGTATGGTAACAAATATTTCAACGACAAAGAACCCTGGAAAACAGTGAAAACATCGCAAACTGTGGCTGGAAATTGTCTTTACCTGGCAAATCAGCTTTCGAAAACTATGGCTGTTACTCTTATACCATACATGCCTGTTAAAACAAAGGAGATATTGGAAATCTTAAATATTGATTCTGACCAAAAATGGAATGATGCAGCTGAATTCATACATCCTGGTCATTTAATAAAGGAAGCTAAACCCATCTTTTCCAAGGTAGACGATGATGTCATCAACAAGGAGAAGGAAGAACTTTACGAAAATTTGAAGGAAGTCGAAACTATGAAGGATGAAATATCAATAGATGATTTTGTAGCTATGGATCTAAGGGTTGGAAAAGTTATTGGTGCTGAGAACGTGAAAAAATCAGACAATCTATTAAAGCTCATGGTGGACATTGGTAAAAAGAAAATACAGGTAGTTACAGGTGTTGCCCAGAAATACTCACCAGAAGAAGTTTTAAACAAAAAAGTGATTGTACTTGTGAATTTACCACCTGCAAAACTTTTTGGAATAAAATCTGAGGGAATGCTATTGGCAACTGATGGTAATATGAGTTTGTTAACTGTTGAAGACGCTGAGATCGGTGAAAATGTAAGATGAACGAATCAGTATTAATTGCAAATGCTGAGAGATTCCTTGATGGAATAAGACATAAGTGGGTAGAAGTTGACGAAATCAAAGATTTCAAAACCTTTATTCACATATACAATTACCTTAAAAAGAACCTTGAAGAACTGCAGGAACTGAGGGACACGATGGAAATCAAGGGTTACAAAACTCCCTATAGATCCCTGATGAAATACGGACGCGCTTCCAAATCTGAGATGAAAGTTGATGATATTTACGATGTTAACAAACACACCCAGTACTTTAGAATGAATGCAGCCGCAAAAAAAAATATATTAGACAGGGTTAAATCGGCAATAGCATCCCATAAAATAGCAATCGGGCATCTTGAAGAATTTGTAATACTCAGCTGCAGTAATTGTAAAGGAAAATTTACGGGACACGAACTTGCCACCTTCTTAAAAGGTAGATGCAACTGTGGCTCAAGTGATATTAAATTTGGTATAAACCATCATGGAGTTTACAGACTGGAAATTATCAAATATCTACCATTATCAGGAGATTATATGGTTAAAATGTCCGAACTATCTCCAATGGGGCGAGAGGCATTTCGGAAGATTGTCAGAATCCTTAAACATGAAAAGAGGGGAATTGTAAAAACCCTTTCACTAGTTATCAAAGTCTTTGAGGAAGGAAGATGGATTAGAAAAAGGGTTAACATTGATGCAAAGGATCAGATGAATTATGAAAGAGAAATAAGAAGGGAATATGGTTCAAATGCTCGTATTGAATTCATGCAATTTCATAGGAAGAAACCCTCTATAATAAATGATAAACATGTACAAACAGCACTTTCAATTGGATACGTAAAACTTGCAGAAAAGAAGGCTAGGGAAGTTTTTACAAGTATCCTAAATGACATCATCATAAACAAGAACAAACTTCAGGTATATGATAAAACAATTCAAAAGGCAAGGATGCTGGCTAAAAAAATGGTTGAAGACGTATCTGACTTTGAACATATTCAAGATGAACTAATTAACGATATGCTCTTTAAGGAGAAACTCTTGGATAAGAAAGGAAATTTTGATAAAGAGCTTAAAATTGACATAGAATCCCGAGAAAAACTCGAAAGAAAACTTTTTGTAGAAGTGCCTAGGATCATGATCTTATGGGATATATTGAAATGTTACCTGTCAACGTCCTATGATCGCAGGAGCAAATACTCAGGGCCATTCCCTAATCTGCGACCAAATCTTGACACCAACCAGATCAAAGCATATGAAGATTTTGATGAAGATGTTGTTATTATCATGAAGGATTTTATGCACGAGAATATTGAATATGTTCCTGATATTAAAAATTTACTTTCAAAGAAATTTGAAATGGAGAATAAAATGAAAGGGCTCCATGTTAAGACTAATTCCAATGCTGCTGCTGCAGTTCTTTTAAATACAACAGGTAAACTTTCGATTGAAATTGCTGCACGTGTTTTTTCTGTTGACCCTGACGATGTTAAGGTTGAAAGAGATAAATGGAACACCTTCGGAAAACCCCAGACCAAGAAGGCTAAAAAATTCTTAGAGATGATAAAGGGATAAAAGTATGAGGGGTTGAAATCTTGGTATTAGTGGTTTATGTGAATGAACAGCTTTCTTCCCGTAAGATAATTGAGATACTTGACAACAATCCAGATCTGGAGAAGATAACATGTCCAATTAGCATCTACACTAGAATATCTAAGAAGTATATGGATGCGCTCAACGAACTTGGTATTGAAGTGGAACCTGTCCAGAGAAGGGGCAGACCCAAGAAATACGGTTCTAATGAAGCAACCAAAATACAGTCTATGCTGGATAAAGGTGAGAGTCCAAAGGCAATATCTCAAAAACTAAACCTGCCTATTAAAACAGTATACTACCTTAAAAATTCAAGTCTTAAACGAGGTAGAAAAGTTAAATATACATCAGAAAAAGCAAAGGAAGTTAAAAAATTATATAATAAAGGAATTCCAGCCAAAAGAATATCAAAAAATCTAAAAATACCACTCAGAACTGTTTACTTACTTATTAAACGTTGATAATTTTATATATTTAAGTTATATTATGATATTGAGAGTGAAAAATAATCATCAAATAACTATTAGAATTTTATTTTTACTTAAATTTGTCCGCTGTTAAAAATTCCGACAATCTATTCTTAAAAATAGTTAATCTGGGCTTTTCAGTAAATTTATCTATATTTTAATATATATTAAATAATTATATTAATTTTCAAAGTCAATACTTTGATTTATAAAACTTAATCATCAACTAAAACTTTTATTTATTTTTATTTTATTTATTCCTCGTATATGGCATTTATGAGTTTCATTGCAATATTCTCTCCAGGAACGTCCTCCATATCCCTCAATATCTCTATGGACTTTCGGAAGTTAGTTGAAACTTTCTCCATATTACCATTAATATAATCTGCAGTACCAATTAGGAGTTTTGAAACAGCTTCTCCCATATTATCGTCAATATCCTGGAATTTTTCTAGTGCTTCATTAAAATATTTGAGTGCTTCATTGGTTTTAGATTTCTCAAGGGAAACATATCCCATAATCAAAAGTAGAGTAGATTTACCTGTGTTATCTCCTATTCCACTGGACATTTCATATGCATTTTCGAGGTCTTCCATTGGATCTTCAGATTTGGCATATGATATGTAGGTATCTGCCCCGTTCAACATACCTATAACATCTTCTATATTATCCCTGATTTTAATATAATCTGCTGACTGTTCCGTTTGAGTTCTAGGCTCTGCTGGAACTTTTGTTGGTATTCCATAGTTATAAATATTTTTAGCTTCTCCAGCACTTTGGAGAACTTCTAGCTCCTTTATCTTTTCGAGGAGTTCATTTTTATGATCTGATTCATCATCAGAGTAGATTTCATATGCTTCCCTAAAATTCTCAAGAGCTAAACTATTTTTATTATTATAACGATTAATATCACCCATTAAATCTAAAACAAGTGCCTGTTTGTTGAAATCTTTAAGTTCTTTGTATATTTCGATTGCTTTATTAAGTGTTTTCATTGATTTAATGATATTTTCCTCTTCAAAGAGAATTGTTGCAATATTTATCAATATTTCAGCTTCAGCTTCTCTGTATTCATTTAATAATTCCTGATAGTCTTCAATTGTATATTCGTCGGGGTCGATGGATTTTTCATCAGGATCTCCACCAGATAATCTACCAAAAACACCTGTTATGAGAAGCATTTCTTTCATATTTTTCCTCCAAAAAATTATTCATTGGTTTATTATTATACAACCGATTAATGTATTCAGGGGAGTTGATGTTCAAATAAATTTAATAAAGTTTTTTACTAGTTCATGATGGTATTGATTATTTCCCATTAACAACAATGCCTTTATCTGTTATAATGTAAGTTGATTCATAACTTTTAACTTCTTCTATGTCTTCAAAATTGGATTCGACACGTATATATTCTCCATCTAACCTTATTGTATTGTCAAATAGTGATTTTAATTCGTTTTCTGTATCTGAATCTGTCACACCTTCAGTATAGGCGATTAAACCAGTACCTCCGGCTTCTCTGATTCTTCTTAGGTATGCCTTTAATATTCTTATTACCATTTGCTCTTGATTGAAAGCAAATAGAGTATTAAGGGAATCTAGTATTGATATGAAATGATTGGATTTTTTGTAGACGGATCTTGTTCCAATACCTACTTTAACCATCATATCTGCAGGGTTACCAACTGATGATAATTTTATGTTGTTTGTATCATCAAATTTTGCTCCTGAAAGTTGTGATATTCCATCTATAATATAAATAGTCTGGTTTTGGATGTAACTCTGTATCAACCAATTGAAGCCCATCATATTGCTCTGGACCTGTTTAAGACCTTGATCAGTAGTTACATAGAGGCATGGTTCCAGTTTTAAAAGTCCTTGATATGCGAACTGGTTGCAAAATATGGATTTGCCTGTTTTGGGAGGGCCATATATTAAAGTAGTAGATTTCTCTGGGATTCCTCCTTCAGCAAGTTCAGATACTGTAAGTTGGTCAAATCCAGGAATTCCCGATTCAATAGTTTGGATCATGTAGATGAACCTCTAAGTTAGTAAGAATAATTTAAATTGATAATTTACTGCTTTGATAATCTTGAATTTTCTTATAATTCAATACCCTTATCTGTTATCTGATAGGGTGAACTTCTTTTTCCAATTCCTTTCATGGCTTCAACAACCAATTCTTTCCCATCTAATCTGATAATATTATCAACCAGAGATTTGAGCATTGTTTCAACTATCTTATCTGCAGAATTTTCAGTGTATATTATTATTGGTGTACCGCCTGCTTCATTTACCCTCATAAGATAGGCTTTTAAAACGCGAATAATCAGCATGTTCTCGTTGTATGCCAAAAGGGTTGTTGCAGAATCTATAACAGATCTGAATCTAGGATTATTTCTGTAAATGTAATGCACTCCCGAACCAACTTTAACCATGATGTCGGTGGGGTTGTTGATGTATGACTGTACAACTGTTTTAGATTTGGGTAAGTTTCCTTTTGAGACATCTGATATGGTATCTATCACATATAGGGAGTTGTCTTCAAGATATGTTTCGATTGGCCATTGGAACTCATTCATACTGGTTTCAAATTGTTTTAGACCTTTATCAGTTGTAATATAGAGACATGGCTCTCCATTTAAAAGTCCTTGGTATGTGAATTGATTGGCAAATATTGATTTACCTGTTTTTGCTGGGCCATAAACTAATGTGGCTGTATTTTCGGGGATCCCACCAGTTCCACCATTTGAACGTGTGAGTTCTTCAAATCCTGAAATTCCAGATTCAATACATGGAATCATTTTTATCACCATATAAAATTTTCAATAATGTATCAAGTGCCATTTCTACACCATTATTTTCACTTACAATCGTTGGAATTATAGGAATATCCTTATCCAGTTTCATAGCTTCTCGAATCTCTTCAGGAGATAGAGCTCCTGGCAGGTCCTGTTTGTTTGCAACTATTATCTTTGGAATGGCCTCGGCTTGTGTTTTGTTTATCATTTCCTTTGCCCTTCCAAATGTTTGAGGAGCGCTCGAGTCCACCAAAATAAATGCTCCAACAGCTTCTTTGGCCAGCACATCTAACATCAGATCGAAACGTTCCTGACCTGGAGTTCCAAATATATCAGCAACAAAACCATTATGATCTACGTGACCAATATCCATTGCAATGGTTGTTGGAAACTTTTCAAGTGCCATTCTATCTACAGAGACTGATTCTTCTGATATTAATTCGACAAAACTTGATTTTCCAGCGTTATATGGTCCGGTAACAAGAATTTTGGGTATGTAAATCTTAACTCCACCGGGCTGTAGAACAAAGAACAGCACCATATTATTTTTAGGATGTGGCCAAGATGCACTTGTGACCATGAATCCCTGACCTATAATCACACGTTCCTCAATACTAGTTAAACTTACAACACTGTCAACAGTACTTTTCAATGCATCTACCAGTTCTTGTTTGTAGCCCCATTTGGTAAATATGTAAACTAAAACGGTTTTATTAGCCCTAGCACGTTCATTCCAATTATTTATAATCTCGATGATTTTGTCGTCCTCAAGATAATCTATTAGGGTCGATATATTATTAATTACTCCTACACCATCAGGAACATCATCTATGGCTTTAAGAACAACTTCTTCTATCTGGGATAATTCATCTATTGAATATTTACCCATTGGAGGGATTCCTATAAAGTTTGAGCTTCCATCTATGAAGAAAGCCTTTCCTTCTTCTAGATATTTTTCAAGGTTCCAACCATACCTGTTGAATTCGTATATTATATTATGGGGTTCTGTAACATTTGTGAAGATAAAACCATTATATCCATCTTCAATTACACCATTTAGGATTTGATACCCAAAGGCTTCACATTCTACACCTGGAACTGCACAAAAAAGTATTGATGATCCTGCTGGTATTCCTCCACCTAGAAACTCATCGAGTTTTGGGATATGAGTTTTTTTCATCATCACAATTCTCCCAGAATTTCTTCAACTTGAGCTGACCTTGTTTCCATTTCGTAGAAAATAAGTCCAATTTGAGCATCAGGTTCCGTTAAAACAGTTAATATGGCTTTAAAACCTGCAGGAATTAGTACTATGGTTCCTTTTTCGGTTTTAACCGAGATTTGAGACACTGTGCCTGTACTCATCTGTCCTGATGCAGCTTCTGCAGCACCCATTATTGTGGAGCACAGTGCTGAAAATATCCGGGCATCCACATCCGGTGGTGTCCTTGAATTTATCAGAAGACCTTCCTTAGAAACAATACCACAAGCCTTTATTTGCCCTACCCGAAGTAGATCTGTAAGTACATCATCCAATCTTTCCTTTTTGGTTTTAGTCATATACACTCCTACAAATCATTACGGTTACTAGTAAAATTTCTTATAACCATAATTATTATAAATTGGTATTTTTATTATATTTAGAAATATCGTTTTAGCTCTTAAAATTTAAGTATGATACTATTATTAGCTTCATTCCTCTAATTATTACATATGAAACTAGATGATAATAATTAATCGTTGTCGAAAATTTATAATGTGGATCATTCCATAATCTTAGACTAATACAATTAATAGTTTTATATATATGGAATAATTAAATGTTATTGTTTGCAAATAACCATAATTACCTCATTTAATCCATTCAACAGAAAGGCGATCTCTTTTAATATTAATTTATTGGAGGAGTTGATTTCATCTGTGTAAATTTATTCTATGCAATATTCACTTGTTTGTTAATTGGAGTATTATGTGGTCTTGTATTTTTTTGTTTGGGATTTGATTAACAACTCTTTTCCTGTTTCACATGCAATTAATGCAGTGATTAATGGTGGCATTATATTTGGGCTATTAGGTTTCATTTTAGGACTAATAAACGGTAGAATGAAATAATATTTTGTTTGTAACATTAAACCCATACAACTTCTGAAGTTGTTATATAATATCTATCCGAAAATGCAGGGTTATAATAAATATTGGTTAAATTTTCTGTATTAAAGGAATCACAAATACACTTACGTACATAGTAATTTATTCTATCCCCAATACAGTTTCTATCATCGAAATATTCTAAGGAAGGAGCTGAAGCATATATTTTGAGTTTAATTTTGTTCTTTCTGTAAGTTGGATCATACCCACCCTTTTCGTGTCCTACTCTTATAAAAGTAACCTTAGATCCTGTTTTAAGTCTTGGATGGATTTCCACCTAATCTTTGAATGTTTCATATGGATAAACAGCCAAACTAACTATTTAGGTTCCTAATAATGCCCCACTACTTGTAGCTGCCATTATACTGTTTAATTCGTTGATATCATATACCATGGGAATTATTGAAAATGCAACCAAAATACTGAACCCCAATATTAATATGTATCCAATTGAATACTGACCATAAAAATCCATTTAAATACTCCGTAGCCTTGTAATAAAATATCTCAATAAAATTAGATTCTTTTTATGATAATATTTATATGATCATGTTCATCTTTGATATTAGAGATATTATAGGTTTTATTAGGTTCTAATACTACATTTGAACCATATTTTCTATTCGTGATCCTCATGGGTGTGATATATGCAGTAGCAATTTTGCTCATAAATCTAACATAAACTCCTGTTTAATTAACTGTAAAGTTGTAATGTTTACTTGATATGGTAGCTGGCATTTTGAAGATGATAGAGCATCCTCTACCACCAGAATATACTATTTCAAATATTTCTGCAACATTTTCGGTAAGGACTTTTGCATCGGAAATTTCATGAACAGAGTTTGCTGTGTCAATTCTATTCCTGATTATGGCACTATACAATGAACTGTTAATATTATTAGCATTGATGTCAACAAAAAATCAGTACCGACCCATCCATTCTTATTCATTTAATCACATTTTTTTTAATAACTTATTAGATATTTCCAATAATTTGATGATTTCAATAGGAAATAGTAATTTTTATTAAGATAAATAACTATAAATACTATAACTTTTACATATAAAATGAAACATATGAATTATAAAAATAAGAGGTGAAAATGACTTTAATTAGGATATCTCTCTTAATAATATTTTAAATTTATAATAATGATTTATTGCCAGCTATATCTTATTTTCTTAATAGAAATAGCTAATAAATTTGATGAAATATTTAAATTGATGATATATATTTAATTAAAATTATCCCTTCAATAAAAGATTCGAGAGACCCCTTTATAAAGATCATTGCATAATTTTTTCATAATACTTTTAATGAACGATATTAATTATCTATAAATTATTACATATTATTACAGTAAATGGAGTGTTTAGGATCAATTCAACTGAAAAATTTGACATAATAGTAATGTTTAATGAACGTGATAATGATGAATTAGATGATGAATTACTTGGAATTAAAGAAATAAAACATATACTTGATAATATTAATATAAAATTCTATATCAAAGAATCTGAATGTGCAGATGTTGTTTTAGTGGAATTTGGAACCAATTCTTCTGAAGCGGCAATAAAACTTATGACCACTCCTACAAAAAGGATATCACGGGCATACCAATTAACATTGTAGTAAAAACTAATCTTGAAGCTATACTAAATAAAGTCAAAGATTTATCTCATGAAAAAACTAATTCTGGTGACTATTTTTTTTTAAATGCAATGTAATGAATAAGAATAAGTTGAAAGCATCAGATAAAAAAAAAATGCTGTTAAAGAAGAGTTAATAAACTCAGGATTGAACTTCAATGATAATAATCCTAAATGGAACATTTATGTAGAAGTAATAGGAGAAAATACGGGAATTAGCATATTAAGATCAGGCTATTTAAATTAAAGTTGCATGTACAACTAATACATAAAATTGGATCAACATTATCATTTTTTTTAATAA
>Ga0182021_10004797_pt1 | contig 15942 bp, 13 predicted proteins | sample 612E3MmetaG_FD_120493 | JGI IMG/M metagenome (GOLD analysis project Ga0182021, IMG submission 120493) | Permafrost microbial communities from Stordalen Mire, Sweden - 612E3M metaG (Illumina Assembly) | ecosystem: Environmental > Terrestrial > Soil > Wetlands > Permafrost | place: Sweden... | reverse complement strand
AGGGGCTGCTGCCCCGTCGCGAGGTCGATGAGCGAAAGGCGGGCGTGAACCAGGCCCGCGCGCATGTCCCTGTAGAGCCCGTACTCGTCCGGTCCACGGTACCTGATGGCGCTGACCATGGAGGTGAGAAGCTCCGCGGAGGGGGGGGCGTGCCTGTCAGAGACGTTTACTATGCCTGCAATGCCGCACATGTCAATCCTGTCCTGTCGCGTGGAGAGCACCCCTCAACCTGGCGTGGACTTCGGGCACGCCGGTCATCAGGACCGCCGGGAGATGGAGCGGAAGCGTCGTGCGCCTCTTGACATCGATGTCGCGATACACGCGCTCCACCTGCTCGGCCGTCAGGCCGATGACCGGCCCGACTTCCGAGGCGGGAACGCCGTGATTAAGCCCCCACAGGCAGATGTCCATCTTGTCATACGGAAGCGCGAAATAGAACTCTTCCTGCGTCTGGGGGAGCGAAAATGTGTCCGTCGTGGGGGTCCGGCTGCAGATCTCCTCAGGCACTCCGAGCGCGCGCGCGATGGCAAACACCTGGGTTTTGTACAGGTGGGCGATCGGCTTGAAATCGGCAAGCCCGTCCCCCCCTTTGACGAAGAAACCCTGGTCGTATTCCAGTCTGTTCGGCGTTCCGCAGACAGCGTAGTTCAGTCTGTCCGCGTGAAAGTAGTCCAGCATCTTCCGCGTCCGCTGCTTGAAGTTCGTTGCTGCGACAAGCTGGAGGTACGCCGCGGCAGGCATCCGTTCGCTCCGGACCTCCCCGGTCGGGCTGTTGACGGTGAGACGGGAAACGTTGAGACGGTTGCTCTCGAGAATAGAGGGGAGCGTTATCTTGAACTTCCAGCCGTCGCTGTAGTCCGGAAATACCATCCGGACCGCCTGCCGTTGATGCCGGTAGCAGCCCGCCGCCTCGAGGATCGGGGCGATCTCCTCCGTCACGGACGCAATCCCCAGCTTGTTCGTGAGGAGCTTCCCGAAACGAAGGGATTCCGGCGAGGAATCGCGCTCGGGGAGGAAGAGCGCAAGCACCTTCTCCTTTCCAAGAGCACGCGCGCACAGCGCCGCGCAGGCCGCGCTGTCGATTCCCCCGGACACGGAGACCACTGCCCCCTTCCGGTGCAACGTCTTTGTGACGACCTCGCGAATCGTCGCAGCGATGCTCTTGATCTCGGCCTCCGCATCAATGCGGAGGACATCTGCTGAAAACTTCATGAGCGCGTGACGTAGTGTGGTTTCAGACGAATTCCCGCGTGACCGCGCGGAGCGGCCCTCCCCACGGGCGGGGTGCCAAAAAAAACCCCGGCTGTCCACCTTCAGTGCAGGCCAGACAGTAGAGGTTTCCCCGGCAATGGAGCGCTGAGGCGCTATCGGGATGCGGACACAAACCGCCGCACCCCGACAAACGGTCCGCGGGGTCACCCCCGCAGACCGTTCCTCTTGCGGGATACTATTTTATCAAGAGCAGTTTCTTCATAAATGTCTGCTGGCCGGTCGTCAGCCGGTAGAGATACATGCCGCTCGCCAGGTTTGTCCCGTCCAGTTTCACGGAATGATACCCGGCCGGCGTCAGCGCATCAACGAGCGTCATCACCCGCTGGCCGATCATGTTGTAGACGTCCAGCTTCACGTGCGCGTCCTTCGGCAGGGCGAATTCAATCACCGTCGACGGGTTGAACGGATTCGGATAGTTCTGGCTGAGAGAAAACTCCTTCGGAAGCGGTGTGGGCGCGACCGACGTGACTCCGAGAGGATCGACGGCATCCGTGTAATGCGCCGCGCCCGTAAGGTCGAGCTGCTTCAGCCGGTAGACATCCCCGGAGGCGTACGCATTGTCGACGTAGGAGTAGTCGTGTTTCACCGTCGTCGTCCCGTTCCCGGCGATGAATGCACCGGTGATGCTTGCAAACGTCCCGGAGTTGCCGGCGCTCTTCTGAACCTCGAACCCGTAGTTGTTGATCTCGCTCAGCGTTTCCCAGTTCAGCTTCGCGGAGGTCTTCGAGAGCGTGGCCGCATTGAAGCTCGCGAGCTGGATGGGGAGCGAAACGCCCGCCACAGACGCAGCGTAGAACGGAGTGCCGTAATCGGTTGAGTCACTCCCGCCGAGTTCAAAATACCAGGGGACCCCGGGGGCCGACCCAGTGAGCGAAAACGAACCCGTTCCGGCAGCACCATTCACAGTCACCGTAAACAATTCATTCTCGCTTCCGGCCGCCCAGGTTATCAACGCGTTTGGCGTGCTGCCGAAACGCTGATAATCGAACGTGCCATCCGTTGATACGCTTCCCTGCGCCGCGATGCCGTAGCTGCCGGAGGGAGTGCCCAGCGTGATCCCATAAGACGCCGACCATTTTACTGTCACGGCGACGTCGGAGAACAATTTGGATGAGATCGCATTCACTGGCTTTGCACGAACGGAGAGCACATTCCCGCTCGGGCTGAATATCCCGGCCTGGATCCCGTTTTGTGCATCGCCGATCTGTACTCCGACCAGGAGAAAAACCGCGACTACGAAGACGTACTTCGAGAGATTCTTCATTATGCTGCCCTCCGAATATTTGGCTTCAATGAACTCTTGACGATACAGTCGCAGTAATGTCGCTCCCCCCGATGTTCACGAGGATGATCGAACGGTCGTTCAAGGCGCCACTATACTTGACGACGCTATCAAGGTTTATATCTTCGTTGTAATATCCACTGACCGTCGCGGTTATATCAGATCCTCCTATCCTGACGAGTATCAGCGCGCGGTCATTCCCTGCGCCGGAGTACTGCAGCGTCCCGTCGCCGTTGACGTCTCCCGCATACATCGCAAACTTCGTTCCGACGGGTACAAGCGGGCTGAAACCGTATGCCTGCGCCTGTCCCGTGGAGAAGTCACGCCCGGCCGGGGATGCATTCGCGTCAATGCTGTCGCGCACTGCGCCCATGATCGCAAGATGATTCCTGTGGTGTATGACGGTGTAATATTTCCCGGGGAGGAGCGAGTCAAAGTCCACGTACGCCTTTGTCGTGTCGGCAAAATTCCTGATCGTCCCGTTCGAGAGGAGCCATGCAGGGGCGAACTTCCTTATTGAAGCCGTTCCGCTCGTGGAGTCATTCCGGAGCTCGACATTGATGCTGTCCACTGCTTGCCTGGGGATCGGTATTGCCCCGAAATGCGCGGCAAGCTGGCCGCCGGTGAGGAGATTATGCGCCATGGAGTCGCCCGACGCCACATACGGTCCCTGGAGGTAGACTTTGGCTGCCGCATGAACCTCGTAGCCCATCTGCGTCAACGGCCGTCGCCAGACCCCGGCGCCCGATATGCCGAGGTAGAGCTCGGAATTGTTGATGGCCATCGAGCTTACCCATGTGCTTGTGAGGCCGGCGGCATCACCGACATTGGTGTATGACGGTCCGAAGACTTTGGAGTAGAATACTCCCCCGCCGTTCCTGATACCGACAAAGAAGTTCGTCCCGCTCGGCACTACACTAAGAATGTAGTTGGTCCCCAGATCTCCGGTTGAGTCGTACCAGTTGGCGCCTCCGTTTGTCGATTCCCACAGTCCGGTCCCTGTCCCCGCGAAGAGCGTGTTCCCGCTGCTCGTCATCGTGTTGATAAAGAGGGCTTCGGACCCGGTGATTCCATTGCTCTTGAGAGTCCATGTGGCGCCGCCGTCCGTTGAAGCAAAAACGCCTGTCCCCTGCGTTCCTGCATAAAGCGTCGTCCCGACGTATGCGAGCCCCCAAACGTCTGTGTTCGTCAGACCCGTATTCGCTGCCGCAGTCCAGTTTGCTCCGCCGTCGGTGGACACGAACACGCCGGCGCCCAGCGTGCCCGCGTAAAGCGTGGTTCCATGGACGAGGATCGAGCGAACGTCGCGGCCGTCGAGCAAGCCCAGACCGCTCACCGCTATACTCCAGGTTAAGCCGTTGTCCGTGGAGTGGTAGAATCCGCCTTCGCTCCCCGCGTATATCGATGATCCGTTTACAAGTATCGAATGAACATAATGATTCGCGACGCCTGTAGGGGTCCATGTCGTGCCGTCATCCGTCGAGCGGAAGAGCCCGCTGCCGTATGCCCCCGCGAAGAGCGTCGTGCCGTTCACTGCCATTGCGTAGACACGCGTTGCGGTCAGACCCGTGTTTGCCACAGACCAGGTACTGCTGCTTGTCGTCGGCGTCACCGAGCTGAAAACTCCTCCGTTTGTTCCCGCAAACAGCTTGCCATTCACGATAAGCGCGAGAACGGTAGGGTCGCTGAGCCCTGTATTGATCGCTGACCAGTTCGCACTTGCAGTCGGGGAAACGAAAGCGCCCCCGCCGGATGTTCCGGCGATGATATTCGGCTCCTGGAACGTGAGAGACAGAACGTTGAAATTGGTGGGGCCCCCCGCGCTGAAATTGGACCAGGTTGTTCCGAAGTTCGTCGAGACAAAGACGCCGGTCTGCGTTCCTGCCCACACTGTCCCGCCTGTGTAGGCAAGAGCCTGTATACTAAGATCCGGAGGCTGAGTTGCAGTCGGGTTCCATGTCTTGCCGTTGTCCACAGAGAGTGATACGCCGAATCCCGGAATGCCGCAAAAGAGATCACCGCTCGGTCCTGCAAGCGCGCGCACGTCCGGAACCGGATCCGAAGGGCTTGTAAGTCCCTGGTTGCCAAGTTCCCATGTGGCGCCGTTGTCGGATGTGCGGGTTATCCCTCCGTATCCCGCCGCAATCATATATATGCCGCTTGCGGCCATGGCATACACATACTGGTTAATCTGGTTGACATCATTGACTGACGCCCATGTCCCTCCGTTGTCCTTCGAGAGCCAGACCCCGGTGTGCGTGCCCGCAAACAAGTACGTCCCCTGTGCCGCCAGGGAGCGAACCTTCTGTCCGATAAGACCGGAATAGGTCCAATGCCCGCCCTGGTCGGCCGAACTGTATACGCCTCCTCCCCAGGTTCCGGCAAAAGTAGTGCTGAGGATGACCTCAAAGCTGTTGATCTGCCCTCCCGGGATCCCGGTCGTGCTTATCCACTGTGCCGCCGCGGACTCATGGAGCAGGAGCGCAAAGACAAAAGCGACCGCAACATGTAGTGTGTGTTTCATTGTTGGTACTCCCTTTTTTAAGAAATGGCGGAAGAGGAACTCTTCCTGGAGCGGGCACGGAGGGGGGGGTGTGCCGGCGTTATCGTATTGGACAAACGCCTGTGAACAGCGTAACTGCATCACGAAGAAACTCAGTAGATAGCTGTCAATATAATCAATTCTGTCAGGAACGCAAGAGTGACCGGGAATATCTGGCGCCGGTCGCAGAGACATGGAATCCGATGCCCCAAGCAGGGTGAACATACACGGCTGAAGGGAACGGAGACAATAACGAAATATTCCGGATTCGGCCTGTGCTACAGAACACAAAAAGGCCGATTCCTTCAACGCGGCGTCAACCGGGGGGGATTGGACGATTTCGGCGGCTTCCGCCGGGGCCTTACATCTGTTCGGGCGCGGAAATCCCCAGTATCCCGAACCCGTTCCTCAGGACGCACCGCACGGCGTGGCTCAGGGCAATCCGCGCACGCGTCAGCGGCCCGTCGTCCGTGACGACCCGGCATTCGTGGTAAAACCTGTGAAACGAAGTGGCGACCCCCTGGAGGTAGTCCGCAAGCCGGTGGGGTTCATACGCGAGCGCGCATGATTCGACCGTCTCGGGAAAGAGGAGGAGAGTTTTAATAAGGTCGGTCTCCGCCGCCGAAGAGAGGAGCGAGGCGTCGAACTCCCCGGCTGGAGCGGGGGGGACGGACGCATCCCCCGCGTAACGCAGTATGCTGCAGATTCTCGCGTAGGCGTACTGGAGATAGAAGACGGGGTTTTCGTCCGAGTGCTTCTTGGCGAGACCCAGGTCAAAGTTCAGATGACTCGAGATCGTCCGCATGAGAAAAAAGTAGCGCACGACGTCCGCGCCCACCTCGTCGATCAGCTCATCGAGAGTGATGAAATTCGCCTTGCGCGTCGACATCTTCACGACCTCCCCGTCCTGGAGTATCGTGACAAACTGGTGGATGAGGACCGTGACGCGCCGCTCATCGAGCCCGAGCGCCTTCAGCGCGGCAAGGACATCGGGGTACGTCGCGATGTGATCCGCGCCGAACACATCGATCATGAGGTCGTATCCCCGGCGGAACTTTTCGCGGTGGTAGGCGATGTCCGGAAGCCGGTACGTCGGTTCCCCCGAACTCTTGACGATCACCTTGTCCTTCTCCAGTCCCAGGGCGGAGGTTTTCAACCAGACCGCACCCTCGCTCTCATAGACCAGGCCCCTGGCGCGAAGCTCGTCGATGACCTCCCGGATCTTCCCCTGTTCGTAAAGCCAGTTCTCGTTGTAAAAGGAGCCGAAGACGATGCCGAGCGCCGCAAGGGTCTTCCTGATGTCCGCGAAGATTTCCGTCTCCGCCTGCTCCTTGAACTTCCCCTCCGCGGGTTCATCCCGCAGCCGGTCTCCGTCAGACTCCATCAGATGGCGCGCGATGTCCCGGATGTACTCCCCCTGATAGTAGTCCCGGGGGAACTCCACGTTGTCACCCAGGAGCTCGAGGTAGCGTTGACGCACCGAGTCCCCCAGTATCCGCATCTGCCGCCCCGCGTTGTTGAAGTAGTACTCCCGCTCCACCTCGTGCCCGGTCCATTCCAGCATCCTTGCAACCGTATCCCCGAACACCGCGCCCCTTCCGTGACCGACGGTCAGCGGCCCCGTGGGATTGGCGCTGACGAATTCGACCTGCACCTTCCGCCCCTTCCCGATTGCGGACCTCCCGAATGTGTCCCCCGTCCGCACAAGGTCCCCGAGCTGACGGAGATAATACTTTCCCGCGAACGAAAAATTGATGAAGCCGGGCCCCGCGATGTCGATCCCCGCCACGAGGGAGGGATCGGGCGCAAGCCGCGCGACGATGTCGGCCGCGACATCGCGGCTCTTTCTGCCGGAGCCCTTTGCGACGATCATCGCGATGTTCGTCGTCAGGTCCCCATGTCCCGTCCCCCGCGGTGTCTCGAACGACACGGGTGAGGCCGGGCTGACGCCCATCGAGGCGAGGGCCTCGGTGACCTTTTCCCTCAGATACGCTTTCATGCTCTCGCTTTCTTCCCGGCCTTCGCGCGGGGCGCGCGCGCAACCTTGCGCGCCGGGGCCCGGCGGGCGGGGGCGTCGGCAATCTTCCTGATCTTCGCGTCGCCCCAGAGCTTTTCCAGATTGTAAAACGACCGCGTGTTCCTGTGGAAAATGTGCACGACGACGTCGACGAAGTCCAGGAGCACCCAGCTCGAGCTCCCGGACTCCCTGTGCCACGCGCCGGAGCCTTTTTCCCGCATTCCGTCATCGACGGCGTCGGCGATGGCCCGGATCTGGACATCGGAATCCGCGGAACAGACGACGAAGAAATCCGCCATCGTTGTCAGACCCCGGAGATCCATGACCACGACGTCGCCGGCCTTCTTCGAAAGAGCCAGCCGTGCCACCGCCAGAGCGAGTACCTGTGATTTCAATGCGCGCTTCCCCTATTGTGATGGTTTGAGCGTGGGATAATCCCGCCCGACGAGAACCGAAACATCAACGTAATAGTCCTGGTTGATCTGCTGGATCACGTTCGACTTCCGTATGCCGAGCGCGTACGCCACCTTCTCCGCGTTCTCACGGTTCCCCGCCCTGTCGATGACGAGGGATTCGCGGACGTCGAAATTCCTGTAGTTCCTGTACTCCACGACGTCGAACCCCCGGGCCCGGAGGTACGCGGTGATCGATGTCCCCGCGCCGGGAAGTCCGCAGCCGTTCAGGACGTCGAGCTGTATCGTGCCCGCAGCGGAGGAGCCGGACCGGACCGGATCGACGGGCGGACGGAAGAACATCCTGCTGGAAAACGACCAGGCGAGCACGAGCACAAGGAGCCCGAGGGCGCCGATGATGACATCAAGGACGACGGTGCGGGGATCTTTCCGTGCGGAAACCGGTTGGCCGGAAACGGTCTTCGTGGAGCGCGCCACCTTCATCGGGTCTGCGTCATAGCGACAAAGCCGGGACGGGCCCCGGAGGCGGAGCTTTCCCGGCTTTCACGACACTGCGCAACCCGGCATGTGGTGGTCTGATGCGGGGATCTCGAGATCAGAATCCGTTCTCCCGGAACATCGGGTTGTAAAAGAAGGGTGAAAAGGAATATGATCCGTACGGGAGCTGGCTGTATTGAAGCTGCACCTGGACGTTATCCCACGGCTTGTAGCTGAGCTGGGCGTCCCTCAGGTAGATGCCGCTAAAATTATTCGACCCCTTCGTGCCGAACGAGGAGAACGAATTGGAGGGGGTGAAACTCATGCTGACGTCCGCACGGGCGTTCAGGTTGTCGGCAAACTGGTACATCATCGTGTTCGTGTACGTTCCGAGCGACATCCCCTGCCCTGCGAACGACTGGTAGGAGAGCTCGAAACTGTGGTGCATCTGGAACTTGTTCGGGTCAAACCATCCGAAAAGCACCGTGGAGGGGGGCTGCGTGATAAGACCCCCCGATTCATCGGTGGGATGCGCGGCATCGGGTTTGAACTGCGCCCGCGCCCCGCCCGCAGCCAGCAACGCAAGACAGACAACGGATGCAATCGACAGAGATTTCACTGGAATCCTCCTCTCCGCTCTCAGGATGATACAGAAAACAGGCCTGATTGTCAACTCCCCCCCAGGGCCAGAATCCTCCGCGCCTCTTCGAGTTGAACGGGAGTGTTGATCCCCCCCACCTCCAGGGGGTCACCTGCAATAACAGCCGACACGGGGAGATTGTTCCGCCAGAAATGGCGGAACACATCCGTGAGATAGTACTCGCGCTGCGCGTTGTCCGTCGTGATGTGGCGGAGCCCCTCGAAAAGACTCTCCGCATCGAAGACGTATATCCCGGAGTTGATCTCGGGGATCGCACGCTGTTCCTCCGATGCGTCTTTCTGCTCGACGATCCCCGCGACCCTTCCCCCCTTTTCCCGGAGTATCCTCCCGTACCCTGTCGCATCCTCAAGGACCGCAGTCAGGACGGTGGCGACGGCGCCCGAAGAACGGTGCGTGTCGATAAGTGCCCGGGTCGTCGCCCCGGTCAGCATCGGCACGTCTCCCGAGAGAACGAGGATGTCCCCCGTGAATCCGCGGAGCTCATTCCCGGCCTGCATCACGGCATGCCCGGTGCCGAGCTGGGGGTTCTGCTCGACGCAGGTCACCCCGGGGTGGGCGCCGGCGAGATACGCGATGACCGACTCTTTCTGCCACCCGACAACGACGACGGTCCGGGAGGATTCAAGACGCGAGGCGAGATCCACGACCCACCCGATGAGGGGGCGGTCGTTGATCGTGTACATCACCTTCGCCACCGAGGGGTTATTCATGCGCGTCCCCTTCCCCGCGGCCATCACAACAACGGCAAGTCTGGCGTCCATCGATCTTCTATTCTATCCTGATGTGGATGTTGTCAATGAGGCGGGTTGTGCCAAACCGCGCCGCAAGCGACACGAGGAGCGTCCGCCCCGCGTCAAGCGCGGAAAGGGGCTCGAGGGTTTCCGCGTCGGCGACTGAGACGTAGTCGATCGACGCCGATGACCGGGCCGTGATCTCCGAGGTCACCGCCGCAACGACGGCCGCCGCGGACCGTTCTCCCGCGCGGATGCGTTTTTCCGCGATCCTGAGCGCCCGGTACAGAACCGGGGCCTCGCGACGCTCGGAGACGGACAGGTACGCATTGCGCGAACTCAGGGCAAGGCCGTCCCCTTCGCGGACCGTCGGCACGACGACGATCTCGATCCCCAGATCGAGGTCGCGCGACATGCGCCGGAGCACGACGACCTGCTGGGCGTCCTTCTGCCCGAATATCGCGCAGTGGGGACACGTGATGTTGAAAAGCTTGGCCACGACTGTTGCCACACCCCTGAAGTGTCCCGGCCGGGCCGCCCCTTCCAGGGGGAGCGAAAGCGCTTCGACGGTCACGAACGTCTGGTACCCCGGGGGATACATCGCCGCTGTCTCCGGCGCGAACAGAATGTCCGCGCCGGCTTCCGACGCCGTGCGGAGGTCCCCCTCACTGTCCCGCGGGTACCGGTTGAAGTCTTCCCCCTCGCCGAACTGCGCGGGGTTGACGAACACCGTCACGATGACGACGTCCCCGCGGGTCCGCGCTTCGCGTATGAGGGCGGTGTGGCCGCCGTGGAGGGCTCCCATCGTCGGGACGAGCGCAATGCGTTTCCCCGCGGAACGGAACCCCTCCGACTCGTTGTGCATCAGACACGGCTCACGGATCGTCTTCATTTCAGCACGCCGCAGAGGGGGCGCGGGACAGGGAGGGAGCCACGTCAGGAGCCGATATAGGTGAGAAGCTGCGCGACGGTGGCCTTGAGTTCCTTTCTGTGGACGACCATGTCGACGAACCCGTGCTCGAGGAGAAACTCCGCCCGCTGAAACCCGGGGGGAAGGTCCTTCCCAATCGTCTGCTTGATCACCCGGGGGCCCGCAAACCCGATGAGGGCGCCCGGTTCGGCGATGATGACGTCACCGAGCATCGCATAGCTCGCCGTCACGCCCCCCGTCGTCGGATCGGTAAGAAGGGAGATAAACCCGACCCCCGCATCCGCAAGGCGGGCGAGCTTCGCGCTCGTCTTCGCCATCTGCATGAGCGAGAGCGCGCCCTCCATCATCCTCGCGCCGCCGCTCGCCGAAATGACGAGCAGAGGTGTCTTCGATTTCCACGCGCGGTCGATGGCGCGGCCGATCTTCTCGCCAACCACAGACCCCATGCTCCCACCGATGAACGAAAAGTCCATCGCCGCAAGGACGAGGGGATGCTTGTTGACGGTCCCCGTCCCCCACCGCACGGCGTCGTGCAGCCGCGTCTTCCGTATCGCCTCGGGAATCCTGTCCCTGTACCGCTTCGTGTCGACAAACTTGAGCGGATCACCGGAGCGCATTCTCCTGTCGTGTTCCTTGAACGAATCCTCGTCAAGGAGTATGGCGATGTATTCCTTGCTGCCGATCCGGAAATGCGCGTTGCACTTGACGCACGTGAAGAAATTCTTCTCGAGCTCCATCCTGTGTATGATCTCGCCGCACTGCTCGCACTTCGTCCAGAGCCCGTCGGGGACATCCTTCTTCTGGGTCTCCGAGGCGATATTCTCTTTGGACCGTTTGAACCACGACATGGCCTCTTGACCTTTCCGGTTATCGTGTCCTGAGGAAAAATTCCTTTATGTAGCGCGGTTCCAGCGCGGACGGGTCGTCCGCCTTCCCCGCCAGGAGCAGCGACGTGCCGAGCACGGCAACGCTCGCCGCACCGCAGCGGAGCGCCTCCGGCGAAACGCTCTCCATCGCCGGGGACATGCCCGGCCACGCGCGCACCCTGGCAGAGGCATCTCCCGTCACGCAGACGGCCGCCCCGCCCAGCTCCTCGCTGAGCGCGCCGAGCTTCATGTCGCGCGACTCCCACAGAGGGACGGGGCCGCGCTCCGTAACGTCGAAGAGCTGACAGTACACCTCGTCGCGCCGCGCGTCGAGGGCGGCCAGGAGCCTCGTCCCGGGCTTCAGGTTGTCGATTGCGGCGGCCCGGAAGGCGAGCGCCTCGAGCGTCGGGACACCCACCAGGGGGATCCCCAGGGCGAAGGCTATTCCCTTCGCAACGCTCACGCCGATCCTGAGTCCCGTGAACGACCCGGGGCCGATTGACACCGCGATACCGCCGAGATCCGCGACGCCGCCCGTACCGAGGACGGCGATGATCTGGCCCATGAGCTTCTCGGCGTGCACCCGCCCTTCATCAAAGAACGATTCGCCGGCGGGCACTCCATCGCGGACGAGCGCCGCGCCGCAGACCGCGGTCGCCGTTTCGATCCCGAGAACGTTCACCCGGCCTGCTCCCGCGGGCCGCGGATCCGGATCGCCCGTTCATTTTCGGCGTCCCCGTGAGCGAATGAAACCTGATACCGGAGGGGAGGGAGCACGCCGGAGACCACTTCGGCCCATTCGACGAGGCAGATGCACCCGTCGTTAAAATATTCCTCGATCCCGAGCTCCGCCACTTCGCCGAGCGTGCTGATCCTGTACATGTCGATGTGCGCCACGACGCCGAAAGGAGCCGGGTACTCGTTGATTATCGTAAACGTGGGGCTTGACACGGGGACGGAGACGCCCAGCCCGGCGCAGACCCCCGCCACAAACCGGGTCTTGCCGCTCCCGAGAGTTCCCGTCAGCGCCACAACGTCGCCCGGCCGCAGCGTCCCGGCAAACGCCTTTCCGGCGGAGACCGTTTCCTCCGCCGAGCGCGAAAGGATCTCCTTCATCCCCTCGGTTCCATGCGGATGACGGGGAGGATCATCTCCTCCATGGATGCGCCGCCGTGCTGGAAGCTGTCCCGGTACTGGTTGAGATACCGGTGATACTCCGTCGGGTACACGAAGTAATAGTCCTCTTTCGCAATGATGTAGTTCGTCGCGACGCCGCGCCGGGGCAGCTTGAATTCTTCCGGGTTCTTCACGAATATCGCCGCCTTCTCCTCGGCCTTCAGGTTCCTGCCGTATTTGTAGCGGAGATTTGTCGACGCCTCCCGGTCCCCCAGCACCTTCGATCCGCGGAGGCTCCGGATGCTCCCGTGGTCCGTGGTCAGGACGACGACGACGTTCGGGTTCCGCGCGAGGGTCTTCAGCATCCCCAGGAGGGACGAATGAAGGAACCAGGAGCGGGTAAGAGACCTGTAGGCGGATTCGTCGGGCGCAATCTCCTTCAGGAGCGACGAGTCCGACCTCCCGTGCGCCAGCATGTCGACGAAATTCACGACGACGGACGTCAGCCTGGACTGGGTGTACGAATTGATCGTGCTCTCGACGTTCCGCCCGAATTCCGCGTCGAGGATCTTGATGTACTTGGGTTCCGGCTTGAGGACGATCTTGCGGCGCTCGAGAAGTTTGTCGAGAAACTGCCGCTCGTACCTGTTGCGGCTGTTTTCGTCATCCTCGCTCTTTTCCCAGAGCTCCGGGAAGCGGAGCTCGACGTCGCTCGGGAACGACCCGCTGAATATGGCGTTGCGCGAATAGGGGGTCGCCGTGGGCAGGATCGAAAAGTAATATTCCTTTGCAATCGTGAAATACTCCTGGAGGACCTGTTCCATCACGAGCCACTGGTCAAGCCTGAGACAGTCGATCACAAAGAAGAACACGGACTTCCCCGACTGGAACTCGGGGATCACGTACCGGTCGACGACCTCCGTCGAGAGCGCGGGCCGCTGGCTCGTCCGTTCCACCCAGTCCCTGTAGTTCCGCTCGACATATTTGCTGAACGCCAGATTGCACTCGCGCGTCTGGTCGATGAGCGTCTGCTTCAGACCGAGCTCGGGGTGCTCGTCGAGCTCCAGTCCCCAACCGGTCAGCCGGATATACAGATCGATCCACTCCCCGTGCGTCATGTCCCCCATCAGCGCGCGGGAAATGTCGTTGAATTCCTGTATGTAGTCCTTCGACACCGCCGCGCCGGTGATCTTCCGCCCTTCCAGGAATTTCTTGCATGCCATCAGCACCTGGCTCGGGTTGACGGGCTTCGTCAGGTAATCGCTGATCTTCTGCCCGATGGCTTCCTCCATCAGCGATTCTTCCTCGTTCTTCGTGATCATGATCACGGGGAGGCTGGGGCGAAGTTCCTTGATCTCCGCGAGCGTGCGGAGTCCCCCCATCCCCGACATCATCTCATCGAGGAACACGAGATCGTATTCCGCCTCCTTCACCATCGCGACCGCGTCCTCGCCGTTGGTGGCGGTGTCGACGGTGTACCCCTTTTCGCCGAGATACCTCACGTGGGGACGCAGGAGCTCGATCTCATCATCGACCCAGAGGACTCTCCCTTTTTGTTCTTCCATGCGCTATACGGTTCCCTTCGTTGAAAGAATAGCATTTTGCGGAGCGATATGCAAACGTACTACTGAATCGCGATGTGGATGTCCAGGCCCGCCTCGTTTTCCGTCGTCCCGGGGATGCTCGATCCGGCAAAATCCGGCTGCACCCTTGTGTACGTGTAGTAGACGGACGCGGTGACGCGCTGGCTCAGGACGTATTTGATGCGAGGCTCCATCTGGGTCCGGGTTGATCCCTCCAGCGGCACCCCCGTCACGTTCACGTCGAGCTGTGTAACGTCGTACGTGTTCCTCGAGTTCTTCGAGATCGAATAGGTGAAGCTCACGTCCACGTCGTTGCTCAGGGAGAGCCCGAAGAACGGGATCTCAAACCCTTTCCTCGAATAGGAGGCAGAGAGCGAAATCTCCTGCGTGAGCGTCTCCACGATATTCTGCGACGAGATGGAAAGATCGTACGACGTGCTCGTGTTGTACCGGAGCGTCGCCCCGAAATTCCCCTTGAGGAGTTCCTTGAACGTGAAGTTCGCCCCCACGAGGGGCGCGAACCCGTACGCCACCCGCTCCCCGTCCGTCCGCTCACCGCCCCCCCCGGGGGTGTTTTCGAACTGCCGGCTGAAGTTCGAATTGTAGGAATGGTCGAGCGAGAGCTTGCTGACGAAGCCCTGGAAGATCGGGAGTTTCTCCAGCCCGTCCCACCGGAAGCTCCAGTTCACCCTCGGGTAAAAGTCGCCGAAGAATTTCTTCAGCCACGGGAGCGCTTCGAACCCTTTCTCGAACGACGATGCCAGGTTCTGAGCGTCATTGGCCCCGGTCGGATCCTGCGCCTTGAGCGCGGCGTACTCCTTGCTGACCTCCTTGAGAGAGGTCTTGAACGTGCCGAGGAAGAGGACGTCCGGAAACGTCAGGAACGAACGGTCGATGTTGCCGGTGATCGTCTGGTTGACGAGCGACGGGATCGCACTTGTGTCGGAGGTCGAGAGGTTCTGCGTCCTGCTGTAGGACCACCCGACGTTCCAGTTGAGATCAACGCGCGCCCCCGCCCAGAGGTCGCGGCTCGTCTTGAACGTCAGGCGGTTCGTCTGCACGAACGTGTTCTCGATCGCGCCTCCGTCCACCATCGCGCGTGGTCCCGGCTGGACGTCCCATCCGAAGAACGGGAAGTACGATCGGGGGCCGAAGTTCGTCAGCTTGCCGTCCGGGTCGGAGATAAGCCCGAGCTGGTAGAGCCGGGATGGCCCGTATTTCGGATCCGGGTCCTGGAAGAACGGCACCCTTCCCCAGTAGTTGACGAACCCCGTGGACCCCACGACGCCGCTGTTCTGCACCTGGTTCGTCTGCGTGAACGCGATGTTGAAGTTGTCATAATCGAGGAACGGGATCTTGATGAGCGCCTTGGCAAGATTCTTGAGCTGCGAGAGCGTCTTGTCGATCCCCGTCAGCTTCGGCTTCGACGTGTCCGGAGCCGCCGCGGCGGCAGCGCCGGTGTCCCGCGCCACGGCCGGTTCTTCAGCACCGCGTCTCCCGCGCGGGAGCGGCGGGGGAGCCCCGGCGGGGGGGGCGGCGGCCTTCTCCTCGAACAGCGGATCGAACATCTGTTTCAGCTTCAGGTTCATCGACATGTTCGCGCTGCTCGACCATCCTGCGGATTTTCCGAGATCCCCCCCGCTGAGCGTGTTCTGCCAGCTGTAGTCGACGCTGTAGCCCGCCGAGACGTCCAGAAATTTCTTGATATTGAATATGTTGGGGATGTTGGGTTTCGTGTTGAACCCGTTGTGCTGCGCGTAACGCGTATCGTCCCCGAAGCTGATGAGATGGTCGCTCAGGAAAATGCTGCTGAGTATCGTGGAGAAGGGGCGCTGGCTCCCGAACTGATCGAGCTCGAAGCCCAGGAGGCTCGACTCGACGGCAAGGCTGTAGTCGCCGTACCAGTTCAACGGCCCCCCTTCCGCCAGCTTCCAGGAGAACCCCATGGAGCGGGACATTGTGAACTGGCGGGAAACGATCTCGGTCGCCCCCTCCACGCGCTGGAGCGAGTTGGCCCGGGAACGGTTGGCGGAAAGGGCCCAGCTGAAGTT
>Ga0182021_10004795_pt1 | contig 15946 bp, 13 predicted proteins | sample 612E3MmetaG_FD_120493 | JGI IMG/M metagenome (GOLD analysis project Ga0182021, IMG submission 120493) | Permafrost microbial communities from Stordalen Mire, Sweden - 612E3M metaG (Illumina Assembly) | ecosystem: Environmental > Terrestrial > Soil > Wetlands > Permafrost | place: Sweden... | reverse complement strand
ATGGTAGCCGCTTTTCGGCACCACCATCTGGTTGTCCTCGAGGTCCTTGTTATAAACGATCTCCCCCGACAGGGGGCATTTCGTCCACTACCCCTTCGGGATATCCTTCTTTTTGACGACGACGGTGGAATATTTCGGCTTGCTGAAAAGCGACATGGCGGGAGCGAGGCGGTTAGCCGTGTCCGAAAGTAACGACATCGAGGTTCAAACAGCCCTCGCGCCGGAGCGCATGGGCGCAACTGTTGAGCGTGGACCCGGTCGTGAAAACATCGTCGATGAGGATATAATGCTGGGCGGGTGTTATGGAGGCCCCGGCGGCGAGTGCAAAGGCATTTTTCAGGTTGGTCAGGCGGGTGCGGCGGTCGAAGGCCGTTTGCGATCGGGTATCGGCCACGCGGCGCAACAGATGCGCGACGCTGGTCCCTCCCGCCGCCACGTGCGCCAGCGTCTCCGCCAGCAGCGCGGTCTGGTTGAAACCGCGTTCGCGCTGCTTGCGCGGATGCAGCGGCACCGGCACGAGGACGCCGCCGCGCACGTGGTTGAGCACATGCGGCGCCGTCCGGAAAATCGTCTCCAGGTCCCGCAGCACGTAAAGCCCGCGATGGTATTTGAGTTCGATCACCAGGGCGCGGGCCGGGCCTTTGAACAACACCGCCGTGCGGCCCGCGCCAAACTCCGGCTGCAAGCCCTCGCAATGCGGGCAGGTGCGCTCGCCCAACACCACCCCGTAAAACGGATGCCCGCAGACCTCGCAAAACGGTGGCTCCACCATTTCGAGCTGCGCCGCGCACCGCGCACAGACGTGGCGGAAGCGCCCCTCGGTCTCCACCAGGCCGCGGCAATGCACGCACACCGGCGGGAATACCGTGTCGGCGAAACCGCGACCGAGTTGCGAAAGCAACGCCATGGCCGGGCAGGACTACCATGCCGCGCCGGGGGTGCAATCTTGGTTTAACCGGAAAACCGGAGTTCGGGTTTTAGTCGTCCCGCGTCCCCGAATTGCTCGACGACCAACGGCAAAACCATTGTCGTGATTGCTCCAGAACCACTCCCGTCCATCAGCACCTCGCACCATGAAATCCCCGAATTTCTGCCCACGGCTCCGCCGGCTTTGCCTGGCGCCCCTCACGCTCGCGCCCGCGGCGTTGTTCGCGCAGGCGCCGGCCGCCGCCAACAACGCCCCCACCGACGCGTGGGAAATTCGCACACCGAAGCCACCCGCCAAGCCCCACCTCAACGGCCCGGCCATTTTCGGCGTACGCCCGGGAAGCCCTGTCAGCTACCATATTCCCGCCACTGGCGATCGCCCGATGGAGTTCTCCGTCGCCGGTCTGCCGGCCGGCTTGAAGGTGAATCCGCAGACGGGCGACATCTCCGGCGCGCTCGCGCAGACCGGCGAGTTCCGGGTCACGTTCCACGCGATCAACGCCCTCGGCTCTGACGAGAAGAATTTCAAGATCGTCGTCGGCGAGACGATCGCGCTCACGCCGCCGCTGGGCTGGAACAGTTGGAACTGCTGGGGCGTTGCGGTGGACGCCGCGAAGGTTCTCCAGAGCGCCCACGCCATGGCCGACTCCGGCCTGATCGACCGCGGCTGGACTTACATCAACATCGACGACGCCTGGCAGGCGCCCGTGCGTGGCGGTCCGTTCCACGCCATTCAGGGCAACGAAAAATTCCCCGACCTCAAGGGGCTGTCCGATGAAGTGCATGCGCTCGGCCTGAAGCTCGGGATCTACTCGACGCCCTGGGATACTTCCTACGCCGGGTTCATCGGCGGTAGCTCGAACACGGAGGAGGGCATCTGGTCGAAGGACCTGGTGAACGAAGGCGGCCACCGCCGCCGCCATCACGGCACGCATTCGTTCGCCACCAACGACGTTGCGCAGTGGGCGGCCTGGGGCATCGATTACCTGAAATACGACTGGGAGCCGAACAGCTCCCAGCCGCCGGAAACCGCCGAACAGTTCACCGGCTACGTCGCAACCATGGCCAAGGCGTTGCGCGCCTCCGGCCGCGACATGGTCTACAGCTATTCCAACAGCATGCCCTTCGAGCGCATCGCCGACGAGGCGCCGTTCCTCAACGCCTGGCGCACCACGGGCGATATCCGCGATCAATGGCGGTTCCTGCTCAACATCGGTTTCGTCCAGAACCGGTGGGCGCCCTTCGCCCGCCCCGGCCACTGGAACGACCCCGACATGCTGGTCGTGGGCTGGGTCGATGTCGGCCGGGGTCGCAATCTTCATCCCACCGCTCTCACCGCCGACGAACAATACACCCATATCACCCTCTGGTCGCTGCTCGCCGCCCCCTTGTTGATCGGCTGCGACATGGCGCGCCTCGACGCCTTCACCCTCAACCTCCTCACCAACGACGAAGTGCTCGCGGTCGACCAGGACGAACTCGGCCGGGAGGCGACCCTCGTGTCGGCCCAGGGCGAGCCGATCGCCGTCGCACGCCTGGCGCGCAACGATCCGCCGCTGAACATTGCTCCGCTTCAGGTCTGGTCGCGCGAACTGGCCGACGGCTCGCACGCCGTCGGTCTTTTCAACCTCGGCGACGCTCCCGCCAAGGTCACCGTCAAGTGGGCCGACCTCAAAACGTCCGGGCAAAAGACGGTGCGCGACCTGTGGCGACAAAAGGACCTCGGCCAGTTCGAAGGCGAATTCTCGCTCACCGTCGCGCCGCACGGCGCGGAGATGGTGAAGGTGAAGTAACACCAACGGCTTTGAGAATTTGGGTTTTTCAGTAGCTGCGAGCGCCAGCGAGTGGACGAATCACCACTCGCTGGCGCTCGCGGCTACGTCCCAGTCCAGAGTCCAAAAACCAAAGGCGAATGGTATAAGCCGCGCGGGCGGTCCGGTCGTTCAGTATTTCACCTTCACCAAAAACAATCCCTGCGCCGGCGCCGTGGTCACGGCGGCCGTGCGGTGGCGCGACTCGAGAATCGTGCGCACGCGTTCCGGGGTGAGCTTCCCCTCGCCCACCGCCACGAGTGCGCCGACGATACTCCGCACCATCTTGTAGAGGAACCCGTCGGCCTCGGCGGCGATGCGCACCCGCCGCCCGCGCCGGACTATTTCCAGCCGGCGCAAATTACGCACCGTGTTTTCCCGCTTCACCCGGTTGAAGGCGGAGAAGGCTTTGAAATCGTGCACGCCGCGCAATACGGCGGCGGCTTCTTCCATCGCCGCAAAGTCGAGCGGGTGAAGAATCGGCCAGCAGTACGGCCGGTTGAAGGGGTCCGCCTCGCCGAGATGGAGGAAGTAAATGTAGGTCTTTCCCGTCGCCGAGAACCGCGCGTGAAATTCCGGGGGCACGGCGCGCGCCGACTTGATCTGGATCGCCGGCGGCAGACCGGCCCGCATCGCCGCGACCAGTTTCTCCGGGCCATGCCGCCAGGCGGCATCGAAGTGAAAGACCTGCTCCAACGCATGCACGCCGGCGTCCGTCCGCCCACTTGACTGGATACGCACCGGTACGCCGAGAATCCGGGCCAGCCGCTTCTCGATCACGTCCTGGATCGCATCGCCACCGGCCTGGCTCTGCCAGCCGGCGAAGGCGGTACCGTCGTAGGCGCAGATGCATTTCCAGCGTTGGGGAGCGGGTTTGGCCGAATTCATCATGGAGGAACGAGCTCTTGTCCCGCCAAAGCCATGGCGACGGCGGATGGGGGCGAGTGTGATCAAGATTGGATCGCCTGCAAGCAGGCTCCTCCAGCCGCCCACTCATACTCGTTCTTCGTTCTCGTTCTCATTCGTCAGGGCTTCTTCCGCCGAGAGAAAGAGAACGAGAATGAGGAACGAGGACGATTGAAGTCGCGACGACGACGGCCGTCGCAGAGTTGCCCCCACCCCCGAAACCTCTCCAGACTTTCCTGTCCATGGGAACACCGCGCTATCGCCACATCATCTGGGATTGGAACGGCACTCTGCTGGACGATTTGGACCTGTGCGTCGACGTCATGAACGGCCTCCTCGGTCGCCGCGGTCTGCCCTTGCTCGACCGGGCGCGCTATCTCCGCCTTTTCGATTTCCCGGTCCGCGAATATTACGAGCGGCTGGGGTTCGATTTTGCCCGGGACAGATTCGAGGAGCTCAGTGTCGAATTCATCACCGCCTACGATGCGCGCCGGTGGGAGTGCCAACTCCAACCGAAAGCCAAGACGATCCTGGAATCGCTGCAGGCCGCCGGCGTCACCCAATCCGTATTGTCCGCCTATCGGCAGGAAACGCTGCAGGAAATCGTCGGTCATTTCGGGCTGACGCCGTACTTTAAACGCATCCTCGGTCTCGACAACATCTACGCGCACAGCAAAGCCGAACTGGGGCGCAACTGGGTTGCCGAGCTCGGCCTGCCGCCGGGCGAAATCCTCCTGATCGGCGACACCCTGCACGATCTGGATGTTGCACAGGCCATTGGTGTGGATTGTGTGTTGGTCGCCTGCGGCCACCATCCTGAGGCGCGGCTGAGGTCGCGCACCGACCGCGTGCTCGCCGATCTGAGCGGCCTCGGCGCGTGGCCGGGCCTCGTCTGATTCCGATTTGTCATTTGTTTCCGCCGACAGGCCCCAATTTGAATGTCACCTATTAAGTGACATTCCTTCTGGGATTGGGCGCGCAGGGGGTTCGCCGGATGTAGCCGCGCGTGTTAACGTGCGGTTGGCGGAAAACCCCGCGCCGGAAGCGGCGCGGCTACAAGCGCGGCGGTCGCGCCCTGATTTGAATGTCACCTATTAAGTGACATTCCGTCTGGAAACGAGCGGCCAACGGGAGCGCACATTACCGGGCAAAATCAGCATCACCGCGTCGTTGCGACCCCTAATCCGGCGGCAATGCGGGCGGCAGTTTCTGGTTCAAAAAATCCTGCAGGATGATCGCCGCCGCGCGGGAATCGACGAGACCGCTCGCGCGCACCGCGCGGCGCTGCCGCTTCGGCACCGCCGCCTCGGCTTCGTAGCTCGTGAGGCGCTCGTCAACCAGGTGCACCGGCAGGCCGAACTCCGCCCGCAGCCGCCCGGCAAAGGCGTCCACCTCCTTCGCCTTGGGCCCCACCGATCCATCCATGTTGTAGGGATAACCGATCACCAGATCGGTGATGCGCCGCTGGCGGATGACTCCGGCCAGCGCGGCCCAACGTTTTTGCGGCTCAGCCTCGACCAATGCCGGCAGCGGCGTGGCCAGCCCCAACTCGTCGCCGCTGGCCAGGCCGATGCGCTTCGTACCGTAATCGATGCCCAGACAACGCATGATCTGTAGCGGCGGTCTATGACCGCCGAAATGGGCTCTCCTCCCGTCGGCGGTCATAGACCGCCGCTACAGGAAGTCCGGTCGCGTGATTCGCCATGCGCATGACTCACAACCACCGCTTGCCGCCGGCGGTGGCCTCGACGCGCTTGAGCAACGCCTTGATTTCCTGCGCGCGGCTCTTGGGGCACACCAGCGTGGCGTCGGGCGTATGCACCACAACGAGGTCGTCGGCGCCCACCACGGCCAGCAGGTGTTCTCCTTCGGAAAACACGATGTTGTTGCTCCCCTGCTCCACCAGAGCCCGGCCCCGCACGACATTGCCCCGGGAATCCGGGGCAAAGTGCTTGGCGACCGCCGGCCACGCGCCGACATCGTCCCAGTCGAACGACGCCGGCAATACCACGACGTTGTCCGATTTCTCGATCAAGGCGTAGTCGACCGAAATCTTTTTCAACGGCGGGTACACGCGGGCCAGCACGGGCCGGAGCGCGCGCTTCGCCGCGAGGGCGCGGCGCACCGGTGCGAAAGCTACATCCAGCTCGGGCGCGAGTTTTCCCAGCGCCGATTGCACCACTGGAACGCTCCAGATGAACATGCCGGCATTCCAAAAATACTCGCCCGACGCGAGGTAGCCCCGGGCGACTTCCGCGGACGGCTTTTCGACAAACCGCCGCACATAGTAAAACGGCTTCCGCCCAAAATTCCGCCACTTGGTGCCGCGCTGGATGTAGCCGAAGCCGGTCGAGGGTTCCTCCGGCTTGATGCCGATGGTCACCATCACACCCGCCGCGCCCGCGGCCGCGAACGCCGCGCTTAGGTTGGCCCGATAGGCCCGGGCATCGTGAATCACGTGATCCGCGGGGAGCACGGCAAAGACGCCCTCGGGATCGCGTTGGGCCACCAGCGCCGCGGCCAGCGCCACCGCCGGCGCCGTGTCACGGCCGACCGGCTCGGCGACGATGTTTTGGCGCGGCAGATGGGGACAAACGTCGCGCACGGCCTGCTCCTGCTGGGCGCTGGTAATTATAAACGTGTTTTCCGCCGGCACCAGGGCGCGCACCCGGTCGAGGGTCTGCGCCAGCATGGGTTTGCCGCCCACGATGGGCAGCAGGTGCTTGGGACAGCGCAACCGGCTTTGCGGCCAAAACCGTTCGCCCCGCCCCCCGGCAATGATGACAACGAAATTCTCGGGCATGAGCGGAGAGTGGAGCAGCCCGGAGAAGCAGCGCAATTTCATTTGCGCCCTAGCAGCCTGCCGGACTTCGTCCTCCAGGCTGCTATACAAAACGGCTTCTCCGTTTTGGATGGGACTGATAGGACCGGTGGGACCGATGCGGGCTGGCCGGAAGCCTGCCCTGTAGGCCGCCGACGTCTGCAACCCGAAACTCGTAACGCGGAACCCGGAACCCAGCGTTCCGCCACCCTAGATCTTCAGTTCCGGATGCGCCGTGGCGTAGGCCCGTGCAAAATCGGCGAAGGCTGCCTTGAGCCGGGCGGTGATCGAATCGGACGCAACCCGAAAAGGCGTGCCATCGATGCGGGCGACCGGCGAAATGTCCCTGGTCGTCGACATCAGAAAACATTCCTCCAATCGTCCGAAATCCGCGGGACGAACCGTCGTCTCCCGCGCTTTCAGCCCCACCCGGCCGGCAATCTCCGCCAACACCAGGTGGCGCGTGACCCCGCCGAGAATTCCGGCGCTCAACGGCGGAGTGACCACCTCGCCACCTTGGACGAAACCGATGTTCGACACGGCGGCCTCGGTGATCTCGCCGGCATGATTGGTCATCACCGCCTCATCGGCCCCCCGAGCCCTGGCTTCGCGCAAGCCCAGTATGTTATTCAAATAGTTTCCGGTTTTCCACGCGGGATTCAGGCTGTCGGCCGGGTTGCGGTGGACCTCGGTGGCCAGGGACAAATACAGCCCGTCGCGTGTTTTTGCCTCCGGCCAGCTGGGATTGCGCTGCACGAGCAGCACGTATTCCGGCCGGTCGGCCAACGCTATATCGAGTCCGATGGGGCCGCTACCGCGGGTGATCTGGAGGCGCACATAGACATCCATATCGCGGCGGCCAATCTGCCGGTGGAAGGCCGCGACGGTGCGTTTGATCTCGTCCACCAGCTGCGCGGGGGTGAGGGACAACGCCATGTACAAAGCCGCCGCCGAGCGCTCCAATCGCTGCCAATGTTCCTCCCACGCAAAAACCACCCCATGATAGGTGCGCCACACCTCATAGATCGCGTCGCCATACAAATAGCCCCGGTTGAGCGGCGCGAGCGAAGCCTCCCGGGCGGAGTGCAGCCGGCCGTTGGTATTGGCCTGGATGAAGTCGGGCATGGCGAGATCGAGTTTTCGGCGGTGGGCGTGGCTCCGCAAGCGGGAATAAAAAGCCCCGGCTGGGGAGCCGGGGCCTGCACATACGCGAAATTGCCAAACAGGATCAGGCGCGAGCCTTCACCAGACCGAGCGCCTTCTTGATATTCTGCACGCTGGGCAGGGAAATGCCGAGCGCCTTGGCGATTTCGGCTCCGGTCTTCTTGGCCTCGACCAGTTTTTTCACCTCGGCCCGCGTCTCATCGGTGATCTTCGCCCGGGTGCGGGTCTTCTTCTGCTTCTTCTGCTGCGGCTTTTTCTTCGTCTTTTTCGCCGCCTTGCGAACCTTCCGATGTTTGACGGGTTTTCCGCCCGCGGCGGCGCGAACCGCCTTCACAAAAGCGGCGACGCCCTCAAATCCAAAACTGGCGGGCAGCCCCGCGAGCTCGGAGGCGCGCTCTGCGACAATCTTCTGTTCGAGTTCTTCGACCTTGGCCTTGGCCGCTGCGAGTTCCTTGATTTTTTCAGTGAGCATAGTGCGCTAATAAATGGGACTATATCAGATGATGGCAAGCTTTATATAGCGTTTTTCCCAACAATACATCAGATTGTCATGGCGTGGTAACCGCCATCGACAACGAGTTCCGTGCCAGTGATAAAGCCGCCGGCCGCATCGCGGGCGAGCAGGAGCGCGGCACCGCCGAGCTCGCGCGACTCGCCGAAGCGTTTCATGGGCGTATGCCCCATGATCGCCGCCACCCGGTCGGGGGTGAGCACCTGGCGGTTTTGTTCGGCCGGGAAGAAACCGGGGACGATTGCGTTCACCCGGACCTTGTGCGGCGCCCATTCCCGCGCGAGGTTCTTGGTCAGATTATGCACGGCGGCCTTCATCATCGAATAGGTGAACACGCGCGACCGGGGGACCAGGCCCGACATCGAGCCGAGGTTGACGATCGATCCGCCCTGGCCGCGCTCCACCAGGTGCCGGCCGAATACCTGGCCAGCCGTGCCTTCGCGTTTTCCTCGTCGCGCCCGGCCAGCCCGACGAGAACGACCTCCGCGCCCGCGGCGGCCAGACCCTCGGCCATCGTGCCGCAAAGTTCGCCGGCGCCGCCGATGACGACTGCCACTTTGCCGTTTAGAGAGAAGAGAGACGATAGATAGTCGGAGTTATTCATGTTGGAGGGAGCCAATAAAAATACCCAGGAGCACGTCCCGGTTTTCACTCGGGCTTAAAGAACGGCCACACGGCGCGCATCCGAGCGCCCGCGCCGGCAAACAGCATCCGCCCGCGTCTCCAAGTCCAGCTCCGGGCCGCGAAAGCCGGCTGCTTCAGCCAGAGACCAAAATCATATTGGCATATTGCACCGTATCGCCGGTGCGAATGAGACCGATGGCGCCCGGCACCCGCTGCTTGAATTCGACGTGCGGCTCATGCGCGAGTTTGACCCCCGCCAACGCCCGCGCGAAGGCCCGCCGGGTGGCCGGCTGGTTGTGCTGCAAGAACTCCCCGGCCATATAGGCGTCGGTCACCACGAAGTTGGCGCGCACCGCCGCCAGCACCTGCAATACCGTGGGCACGCCATCCACGAGCGACAGATCGACGGTCTCGATCTGGGGCCAGAACGGAAACCCGCGGTCGGCGATCACGAGGGTGTTGGTGTGACGCACGCGGGCCAGGAGCGACAGCACGTGGGGATTGAGGATACCGCGGATGAGCATGATAGGTTGAAGATCGGTTGGATGTATTTCGCTCGATGCACGTTTTCGCGCACACCGATGGGAACGGAACCGTGCGATCGATTCAAAACGCGCCGTCCACGCCTTGCGAGTCGAAATCATTCCAACGTCCGTGCCCGAGCGCATCTCGATTTTCGGCAAACCCACGGGCGAGACGCCCGCGCCACGTGGCATGGGCGTCCCGCCCATGTCTGATATCCGAGATCCGCTCCCGTGCCCCTGCCTCCGCGGGAAATTCGGCCGGCCCACGCGCAGATCGCCAACGGACTTGCGCCTCCGCACCAACCTGCGTTTGTTTGCCCCTTCATGCCACGTATTCCGCTCGAGGACAATTTCACCGACGTCATCGGCAAGGCGCAACGCGGGCTCGGCCTCACCGACCAACAGCTCGCCGACCGGGCCGACGTGAGCCGGGACGACCTCGCCACACTGCAGGGCGGCCAACCCATCGATGCCGTCATCCGCCGCGTGGCGCGCCACCTGCGCCTGAGCCCCGACGCACTCGTCGCCCTCGCCCATCAAGCCTGGTATCCGGAGCAAGCGCTCTTCCCGCGCGGGTTCGCGATGTTCAACACTCCTTACGGCGACATGACGGTTAACAGTTATCTCGTGTGGGACGCGCGCTCGCGGGTGGCCGCAGCCTTCGACACCGGGGCTTCGTGCTCGGCCATGCTCGACGTAATCCACGCCGAGAACCTCACCCTGCACTACGTCTTTCTAACCCACACGCACGAGGACCACGTGGCCGATTTGCCGCGCCTGGCCGCGGAAACCCGGGCGGAAGTCTGGTCGAGCGAACGCGAACCGGCGGACTGGCCCGGCGCCAAAGTCTTCAAGGAAAACGCGCACTTCCACCTCGGCGATGAGATCGCGATCAAGACGATCCTTACGTCGGGGCATTCGCCGGGCCTGACGACTTACTTCGTCACCGGTCTGAGCTGGCCCCTCGCCATCGTGGGCGATGCACTCTTCGCGAGTTCGATGGGCGGCAGCGCCACCCACTTCCAGGAGCAATATCGCAACAATTTCGACAAGATCCTCACGCTGCCCAGAGCCACGGTACTCGCTCCGGGTCATGGTCCTTTGACCACGCTGGCCCAGGAGAAGAAGCATAATCCCTTCCTTGCGCCGTAAACGGATGCAGCAAGACGCCACAGGGTGAGGCAACCCGCCTCAGGTCTGGCTTCGTCAACGAGCAATATTTAATTAGACAAGGGCGTCGCTCGCGTCATTACTCCCCGGCAGAAGTTCAGGTTCACCATGACCAGGCCCCAATCTTTGTACCGCAAGACTGTCCTCATCCTGGCGCTTGCGTTCAGTTTGGTGCTGGCGCTGATTGTCATCATCTCCGATGAGGAGCTCCGGGAACGTCTCGGATCGGCCTATTGGGTCCTGGGGCTCGCCATCACGGGTTGCGTGCTGCTCGTGCTCGCCGGCTACGCGTGGGACCACGCACTTTACCAGCGACTGCGGGCGCTCAACGCCAAAGCCCAGCCTTTGCAGGTGGAAGAGGACGGGGAAGGGGCGGAGGTTTCCTCCAACCTGGAAAGCGATGCAGACGAAGTCATCGGTCTTGCCCGCAAGATCGAACGGATGGCGCAGGCCTTGCAGAAGGTTGAAGCCAATTACCGCGGCATCGTCGAAGACCAGATCGACCTCATCTGCCGCTATCGGGCCGATGGGAGAATCGGCTTTGTCAACGTCGCCTTTGAGCACTTTTTCGGCAAAAAACGACAGGAGCTCCTCGGACAACCCTTCCCGTTTTTCGATCGTGGGCTTTCCGCCTTGAATGCGAGCCAGACCGAAGTGATCTCGTTCGAGGCGGAAACTACCGCGCTCGAGGGCCAGCGCGTGTGGTTTTTGTGGACCGTGCGGGAAATTCACTCCCCCGAGGGTAGCATCATCGAATATCAAGCCGTCGGCCACGACATCACGCTCCACAAGGAGGCCGAGGTCACCCTGCGCCGCGCCAAGGAGGCCGCCGAAGCCGCCGATCATGCCAAGGGCGAATTCCTCGCCGTCGTCAGCCATGAAATTCGTACCCCCATCAACGGCGTGGTGGGCTTCGCCCGGTTGCTGGCCGACTCGCAACTAACCCCCGATCAACGCGAGCACGTGCAGATGATCCTGGCGAGCGGCCTCACGCTCGAATCGCTCATCAACGACATTCTCGACCTCTCGAAGATGGAGGCGGGCAAGCTCGACATCGAGCATACCCCCTTTGCCCTGCACAAGAGCGTGGACGAGGTATGCGCCTTCTTCGCGCAAAAAGCGCGGGTTACCGGCCTCACCCTGGTGGCGCGCATCGCCCCCGACGTGCCCGCTCTGGTCTATGGCGATCAGGCACGCCTCCGCCAGATTCTCGTCAATCTCGTGGGCAACGCCCTTAAATTCACCGAGAATGGCGGCATCGCCATCACGCTCGGGTGCGCCAAAGGCGAACCCATTGCCGGTACGACCCGCCGCAAGCTGCGCCTCTTTTTCAGCGTGGCCGATACGGGTATCGGCATCCCGCCGGAGAAACTGAATCTGCTGTTCCGCCCTTTCAGCCAGGTCGACTCGTCGACCACCCGCCGGCGCGGCGGCACGGGACTCGGGCTCATCATTTGCCGGCGCCTGTGCGAGCTCATGCACGGTGCCATCTCGGTCGAAAGCAAAGTCGGCGCCGGCTCCACTTTCCATTTCACCGTCGAAGTTGAATACGACCGCGCCGACACGCCGCCGCCGTTCCCCGCCGTGGCCGACGCGCCGCAAGCGGCTCGCACCTAGCAGCCTGTCGGACGTCGTCCTCCACGCTGCTAAACAAAACGGCTGCGCCATTTTGGATGGTGACCGGGCCAAGCTCGAAAATGCCTGCGGCATTTTCGGTTCTTGCGCGCCCCGCCGTTTTTTTGCAACTTGCACGCCCCCTGTACGGGGCGCGGTAGCCAAGTGGTAAGGCCGAGGTCTGCAAAACCCAAACCGTGTTTTTGCCCATTATTTCTCATCGCTTCCGATGTGCGCTTTCAGAGGGAAAACAGGGTTTCCGGCCTTTCCCAAGATTTCCGAAATATGCTCAATTTCGTCGAAAGGTGTAGAAAAGGCGGTGTAGAAAAATTTGCGGGTGCCTGCCGCGGTCTTGACCGGTCAAGCGACTCGTAATTGACCCCGCGCGCCCGCAACAGGCTGCGTCCTTTGGCCGACACGGGCCGACCTCGGCACGCGTGGCAAATAACCGCGGCAGGACGCGGAGGGCACCGTTTCGCAGCGCAAGGAGTAGGTGTTTCATCCACTGATCTACCGACTAATACCGTGTGCGGCCCCGTCGCCGACGCTCGGGCTTGCTCGGCGACACGGGCCTGCTGGCCCGTTCGCCTTGCAACCCGAGCGACGGCTGGGCCGGTGATGTGCGGGAGGCCGTCGCGGACGCTGGCTCGCTGCGCTCCCCACCGACCGCTCCCGGCCCCATCGTTGGATTCACCGCTTTTGTTTTTCTTCCGCATCCAACGGCTCAATCCGGATTCCCCGAACGAGCGCCTTGTAAGATGGCAGTTTTGCCTCTTCAGCAAATCCCGACGACACTACCCTGATGACTCGTGCCTCAGCCTCAGCAATGGCCACGTAGATTTCAGCCAGGTTTTTCCCGGTGATGGTCACCCGGTGAGTGACGAACGAAAGCTCCAGCATGGATTCATCGACCTTGAGCGAGAGTTTGAGTAGGCACGAATAAGGCAGGGCGATTTGCTCCCGGGGTGACTGTAGCCGCAGAAAAACCGCGGGTATTGGCCGGGAATCCAAGCAACCGGGATTGGACGCGGGTGCCAGCTTCCTCTCAGCTCGTGGATATTCGTCAATCATAGGCTGATTCGCACTCCTTGTGCCCGTCGCGGTGGGCGCAGCACAGGATGCGAGATGGGATCGGCCACCTGCGGAAGCGGCGCGGCCTTGGCCGGAACGACCGCAGCCCCTTTGGGCGCGACTTCCGTTGCGGGCGCTTCGATCAGGGACTGCCGTCGCGCTGGCGCTGTGCTGCACGCATGAACGTGTAGAAGATGACGCCAGCCGCGGGTCAACACGGAGCGTAAATCCATTCCGATGGCGCGCTGGCGCTCGAATTCCATCGCCGACATCCGCGCTTCGCTTTTCAGTCCGGCGGCGTCAAGGAACGCGGCGCGGTCGGGCACAAATACCCGGATCGCCTCGCGTCCACGCGTGGCGGAAACATACAGCCCCTCGCGCGAGATCGCGCCGGCGAGAAACACCTGGTCCACGGTAAGCCCCTGGGCGGCATGCGAGGTCACGGCGTAGCCATGCACAACCTGCCTGGTCAGAAGCCGTGATCCGTCGGCCAACATCAGTCGACCACTGGCGTCCACTGCCCGGACGATGACCGTCGAACCGTTGGCGAGCCGGCGCTTTCTTCCGTCGCTGGTTTCAGCGTAGCTCACGGCCCGCAAGCGTAGTCGCTCGCCCGTGGCGACGCTGAGCGGGCGTTCATCACAGACCGTCCACGCGAGGCCGGACTGCCGGGGCGAGACGGAAATCTCCTGCTCGCCGCACGCGACGATCAACCGGTGCTTTCCTTTCCGGACAACGCGCAACTCGTCGCCCTTCGCGAAATGTTTGGTCGCCTTATACGCCACCAGCACGTCGCCGGGCTGGTAAGTGCGCGCGTCCTTTTGCTGCGCCTTGGTCCACCCTTTCGCACGCAGCGACGTGAAGGTCTGTTCTTCGCCGGTGAGTTTCCCGGCAACGCGAAGTTTTTCGCGAGCGTGAATGTTGAGCGCGTCGATTTCCGCCCAGGTAGGCGCAACCATGAGCGCGGTTTTCGCGCGCTCTTGCGCGCCGGCTTTCGTGCGGACGGATTTCGTTTCCTGTGACGCTGCGAACCACTCTGCGACCATCTGGGCGCGGCGAGTGGTCGGATTTTCGATTTCGACGATGGCACCCATTGCGTCGAGTTTGGCCAAGCCTTCCCCGATCTTGCCGACGGCGAGGGCTTCGGCGGCGGCCCGGTAGGCGGGATTCGCCGACTGGCGTCGGACCTCGCGCAGCTCGGCCACCGTCACGCGCGATTCACGTTCGACGATCCGCGCGCCGTCGCCGGCCTCGACGCTTTTGTGTTGTGCGGAATCGCCGGCGAGCAGTAGGCGGGCTTGCCGCGCTTCGACAATGTCTACCAGTTGCTTCAACTGCCGGGTGGAGAGCAGCCCGTATTCGTCCACGACGACGACCTTCCCGGTGATGGCCTGTTGCTGCGCAGCATCGACGAGCAGCCGCTGAACCGTCTGGGCCTGGCTCAACGAATCCCCGGCGACGGTCCGGCCTTCGCGGCGTTGCTCCGCCCCGTCATGGTGGAGAATATCCACCGCCTGGGTGCTGGGTGCGAAGCAAGCCACTTCACGGCCGGCTCGCGCCATGCCCTCGATCGCGGTCGCAAGCGTGTGGGTCTTCCCGGTCCCGGCCTTGCCGCGAAACACGACTACCCGGTCGCGGGAACCCAGAATGGTTTCCACGGCTGCGCGCTGTTCCGGTGCGAGGCGCGCCCGCGAATCCGGCGGCACGAATCCCAGAGCGGTGCGCATTCCGACTCCGGCATTCAAGCGCGCGACCAGCGAGCGCTCCAGTTCGAGCGCGGCGCGGGTGGAGACTTGGCCGTCGGCGTGCAGGAGTTGGCTCGCGCGGGCGTGGATGGCCGTCTTGATGGCGGTCAGCAGGTGCTGGCCGTAGGATTGGCGGACGACCTCGGCCGTGAGTTCGTGCTGGGGCACGACAGATTTTCGTTCAAACACGTGCTCGGCCGCCCGCGTGATCGCGACCGTGAGCGGCACGCGCTCGGTCGCAGGGAGTTTTGCTTTTTCCCGGAGCGCCTGGAGTTGCCGAACTTCCTCCTCGTTCACTTGTGCGAACTGACGTTGTCGCACGTCGTCGGGGGTCAGCTCGTATTGTTTTTTCGCACGGTTCTCGCGAACCAGAACGGCGATTTCGTCGCGGGTGAGTTCGCGGCCGAGTTCCGCCTCGCGGACGGCGATGGCGGCGTCGCGCTCCTTGGCCCGTTTCGAGAACCGTTCGAGCAAATTCGAGGATATTCCAGCAAGTTCGAAGCCATGCTCTCGGCGTTCGATGGCGTAGCCGAGTTGCTGAACTTCACGCGCGAGTGCGTTGCGGTAAACCTCGGTAAGGTAGCGCGTGCGTTCGAAGATATTCGAGGACTCCAGGGCGAGCAGGCGTGGACCGGCGCTGTCTCGGGTGACGTTGAAGACAAAGACATGCGAATGTAAGTGTGGATCGAGCGCGCGGCTCTCGCCGTGGCGAAAAATGGCAGCGGCGATCTGGCCGCTCGCCACGTAATGCTTGTTGATCCCGCGGCCGTCCTGATGACAGGCGAAGGTTTCCAATTCGCGGAGGGCTTCGGCGACGGCGGTTTCGTGGGCAGCGAGGAGTCGGGCATCGCCGCCGATGAACGCCTGGATCGAGACCGACTTGGGGGCGTTGAACGTGGCGTCGTAGCCGGCGCGGCGGCCGGCGGCCATGCGCTCGGTCAACTGCTCGCTGGTCGCCGCGTGGTGATTGCTGGCGACGCGCTCGAATGCCTCATCGGAAATCGCTGCACCCTCGACGAGCCCGACCTTGGCACAGAGTTGGCCGAAGCTCCGGCCTT